>FLOH01000743.1_pt1 | contig 60520 bp, 102 predicted proteins | sample 756751 | NCBI WGS metagenome assembly FLOH01 (sample SAMEA4026879, study PRJEB14308) | marine metagenome | biome: coastal water; material: water | depth 74 m
CATATGAGCTCCTTGCTGCACCAGCCTCATGAAGTCTGATGTCGAGGAGCTGTAAGGGCGTAGCTTGTCTAGCTCCACGTTGTAGGGGACCGAGACTATCGCCTCGAAGCCCTTCTCTACCGCCTGGAGCATCATCTTCAACGCGTCAGGCCGAAGAATGACGTCCACATCCAGCAGCAGAACGTAGTCCGTTCCCGGAGCACAGATCGCGGCGGTATTCACCACCACGCTCTTGTTCCACCTCCCTGACCAAGCCAGCCTCAGATAGGACGCGAGGTAGACGGCCGACATATCCCGCAGGGTTGTAGCCTCCTGATGGCTGCTCCCCAAGTCCGCTACCACCACCCATTGGGGAAGATGGGTCTGAGACTTCAACCCGATGAGGGTGTTCTTCAGCGGCTGTGATCGATCCTTGACTGGGATGATTACGCTTACGGAAGGCATCCCCACTCCTCTCCGTTTGGGTTCGGCCCCCCAGCCATCGCCCTATTCCCTTGCGCTCGATCCTTCTTAGGAGCCGGGTGCCACTGATGCAGCACTACTGGTCCAAGGTCAGCCATCTCTGCTCCGAATCCTGCATTCTGCGCCCGCATGGCGTAATCCGTATCTTCCCATCCCCACCCACGGAACTGCTCATTGAACCCGCGCATCAGATAGAAGAGCCCCTTACGGTGAGCCATGAACATACCCCAGGCCGTCCTGTCCCCCCAGTCTTGGGACATGGCCTTAAGCTCTGCGTAGCTCTTGCCGAGGTAGGACCCTCGGGGGAGCCTCCTAGGACGGATGCTGATCACCCGATCCCCGTCCTTAGCCAGGCGGTCCGCCAGCATGTGGAGGGTGTGCGGGGAGACGATGACGTCTACATCTACCTGGCAGAAGAACGTGTAGGTCCGGGGGAGCTGACGAGCAGCTACGTTAGAAGCGAACGACTTGTTGAACGGGCCATCCTTCAGCGGGAGGGAGACGTAGATGACTCCTAGATCCGCACAGACACGCTGGATGGCTTTGGACCTGCCCTCTTCTACAAGAACGATCGCCTTGGCAGGGTAGGACTGAGAGACGAGACTCTCCAAGCAGAGCTTCACCCGTTCACAGTCTCTGCCCCGTACAGGGACCCCTATACCGAACTGGATGGGGGTCAGACCTGCTGAACTGCGAGCATACCGCGCAGGTAGTCCTCTAGTCCGTCGAACCCGGGGTACTGCAGGGCCACCCATTCCAGAATCCAGTCGTTCATGGCGTTACCCTTTTCAGGACGCTGCACCAGCTCATTGAGGGGGAGCTTCCCACCCCACTCCTGCGTCCAGGCCTGCCGAATGCGAGCCTGCATTGGAAGATCCGCTGCGATGAAGTAGGGGAACCAGGCCCACTGGATCTCCAGTCTCGGGACGATCCGGTTCCCCGACTCATCTTTGTGGTTCAAGAAGAAGCAGAGCATGTCTAATCGCCCTGTACCTCTTGGAGAACGTCCTTGAGGTTGACCTCGTACTGGCTTGCCTGGCAGGTGTGGTGGAGGCAGGCCTTCAGAGTCGCCTTCTCGTGACTCGACGGATTACGAATCCAGACGATTCCGACAGCCTTGTAGCCTCTAGCTTCCTCCGGAATCGTCACCTGTCGTATCTTCCCCTTCTTCGTCACCAGCAGTGCCAGTGGGGGAATCGTCATCGTCTTCGGCCGTTCCTGCGTCGTCTCCATCTTCCTGCTCCTTCACATACTCTACCGCCACCAACCAGATGGCTTCTTCCAGCTGCTCTGCGATGAGGTTGACGTCCCGCTTGCTATCAGGCTCCCAGGTCAGGATGACCCGAAGGATGGGAATCTCCCCAGGCCAGGCCTTCTTCAGCTTCACTACCGCCCCGGGGATGAAGATCTCTACGTCGTCGTCATCCTCAGAGGTGATGGGGGCGAACCCAATGGCCACGTCCTGCTTCTTGATCGGAACGGTCGGGTTCACCCAGTTGAACAGGCCCTCGAACCCGAACAGGAGCTGGCTCAGCTCTACGTCGAGCTCGTTGCACAACGCAGGGTTTGGGACCTGGATGTCTACGACGATGTCGTAAACCAGGACACGGTCATCATCGGGGCCCTGCTTTCTGGGATGCAGGGATACCAACTCGGCCTCCATGGGGGAGGTAAAGAAATCACGTACAGCCATCGAATCTCCTCTTGGCTCAAATCTGTTCTAGAGCACCTTCACGCACTCAAAGTGCATTCCGTCCTTCCGGCGATACCGTCCGCCCCAGTAGAAGCCCCACTTCTCTGCCAGCGGTACCAGTCGACGGACTTCGCCCTCTTCGCCTACCAAGGCGGGGGTAGCCTTCAGTCCGTTCTGCTTCATGTTGATATCGAACGCTACGCCGTAGGCGTGGTTGCTGAGCGTCGTCTTAGAGCCACGAATGAGCCGGAAGACGAACGAGCCGCCCCACTCCAACACCAGGTGCAGAAGACCCTCGTCCTCTACCTCCTGGAAGAAGCCCAAGAGCTGAGGAGCGGCTAGCTTATGGAACCAGACATCCCCGCTGAACCGGTTCCCGTAGCACGGGAGGTCTACGAGCTGAGGGACATGCACCTTGATGATGTTGTCACTCTTCCAGTTGTTGGTGATGACGAGACGCCCACCTTCCTCTTTCCACTCCAGGGGGCCAAACAGCTTGTCCCGTCCCTTAGAGCCCAGGTAGACGAGGTCGTCTTCCCCGTCCCCATCCATGTCCGACGGGGGCCAGTCTGGGTCTCCAAGACCGGGATGGGTGGCCAGGTCCTTGTACGCCTTTACTACGTCCCAAATGCTCACGGTAGATCGTCCTCCTTCGGAATCAGTCGAGTAGCCCAGCCCAGGAAGGCATCCAATGCTGCCTGACCAAGGATATAGCCGATGTCCACACAGCCACTGACGATGATGGCCGTCATCAAGATGAAGTCGCTCTGGCCCTTAAAGACCATGAAGCCGACCATCATCTTCCACAGGATGTTCGAGACCATGAAGGCGGCGAACTTCCGGCTCTTGAATCGGTTCTCCACCTTCCCGTTTCCATTGAGCGGGATCAGAGTTCGAGCTTCCTGGGTTTCGTCAGCGGTCACGCCGTCGCCTTCGTGATACCGGACCAATCTCCGATATGCACATCGTCATCAAGGGTGGCGGACAAGTCCATGACATGGATGAAGAAGAAGGTGCCTTCGTCTTCCACATCGAGCTCGACGGGGTTGATGTTCGCTAGGTAGCCGCGGAACAGGACTCGGTCGCCCTTCTTGACAGGCATCCGTCCTCTGAGGTCGGTCCCCTCCTTCAAGTCCCGAACCTTCCGCTTCTCGTAGGCACCTGGACCCGCAGCGATCACCTTTCCGGTCTTGTCTCCAACGATCTCGACCCCTACCTCGTTGCCTGGGAGGTGGATGTTTCCGATCTTGCTGAGTCGCTCATCCAGCTTTACGAGAACGATGTTCCCGTAAGGGCGGATCTGGGATACCCGCATCTCAAGCCTCCGCTACGTCCAAGTCACCTACTTCGGCGATCTGGTCCAGTCCAGTATCGGTGCTCTGCTTTGCGAGCTCCTCGATGACGGTCGGGAACAGCTTGACCTTCTCAGCGATGACCTTGGCCAGGTCTCCCTTCAGCCTACGGATCTCCAGGTTGGCCGGGAGCAGCAAGACCTCAGGGTTGTCCGTCATCTCGTTGAAGACGAGGGCCAGGTGGATGTCCCTGTTGTTACGGGAACGGGGCTCCTCGATCTTGATGGCGGCGATCTTGCCAACCGTCAGACCGCGAAAAGAGGGCGCTGCAGCCTGGTTACTCGGCTGCATCTCCGGGATCGCCTGATTCGGATCCCCGCCCGGGTACGTGATTCGTCCGGTCATTTACATCTCCAGTAGGAGTAAGCATCAGCCCCTGAAGAGGGGCCTGCAAAGAGTGACCACACGCACAGGATCGTACGATGGTCTGGGAAGAGAAGTCGGGGATGAACCGGATCTTCTCGAAGCAAGCTGGGCACTTGTACCCCGGTCTCATCGGGGGCACTGCGATCCCGTTAGCAGCGATGATGGCGTCAAGCTTGTGCTCAACACGCAGTAGGGCGTCCATCAAGGGGGCGAGGCTCATGGTTACTCCAGGGGTCTGGTGGCAGCGAAGGCTACCGCCTCACCTGCCCCAGAGCCCAGCCACAACTTGATCCCAGTGCTGAACTCAAGATGTTTGACGGCCGGACGACGCCCGTTGCCTCCATCGACATACTCCACCCCCACCACCTGCCCCTGGGTGAAGGCAGCTAGAGACGCATCTGGAGGGATCTCGACGATATCGGCGTGCTTGTACCCTCGGCTACTCAGGAGAAGGATACGCGCCTCTACGATCTCGTAGGTACGGCTCCCACAAGGACATACCGCTACAGCCTTGTAGGGCTCTAGGACGTAGTACACCTTGCAAGCGGGGCAGGCGGTAATCATGCCTCTCCCAAATCCCCATGAGCAGCATCCATGAGGGCGCTCAGGTCGTCGTCTCGATTGATCACCTCTTCCGGAGCGTACTGCATCCCTTCCCCGAAGCTTCCCTCCTGGAATCCGAACCCTCCCCTTAGCAAGGAGTCATCGGTATCCGGGATGCTGGGAGCAGTGGTATCCGGCTCCTCCGTAGCCCCAGGGATTGCGTCCACGAACTCCGCCACCAAAGCCAACGCATGCTCAGTGATAGGAACCCGGAGCTCCAACCCCTCATCGCTGACAAGAAGGAGCTCGTTGGTCATCTCCCGAGCTTCCAAGTCCAAGAACTGGCCGAAGCCTACTAGACGAATCACTTCACCTCCGGGGGGTCAACAGTGGCGTGGAGGGGGGTAAATCCCATTGGGGGAGTCACAGGCCAAGCGGCGTGATGGGGCAAGTTGATCACCGCGTTCAAGACCTGGCAGGACGCAAAGTGGTTGATTTCGATTTGAGCAACGCAGGTCGAGTCACAGACCCGGTCCTTGTTGAGGAAGCAGTTCTTCTCTGCCTTCGTTTCTGAATCCATTGTTCTTCCTGGAAGGACCTTTCTACCGTTCGTGGCTTAGCTGCCTGCTGCATCTGGGAACCGCGTTCCCGCTGCTTCTGTCGGATACCCTTCTCTGGGTCCAAGTCGACGGTGGGCACCACCCGGATAGGTCCGGCAGCGGTCCAACGCTTCAGCATGTCCGCCTGCTCTTCCTTCGCCTTCTCCTCCATCCGCTTTCGGTAGGGGAAGACGGAATCCACGAAGGACATGAAAGCCTTGTTCGTCTCGGTTCCCTTCTTGTCTAGAGCCGACGTCAGTTCCGCCCGTACCTGCGCGACCCGCTGCTCGCTCCTCTGGATCCACACCAGCATGGCTAGAGCTTCCTGCCAGGTCCCGGTCTTGGGCGCACGAGCCAGACGATCGAACCAGATGTTCGCCCTGACCCATCCGACGGGGCTCTTTAGCCATTTCCCACCGCGTCCACGCTGAGAACCTTGGCGCACCGTTCCACGAACCAGAGACGCTGGATGTCCAGAGCCTCGATGAGGAAGGTCGGGTACTTGAGCAGAGCTCGGTGCTTCTTCTCGAACAGCTCCTCCTTGACCTGCCCGTACTCGTCCCGGTGCTCGGGGAACTTCTGCTTCCCCACCGACGTCAGAGTCAAAGTCAGGTGAACCAGGCCCCGAGCCAGAGCGTAATGGGACTCGCTGGTACTTCCGTGGAACTGCTCCCAGACCCACCGCTCAGCGAACTCAGTCTCATGCCCGTTCAAGGAGCGGAACTCCGCGAAGATCCCCTTGGCTACGGGGACCCGCTGTCGTGCGTCCTGGGACATGAGGAGATCGCTGATGCTGATGGCGTCCAGCCCAGCCTCCACCTGCTTGCGGCGAGCATCATCGTGGACCTTCCCCACGGGACTAGAAGGTCCGGAGCTCCGCATCACCCGCTCGAAGACTGCATCCAGATCCGCAGTAGAGGACTTCTCCTCCCCCATCTCGGGCTCCTCATCCTCGGAACTCGGTGGGGCTCCAGCAGCATTTGCAGCGGCCAAAGCTTCCAATCCCGCCACCGTATCCTGGCTGAGACTCGTAGCGGGACGCTTCACCGCGGAGGTGAGTTCCTTCTCCGTCATACGAGGGATTCCTGGGACATCGGGAGGGTCTACGCTCATCTGGTGGATCTCCTGGAAGGTAGGCATGTCCTCCCGGGCAGGAGTGACTGGGCGGGTACGGACAGGCTTACGGGACCTATCCAGCAAACCTCGGTATCGCTTTTCCTCACGAGGGTCGAGCTCGTCATCTCCAAGAATTACTTCGTTAGTCATCGGTATCGACTCTCCTGCTTAGAATCCGGAACCGCTGAGCAGAACCGGCAAAAGATGTGGCGTCTTCCGGCATCCCCGGCATCCGCTCGTAAGGAGGCTGGTTACCTGGGTCGGCGGGGTCAATGGAAGAAATACGAGTGGAAGAGGGGCCGGTCCACTTTCTCCCACACAGGCAGGCGTAGTACTTCGCCCCCACCCCTCTGATCCCCTTGATCTCTGTTCCACAATTGGGACAGGGGAGCGTAAGACCTGTAGGTCGGGGAGGAACCTGTGCCTTCTTAGGCTGAACCCTCCCCTCTCCGATGTCGATCATGCTCCCGACGGAGCCGTCCCCCTGAGCGACATCATCATCCCCCAGCACGGCCTGTCTTCGGAGCTGGGTCAGAAGTTCACGATTTCGTGGAGAAAGAGACCCTAGAGGTGCTCCCTCTAGCTCTTTCAACACCTGTCGTTCTCGTTCGTTCAGAGACATTGTGCGTACAACTGTACTCCCAGCCTGGTCAGTCTGGGGGTAGTTGGTGCCGGATGTCAAGCTTTGAGGGAGAGAGTTACTTCTAGCCCTAGGGCCGCGGCAATCCGACAAGTGGTGGTCAGGGTAGGATTGCCCGAGCCGTTAAGGAGCTTGCTGAGCTGCTGCCGGGTCATCCCGCATTTCTTAGCCAGGGCAGAAACGCTGAGCTTGTTCTTCTCTCGCTCCCTATCCAGGAGCTGAATTACCGCCGCAGATGCCTCTCCTGCACCGTCACTCGAAGTGTCGGCAGGATGAAGAGGTGTCCGCAGCTCAGACAAGCGTACTCGGAGCCCCCCTTGTCCTTCAAGAACCCGAGCCGCGTTGCCTTCTTCTCGCGACATTTAGGACACCTTGGCCCGTTGAGTACCTTCTGCACGAATCTGTCCCTTCTCAATGAAGATCAGCCCTGAGTCGATCCATTCGAGCTCACGCAGGGCGGCAGTGTACTGAAGCTTTCGACCCATATCGAGCCGCTCTTCGATCCCCAAGAACACCCCGAACTTGTTGAGATTCGGGTGCCAGGACAGAGAAACGAAGATGACCCCGTCCCAGCTCAGGAACATGTTCTCCAAGCGCGCCTTGAGCTTGGAAGTCTTGTCCGTGAAGGGATGAAGGTCACTCACTTGAGATCGACTAGGTTGCCCCAGTCCCCGGTCTTCGCAGTCTTCGAGAACCGCCCATCTCTAGAAGCTAGAGCGGAAGTCAGGATGGCCCCCAAAGGAGAGGGAAGGAAGGACTCCCGGTAATACTGGGCCAGCGCAGCGACGTTCGTAGCCAGGCCAACCCCGTCTCGGAGATCCCCTCCCGTAGGAGTCGCTCGGCCTAGACGTGCGGACTTTGCGTGTCGGGCTGCAGCCGCCTTGTTTATGGGCGGTGCCTGGTAGCTGCTCATAGCGCCTCCGCGTAGATTCCCTGCAACGCCTTGAAGGCCTCATCAGGATGGGGGACTTTTCGTTCTACACCCTCACGGGGCTCCCTACAAAGGCTAACTAGAACCGCCTTCCTAGAAGCCTCTGTGAGATAGACCGCATCATCCCCGTAGGCTTCGCGTGCCACGATTCCGTCGGGTACGACGATCGTCCTACCGAGAGCTTGAGCCTCCAAGAAGACTCTCTTCGGATAGGTGTACGGGGGCCGAACATCGACCAAGACTTTCGCTCTGAGCGCCATGTCCACATCGTCGAAGCAGTACTGCACCCCGGAGCTGTGCTTATTCAGGTGGTCGAAGAGCTCCCGCCCTTCAGCTGAGAACTTTTCCGGCCCCCATAGAACCACCCCCTCGGGCTCTACCTCAGTTCCCAGGTCGAGGGAGGCGGTACGTACAAGACGGATCTTGTCTTCTAGAACCCCCAACGCCCCCACGTACCCGGCTCCCGCTTCCGTAGACACGATGACGCGGAAAGAGCTACGTAGCACGTTCCGACTAGCCAGATTTCGAGGCAGGGGCTCCGCAGAGTGCAGGTGGAAGATGACCCGGCTTCTCATCGTCTGGAGTCCCGCTCCACACGCTCGAAGAGATAGACCAGAATGAACTACCACCGCACGGGGGCGGTACTTCTTCACGTAGTACCGAACCGCGTCGTACTGGCTTTTAGCTTCCTGCTCAAGCGGCAGGAACATGGTTCGACCTAGCTTCTCAGAGGCGTTCAGGCATAGGGGCAGAGACTCTGTATGTGGGCCCGCGAAAGGGCCCACGTGCATCAAAGTAAGACGCTCCACGACTTCTCCAGGCTACGCAGCGTTCGAACGTACAGGCTGTCCCAGTAGCGCCAAAGACTCCTCCAGCAGTCCCCGGAGCTCTAGCAGCCTGTTCAACTCCCGCAGCTCTACATAGCACTGCGTGTCCTCGAAGGAACACGCAGCTAGCGCAGCCCTTCGCTCCTCAATCTGGGAGCGAACGTCGTCGATCGACTTCAATAGGCGGTCTACTGCCATATCACTAGCCTAAGGACCGTTTTCCCAGAGTGTCAACATATATGTTGCGGGAGACCGGAGAAAACAACCTCATATGGGGGGATAAGAATAGCGACAGCGAAACCCCGCAGTCTGCTTTACGACTGCAAACGAAAGGCAAGAATCCGATGCTGAAGATCAACCACTCCACCGGGACCGCCGCTCCCGACGCCAAGACCACCCCCACCCCCAAGGACAAGCTCGACCTGGCGATCGAGAGCAAGCTCAGCACGGCCCTGCCCAAGGCCGTCGACCTCGCGGTCGAGACCCAGTTCGCCGCCGCCCTCCGCAGCGACGAGACCGCCGCCTTCATCCGGGCCGCCTTCCAGACGGACATCGACGCCGCCCAGAAGGCGTCGATCAAGAAGCTGACGAAGGCCCTGAAGGGGCGGGCCTTCCGGTCCGAGAGCGAGTTCAAGGCGGCGGTGGTGGCCGCCGTGATGGGCATGGACCCGGAGAAGGAGATCGAGGAGCTGGCCGAGAAGCTCCAGCCGTACGTCATCTCCGGTGTCGAGGAGCGGATCCGCCGCCTGGATCGGGCGATCGTCGACGTCGAGGAGAACGGGGCCCGCCGCGAGCGCATGCTCGTGGACAGCATCCGGTCCACGGTGTCGGAGCACGAGCAGGAGCACGCCGACCTGCTCGTGGCGGAGCGAGGGAAGAACGCCTTCGAGGAGTTCGGCAACGAGCTGAACGTCTGGGTGGGGAGGAACGCGTTCTCCGCCGCCCGCGTCATCCCCGTCGGAGCCGTGGCGTTCGTCGGCTGGGAGGTCCTCCGCTCCACCCTCCTGTCGGACCAGGCCTGGGCCTCCCACTGGGCGACTCGTGCCGCCGTGCCGCTGGCCGCCATCCTGGTGGTCGAGGGCATCTGCTGGCTGATGCGGCCCAGCAAGAAGGACGACGACAAGTAGAGCTGAACGAACTGCGCACCGACCGGTCTCCGGGCCGGTCGGTGCGCGTGGAGGTGATCATGTTTGAGTTGTTGGCAGTCGCAGGACTGGCTCTCCTGCAAGGAGGCACGGCTATGGCGCTCCCCCTCGCGGGAGCTGCTGGGGTCGCTGCTGGAGCAGAGCTGCAGAAGGGGTCCCAGTTGGGGAAGAGCACCGTCTTCCCCGTGAACCCCGCCATGCTGGCCGTGCTCCCCGAGAAGGCACAGAAGCTCGGGGTGGACAAGAAGGGCAAGGAGCAGACGGTCTGGGCCTGTCTGCTCCCCAGCGAGGTCGTCGCAGTCCAGATTCGAGGGGGCAACCTCACGGGTCAGACGGACGCCTTCGGCAAGTGGCACACGGATGAGGACGACAAGGCGCTGCTCCTCCGTGGGATCGAGCGGGCCCACGAGTACCGACACGCCTTGAAGCGGATCGGCAAGCTCTAGGAGTCGAAGGCAGCCGGCCCCCGTGTGGGGGCCGGCAGGCGTGGAGTAACATGTTTAGCTCTGCTGAGGGATAAGGAGAGTGAACACCCATTTCACCCTTCGCCAGGAGAGCCGATGTCCCAGGAGACGCTGAAGCAGAAGAAGAGGAAGCGCAGGAAGAAGCCGTCGTCTGCCGACGACTCGCAGTACGCCCGTTCTGTTACCCCTGGCCATCCCAGGCCCGGAACGCAGACCAGCAACGCCAGGGCCGGAGGTACCTCCATCCGAAAGCCCTCGCTCAAGATGAAGAGGAGGAAGGCCCAGAGGAAGTACAAGGTGAAGAAGTCGGTCACCCTCTGGCCCTCCCAGAGCAAGTCCACCTTCCGCGTTCACGTCGGGACGGACGTGACAGTGGAGGCCCCCGAGGAGTTCATCGATGCCTTCATTCGAGTCACCGTTCCCGAGACGGTGCCGGCGGAGGACGAGGACTACTCCGATGTCCTGGCCTACCTGGAGATGGAGGACGTTGGATGAGCGAGAACCCTCCCGACATTGACCAGGACCTGAAGGACGAGATTGACGCCGTCCTCCGCAGGAAGAAGAAGGAGAGGAAGCCCAAGAACTGCGACACCTGTTCCATGGCCTACGAGCTCTGTGACCACTGCCATCCGGACTGCCCAGACTTCAAGTTCGGAACTCGGTGCGGCCACAAGAACTCCAGGCTGTATCTCGTGGCCATACAGTGGCGGGAATTCGGCGGGAAAGGGGACTGTCCGGCCTGGGCGGAGTAGCCCGAAATTGGGGTCCTTCTACGGGATAAGAAGAGTGAACCCCAACCAAGGAGTCTTTCGCATGTCCAAGACCGAGACCTTTATCTGGCGGCTGACCGCCCAGCAGAGGGATCACCTCCTCGATCACCTCACGGGCGAGAAGATCAGCGAGGCCAACAGGACCTCGCTGGTCGCCGAGCTGGGCAAGCTGGCCCACCCGACCAACGGCGGGTCCTCCAACCTGATCAAGTCGCTGACCCCCAACCTGTCCCCCCGGGATCAGGAGGCCATCGAGCAGCTGGTCGCCGACGTCGTCGAGGGTGACGAGGAGGTCGCCATGATCGCCGCCCGGCGGCTGGAGGCCCTCAAGCTGGTCGCCGAGATCGGCCGCGACGCCTAGGTCTTCCCAGGACCTCTACCGTTCCCCCGCGACTGCGGGGGAACGGTAGGCCGGCGGCGCTTACCTGTCAACCCCCTTACACAATGAGAAACGATGGAACCAGGTCCCTCCTCGGAGACCGAACGCATCATCAAGCTTGGCCTTACTGGTCAGCTTTCCCAAACTGACTTCCTCCCCTTCACCCGCCGTTCTCCAAACGACATGCTCATGGAGCTCCGTATTCTTAGGGCTATGGCCCGGGAGTACTACACGGAACGCGTCAGCTGGGCCGTGTACACTAACGAATGGCTCGATTCAGTAGCTCGCCTCGTCAAGGGGAACCGGGTACTAGAGGTGGCCGGAGGACGAGGACTGCTACAGGAGTTCATGAAAGAGCGGGGAGTCCAGTGGGTCTCCACCGACAAACGTCCCCCTCTCCGTAGGTTGCTCACCTCCTACGTGAAGCGCATCTCCGCCGAAAAGGCAGTGAGGAAGATCGAACACGACGTCGTCTTTTACTCCTGGTGGCCGTACGGCAGCCAAGGAGACTTCGACATCTGGTCGTACTGCAAGGAAACTGGGACACCCCTAATCATCGTGGGCGAAGGCCAAGGAGGGTGTACTGGGTCCCTCAAGTTCTGGGAGGACGCGGAGCCTTTTGGGATCGTCCCAGCTCGGGAGATTTCAGGATTCCAAGACGTTCCCCAGTGGTTCGGGATTCACGACTACACCTCTGTCTTTATCCCGGAGAACTGCTCCGCACTACAACTTCGAGGACTTGCGGGGATAAGGAAGTGAACCCAATCAGGAGGATGCTGTGGCTGTACAGGAACAACTGTTCCAGGGAGTGGAAGCTCCCGCGCTGATGACGATCTCCGCCTCCCCCCGCCGTCGCCGGCGGGTCTACGTGCCCGGGGGGGCAACCGCCGAGGCCTTGAAGAAGGCCGCCAAGAAGCGGACGCCGTACCGCTTCGGGGCCTGCTCGGCGTGCGGGAGCACGCCGTGCGAGTGCGAGGAGGACTGAGACAGGGGAGGGGGCCGGCAGTGCCGGCCCCCATGCCCGATACTTCTTGGAGAAAGGATTACCGATGAACGTCGTACTTGTGGGAGGCCACGATAGGCAAAACGCCCACTACGCTCAGAAACTGAAGGAGTTTGGCGTAGTAGTAAAGCGGTCCGTAGAGGCCAAGGGGGCAGCGTCGATTGTTCCCACGTCAGGGTGCGATGCCGTCCTCCTCATGCGCGACGTGAGCTCCAAGCTGTTGAAGGGGCTCTCGGAAGACGCTGCGGCAAAGGCGGGGATCCCCCTGGTCCGTGTCTCCCGGACCATTACCGAAACCAAGAAAGCACTGATCGACGCGGGACTGCTCACCATGCCTGACGAACGCACCTGGACCACTGAGCGGCTGGAAGAAGCGCTCCAACTCCGAGACTCTGGCCAGTCCTACAGCCAGATTGGGCGGAAGTGGGGGCTCACTGCCGCAGCCGTAAACTCCGCCCTCCGGCGGTACGAGAAGGAGAAGAAGTCGAACGAGGACAAGGAGGCCGCCAAGAAGTTGGCTGAAGCTGAAGCGGCCCTGTCCGAGACAACCGTCCGGCTGGAAAGCCTGGAGGCTCGGCTCTCCGAAACCTCCGCCTGGGCCCGAGCGCTGGAAGAGGAAAACGAGAAGCTCTCCAACGACAAGCGCTGGATCCGGATGGAGGCAGAGGTAGCGGGAGCCAACTCCAGGGCGGAGATGGCGGAGAACAGCGTACGGAGCAAGGACGCGGAAATCTCGTCTCTCAGGCGCTCCAGGGATTCCTTGGCCCGTCGCTCTGCAGAAGTGGAGCAGCGGGCGGTGTCGGAAGACACCCTCAACTCCCTTAGAGAAGCCGTCGCCCAGATCGAATCCCACCGTGACCAGCTCAGGAAGGAACTGGAGGGAGAAAGGTCGGCCAACTCCGAGCTCTGGTCGGATGTCCAAGAGCTGCAGGCGAAGGTAGAAATGAAGACGGAAGAGGCCACCGGGTACAAGAGCCTGCAGAGAGAGGTCTCCGTACTCAAGGCGGCCAAGGCCAAGGCTCTAAGGGACCTCCAGGCTCGAACCGACGCGTGCCAGGCGCTCAAGACCAAGCTGGACGCCGCGAAGGTGGAAGTCTCCGAGGAGGAATCCCGCCTGCGAACTGAGTCTACGTCGCTTCAGCGACGTATCCGGGACCTGGAAAAGGCCGCCAAGACAAAGGTTGAGGGAGCCTCCAAGGCCGAGATCAAGGCTGCGCTGATCAAGGGCATCAAGATCGGGAAGTCTGGGGATACCGACATCATGGACGTATTGGAGATGCTGGCATGACCGACGAATTGAGAGGAGATGACCGAGCGGTCTTCGAGAAGGCAAGAGAGGATCTGCTGACAGGGAGCAACATCTACCTGGCAGAGCTCGTCCTCTTGACCGAAACCGGGAAGATCGATGAGACCAGCGACGTGCCCATCAGCCTGCAGTGGCTGGAGAACGTCAGCCTGAAGACCCTGCAGCACCTCGCAGAAGACGACATCACTGATGAAGACGACATGGGCCACATCGCGGTCCTGGTATTCGACTTGGTCTCTCTCGACAAAGGCACTCCTGAGCTGACCTTCAAGATGTCCGAGGGGGAAGAGTGGGTCGGGAGTCTCCCGACCCTGTGCGCGATGGAGGTCCTGCGAAGACGGGGGGCTGTCGAGCGGATCAGCGCAAGTCCCCTCTTCTACGGCAACGAAATCACCTGGAAGAGAGGTCCCCGCTTCGATGAGGTGGGCGCTGAACTCGGGATGAAGTTCGACTAGTTCACTGGGATAAGGATGGTGACGGACTCCCGTCACCATCCCCAACCCAGGAGCTTCTTTGTCCGCTGCCGAAATCCCTTCCCTTGACGAATCTCCCGACATCGCATGGCTGTCGGGAACCTTGAACCAGACCCAGCTCGACCTCCTCTTCCCCCTCTCCAACTACCAGTCTGGACCGTACATCCTGCTGGAGTACCCCTTCCCCCCTGAGATGGCTGCCCTGATTCTGGGGATCAAGTACACGTCCCTCTACGCCAACGTGGTGTCCGGCCCGTCAGCGCTGCTGGCTACGCTGGAGGCTAAGGAAGACCGGAGGAGGCTCCTCGTCGAGGAGGCTGCACGGGGGAACATGCGATTCCAGATCTGGGACGATCAGCACCTGCTGACCCCCCTGCTGGCCACCAACCCGATGGACCCTGTCGTCCTCGCGTTCCTCAAGACTGAGAGGACGTATCGACGGTTCTACCTGGTGGAGTCCTTCCAGGTTGAGGGAGGGACCCGCAACTTCCGAGTGTGGCTCGTGAACACCCGGAATGAGAAGGGCGAGCTGCTCCACCCCTCCGGTACCTCCCTCCTCTGCCACCCGGATACCGCCCCGGACGGCATCCTCTCCAAGTTCCTCCCCATCGTAGAAATCGAGTAAATGGGCATCCTCACCAGCGAAGTCACCCCCAAGACCCCAGACCCCCAGCGGGTCACCACCCTCATCCAGCGGCTCGGAAAGGCGATCGAGGCCGTCGCCCCCTACCTGACCTTCTACGGGGATGAGGAGAAGAACAAACCCCTCGGAGATCCCCCGCAGGGCTATCTGGAGCTCGTCATCAGGGAGCTGCAGAAGGTGTTGGCTCTCGATGCCTACACCATAGTGGCCGACTCCATGCACGCCGCTGCCTTCGTTCCCAAGGAGGTCCCCTGCACCGTCCTGAGCCCGGACGCGGAAATGGGAATCCTGGAGCGCATCGTCTTCGTCGGGGACGACGACTGGGAAGAGATGGTCGACACGTTCGCCGACCCGGAGTTCTCGGACAAGTACCTCTACATCGTTCGAAGGGACGGAGAAGAGGTGGGAACGCCCCAGCACCCCGGTCGCTGGCGGGAGCCTCCTCCGGAGGTCCTGGCCTTCCTGGACTTCGCCCGACAGATGGGGTCCGCGGTGAAGCTGGACCGCCTGGACTGACGAGTGGGGGACGGGCCTTCGGGCCCGTCCCCTGAGGCGGTGCAATCACTCCTTAGGTGGGGGAATAAGAATAGTAACCCCCCACCCAAGGAGCCTTCTTACATGTCCAAGACCCTCATCGTCAAGAGCTGGACGGGAACCGAGTTCCGGCTCACCCCCAAGCTCCTCTATCGAGACGGGAAGCGCCTGGGCACGGTCGCCGACCGCGACGCCGCCCTGCAGGTCCTGCAGGGCAAGGGCCGCGCCCTGATCGCGCTGACGGGGAAGCCCCCGCAGTACGTCGGAACGCTCACCCAGTCCGCCTAGTCCATCTACCCGTTCCACCTGAGGGCGGCCCTCCGGGGCCGCCGTCGGGAACACCCCACCCCTTACCAGGAAACCAACCCAGTGCAGCGAGCAGACCGACCTCTCCCGGGAGCGCAGATCTACGCCCAGGACCTCTCCCCTGGGGACACCGCCTACAAGATCGGCGGCTGCCACCCCTACCTCATCTCCAGCAAGAACCGCACCCACCAGGGATGGCGCGGCGCGATCGAAGGCATCTCCCTCTTCTCCGGCAGCAGGACCCAGTTCTCCCCGGACAAGCCCTGCATCAAGGCGAACGTCGTCTTCCTGGAGCGACACCACCCCCACCATCACCAGCCCGAGCAACTCGACCTAGTCCCCGAGAAGGTGAACCCCCTGGACTCGGTGAAGTCCTCCATCGCCTTCGAGAAGGCCATCCGGTTCACCTACCGCAGCTCCACCGGAGTCACGGTCCGCACGGTGTACCCCCACCACCTCAGCTCGGACAGCCGCTCCTTCCAAGGCTGGTGTACCCTCCGGAACGCCGCTCGGAACTTCAGCTTCCGCAAGATGTCCGAGGTCTTCTTCCCGGGCGAGCCCACCCGATCCACGTACCAGCTGGCGAAGCTCGCGCTGAAGGACGGGCCTATGCCCTTGAGCCGCTTCGCCAACACCCCCCTGTGGGAGCACATCACCGAGCTGGAGTCCGCGGGGCTGGCGAAGCTGTACTTCAACAAGGACGAGATCTGGGTGCGGAAGGTCGAATGAGCAACTGCATCCAGTTCGACGACTGGATCGGCGGCGATCCACAGTTCCCCTCACGAGCATGGACGGCGTGGGGGGAACTGGAGATCTACGTCCGAATCGCCAAGCACTTGTGCCGGGGGGACCTCTTCGACTGCCTCGACATCGCCAACGTCGGAATCACAGAGGAGTCCAAGCGAGGGCAAGGCAAGTTCACCGAGTTCATCCGGCACGTCGAGGAAATCGCTAAGGAGAGGGGCCTAGCGGTCTACGCCGAGTCAATCTCCAACGACCGGCTCCTTGGGTTCCTGCTCCGGAGAGGGTACCAGAACATCGACATCGAATTCCCCTCTCCTATCTCCTCCGTCTTTCTCCCTCCCAACGCCTCGGTCTGGGAAACTCCGCATGAGTGAGCTGACCCGACTGGCCAAGCACGTCTACCTCTTGACCCAAGACGAAGTGTGGCGAGGTGGGAAGGGCGGCACCCTTCCCTATCGGCTGCAAGAGCCGAAGGAGTTCGACAGCCGGAAGAGCTACTGGACCCTATCCCCCGAGATCGAGCTGGGGGATTACAAGGTCCGGGTCATGGTCCACCACCGAGCGCCGGGGTACGACCAGACCTATGGGGCAGGCTGGCACGAGGTCTACGTCTACGTAGATGGGCGGCTCATCTACCCCGGAGGCCGGTACAAGGTCTCTTGGATCTTCTCCCCCCTCCGCTACTTCTCCTGGTCCACCCGAGTCATCAAGCAGGAGATCTGGGAGGGAGGGAGGGACTCCAAGGTCCCCGGTGTCGGACGGAAGAAGATGCTCCAGGATGCCAAGCTGCAGGTCAAGGGGGTCCCCCACCTCCTTCAAGCGCCATCCGATGAGGACCTCCGCAAGGCTCAGGAGGAAGTGGAACGCTACGTTCGACGAGTGAAATCCTGAGCGGATCGAGGGATAAGAATAGTGAACGACAGCCCGATAGGGACTGAGATTTACTGAACCGTGGGACCGTGCGACCCCCCCCCGTATAGGTCCCCGACAGAGCGGCCCCCCCAGCTTCGGCTGGGGGGCCGACTCTACTAGGTACTTACATGCCAGAAACCATCTGGTGGGAGACAGCCATCCCTCCCACCTTGGAAGAGGCCCAAGCCCTCGTAGGCGGCCTCGTGCAGGTGCTCTACTTCAACTACGGAGACGAGCCTGCCCAAATGCTCATCTGGGAAGAAGCCAAGCTCTTTCCCGGTTGGGCACTCAACACCAATCACGAAGCTACTGCACTTATGCAGGGCGTCCTGTTTGACGGGGACGTCATCGTGGGAACCGCGCTCATCCTTAGGGGTGATGCCATGTGGAGTTAGTACATGAAGTTCTCTTGCCCGAAAGAGGGCCCCTCTCGCCGAATCGACGTGCCCCCTCCTCCGCCCAAGTACGAGGCGGAGCCCCTCACCCGTAACGACCTGAAGAAGGGGCTCGAAGCTCTAGCTACCGGCCTGAACGATGCAGTAGCCACTGACGGGACCCTCACCGTCAACGGCATGTCGGAATGGACTTCCCTCATCTCAGACGGGCTCGAACTGGTTCCGCGAGGCCGGCTCATCGAAGTCTTGCAAGGGCTGGCTCGGCAGCTCAACTACGCGGTTCCCGCGATCGATCCCGAGAAGCGTAGGGTCCGGGTCCGCATCGAGTACTGGGATGAAGAGAGGGATGAGGAAACGGAAGATCGCGAAGACGAAGACGGCAACGACCGCAAGGTGTACATGCGCCATCTCGTCTGCCCCATCTGCGGTGAGGAGGACGATATCGTCGAAGGCGGATACACCTGGATGTGGCGAGAGTGCGACATCGAAGATGACGAGGAGCAGGACGAGGACAGCGTCCAGATCAACTTCGACGAGCTGGAATGGGGAGACTCGATGGAGGTCCGTTCTGGCCTTGCCTGCAACTGCGGAGCCGAAGAGCTGCTTCCCCCTCAAAGTCCTAAGACCGGCAACGACTACAAGTGGAACTACTAATGCCCGTTGCCTTCAAGTTCACCATCGACGCCCTGATCAAGCACGCCATCTACAGCTTCGAACCCATCGATTGGGACTACGACTCCCTGACGGATGAGGAGAAGGAGCTTCTCTCCCGGGAGGAGTTCGACGCGATCAAGTTCGTTACCCATGGGTACAGGGAGGCCAATCCCGCGGGATAAGGAGGGGGACCCCAATAGGGGTCCCCTCGCCCGTCCCCCACCAACTTAGGAGTCTCATGTCCGCCCTGCCGGTTGAGCAGGTGCTGAGCGCACGTACGCCCAACGAGGTCTTTGGAGCCCCGCCCACCGGCGAGGACCCCGAGGCCTGGTACAAGAAGCAGCACCGAGCCCTGTCCAAGGTCTACCATCCCGACCGCAACGACCACCCCCAGGCCAGCCAGGTGCAGGCCAAGCTGAACGCTCTGCACGCTCAGACCGAAGAGGTCGGCAGCGTCGACAGCCTCGTGCGGGTCGTCACCAAGAAGGCCACCTTCGCCTTCTCCCCTCCTCTGCACGCCGTGGGAGATCTCTCCGACGTGTACAAGGGTCGCCTCGATCGTCCGGGCAAGCCCGAGCGTGACGTGGTGATCAAGGTCGCTCACAGCCCCCGCGACCGGGACCTGTTCATCAACGAGCAGCGGGTCCTGCGGGCGCTCTGGAAGGCGATCGAAGAGGATGACGGACTGGGGTTCTTCGGCCACACCCTCCCCTACCCCTACGGGACCTTCACCGTCACCACCGAAGACGGAGATCGCCCGGCTTCCTCCACCAAGTTCTTCGAGGGCGTCACCGCTGAAGAACTCGTCCAGACGATGCGTGCGGTCCCGCCCGTGCAGGTCGCCTGGATGCTGACCCGTCTCCTCACCACCATCGCAGCCGCCCACGTCCAAGGCTACGTCCACGGAGCCATCCTCCCGCCCCATCTCATCGTGCGATGGAGCAACGTGGAGGGGAAGCGGTGGGCCAAGGTCGTAGGCTGGATGGCTGCTCAGAAGGTGGGGGCAACGCCCAACCTCTTCTTCGGAAAGTACCGGCAGTTCTACCCGCCGGAGTTCTTCGAGAAGAAGCCCCTCACCGCTGCCACGGACGTCTTCATGTTCGGGCAGGTCGCCAACTACCTGTTCGGCGGTGACACCAAGAACCGGCTCGTCCCCAAGAACGTCCCTGGCCCCCTTCGGGGAGTCATCCGGATGTGCCTGCTGGCGAACCCGGCTCGACGGCCCCACAACGCAGCCGAGCTGCTGCTCAACCTTCTCCGGCCCGCCCTCGTGGAGGTCTGGGGAGCACCCAAGTACATCGAGTTCAACCCCCCGGCGATTCCCGCTGGGTAACCAGGAGAGACATGGGACGTTCCAGCTACACCAACGACGCGGCCGACAGGCTGCGCGTCAAGTCCACCGCACGGGTCGGCAAGTCCGCCAAGTCCTACATGTCCGCCCCCGTCGGGCGGAGCATCAAGGTCGACGAGGTTCCCAAGGAGGTCAACCCCCTCGGCGTCAAGATCCGCGAGAGCCGTGACTCCGACGACCACCCCAACTCCAAGGGCATCGTCGTCTGCTTCGACACCACCTCCTCGATGCAGCACTTCCCGCACATCTTCGCCAGCGAGGCCCTGCCCAAGCTGATGGGGCTGCTGGTCCAGAAGGACTTCTGCGAGGATCCGCAGGTGCTGTTCTCCGCGTTCAACGACGCCACCACCGGGGCCCACGGCCTCCAGGTCGGCCAGTTCGAGTCCTCCGACGAGGTGGACGACGACCTGACCCGTCTGCCGCTCCAGGGCGGCGGCGGCGGCTCGATGGAGGAGTCGTCCGAGCTCGCCATCTACTGGGCCGCCAGGCACACGGAGATGGACTGCTTCCAGAAGCGGGGGCAGAAGGGCTACCTCTTCATCCTGACCGACGAGAAGCCCTACCCGGTCGTCCGGGCCGACCACGTCAAGGACATCATCGGCGACGGGCTGGAGGCGGGCATCAAGACGGAGGACATCGTCGCCGAGGCGAAGGAGCGCTTCGAGGTCTTCTGCGTGATGGCGAACACCGGGTCCTACCGGGGCCGGACCGACGAGATCCAGAAGCGCTGGATCGACCTGCTGGGCGAGGAGCACGTGCTCTTCCTCCAGGACGCGGCAGGAGTGGCCGAGCTGATCGCCGCCACGGTGGGCCTCTTCGAGGGCCGCTTCGGGGACGACATGGCCTCCGACCTGGCCGACGCCGGGGTGGACGCCAGCACCGCTGGCAACGTCAGCACCGCGCTGGCCAAGCTGAACGACAAGCGGGGCGCGATCGTCCGCTCCACCACCGAGGGCACCGTGCCCGCCACCACCTCCAGCTCCGGGGCCACCCGCCTCTGAGTCGGACCAACTGAAGGGAGTCCACCGTGACTCACGCTGACATCGTCGTCGGATACGGATTCGGAGACGAAGGCAAGGGGGCCACGGTGGACTTCCTGGCCCGACTACGCAGCCCAGACTGGGTCGTGCGCTTCAATGGGGGAGCGCAGGCCGCACACAACGTGGTGACTCCGTACGGGGCCCACCACACCTTCAACACCTTCGGATCCGCCCTCCTGGCGAATTCCGAGACCCAGACCTACCTCGGCCCGAAGGCGTTGTTCGATCCTGTCATCGCTCGATACGAGAGAAGAAAGTTGACCCGAATCCGGGCCAACACCAAGCTGTTCGTCCATCCCGACGCCCTTGTGGTGACCCCCTGGCACGCCGCCATCTCACAACTGCAAGAGGTGAGTCGAGGGGACAACTACCACGGAAGCTGTGGGATGGGGATCGGAGCAGCCAGGGCGGACGAAGTTCGGGGCCGGTCTGTCTTGAGGGCACGGGATCTCCCAGGTCCCGACCTCAAGGAAAAGCTACGAGCGGTGATGGAGTCCCAGCTTCGGAAGGCGGCCCTCCTCGCCACCAGCCGAGCCGGTCGCTCCTCTCGTGGCAACTCAGTCATCGAGATGCTGACCGATGCAGGGAGTCGGGCTGCGGTATTCGACAACCTGGTGAAGCTCTACTCTGAGCTCCACGAAGACCTCTACGTCTTGGCGGAAGAGGAAATCCTGGCCGATGCAAACTACGTGATCTTCGAGGGGGCGCAGGGAGTGCTGTTGGACGAATACAACGGGTTCCACCCGCACACAACCTGGACGGACTGCACTCCCAACAATGCTGACGAGATCATTGAGAAGCTGGGGTTCGACAAGTCGCTGATCGCCGTCATGCGGGGGTTCGCTACTCGTCATGGAGCGGGCCCCTTCCCCACCGAAGATCCAGTCACCCGTGACTGGGCCATCCACCAGGAGCACAACGCGCACGGTCCCTGGCAGGGCGGCTTCCGTACAGGGTGGTTCGACATCCCTCTGATGCGCTACGCCATCCAGGCTGCTGGGGTTCCCGATCGATTGGTCCTGACCTGCCTGGACCGGTTCCCCAAGAAAGAGCTCTACGTCGCAACCGGCTACTCGGGATACGAAATGCCCGATCCACCGGAACCCGGCATGGTGGAACTCTCGTTGTGCAACCGGCAACGGATGCTGGGTGGGCAGCTCCAGCAGGTGAAGCCCGATCTGATGAGGTGCAAGGACCCGGAAGAGCTGTCCGAGCTGATTCGAGACATGCTCGACCTTCCGGCGGGGTGGGACTCCTACTCCGTCTACGGTCGCAGGAACACGAAGATCATGAAGGAATAGCCGTCCCGCTCCTTTCTCCGGTGCTCCTCTACCGGTAAAGACCTTTCGTGCGTCTGGGACGGCGGTCGGGCTGCTTCGAGATGAGGCGTGCAAGTAGAAGAAGGCTTCCCTGGTCCGGGGAAGAGGTCCTGCTGGAAGGATCTCAGGGCAGGAAAGGGGAGGAGGTAGCTCCCCTTTCCATTAGCTCTAAGGTCGCGAAAACACTCCTGATTATGGGGATAAGAGTAGTACACCCCCCAACAGGAGTTCCCACTTATGGGTAACACTCTCTCCGAGATCCTCGTCTCCGCCCTCAACCCCAGCCCCCTCCTCGCCGTCAAGGCCGGAATGACCCACTCCGGGCCGTTCCACGCTGATGACGTCCTCTCCGCCGCTGTCCTGCAGCGACTCAACCCTGGCATCGTCTTCGTCCGCACCCGCGACCGCGCCGCCCTGGCCGAGGGCAAGGACGACCCCCGGGTCGTCCTGTTCGACGCGGGCTTCGAGTACAACCCCGGCTCCCTGGTGTTCGACCACCACCAGAAGCCCGGCCCCGACCCCCGGCCGAACGGCGTGCCGTTCGCCGCCGCTGGCCTGATCTGGCGGGAGCTGGGCGTCGCGTCCACCCGCTCGGTCCTCGACGAGCTGGGCATCGTCGTCGACGACGACACCGCGATCCTGATCGCCGAGGGCGTCGACCTCACGCTGATGCAGGGGGTGGACGCGATGGACAACGGGGACGTGACCGGGAAGTCGACGCTTCGGACCGACCTGGAAGTGGAGCTGCGCGTCAAGTCCTTCGCGCAGATCATCAACGGGTACGGCCCCGTCCCGCTGATCGGCCAGCAGGGTGAGATCGCGCAGAACGCCGGCTTCTACAAGGCGCTGCCCATCGCGGGTCAGGTCCTGGAGAACGCGGTCCGGTCGTCGGCCTCGTTCGTGATGAGCCGGGACATCGTGCGGCAGGCCGTGCAGGACAGCGGCGGCGAGGTGGTGGAGCTGACGAACTTCGTGTTCTGGCAGGAGCACCTGTTCCAGTTCGAGGAGCCCGGCCAGACGAAGTACGTGATCTTCCCGCAGGACGACTCCGGCGAGCCGACCATCATGGTCCAGCAGGTCCCGCTGGCCCCCGGCCGAATGGAGGGCCGACTCCCCCTCCCCGAGGCGTGGGCCGGCAAGCGCGGCTCGGACCTGGACGAGGTGACGGGCGTCGAGGGCGGGGTCTTCTGCCACCCCGGTCGGTTCATCGCCGGCCACTCCGACCGGCCGGGTGCGCGGAAGCTGGCGGAGCTGGCCCTGGCCTCGGGCACCGCCCCGGAGCCGCAGGTCGAGTAGAACGATAATCGGGTGGGCCGCTCCTTCGGGGGCGGCCCGCCTGGTCGGGCGGAAGCACTTAACCCTCTGCGAGATAAGGAGGTGTACACCCAACCAACCCAGGAGTTTTGTCTTGCTGATTCGGATCACCAACAAGTGCCGCATGCAGTGCTCGCATTGCATGATCAACGGTGTCTCCCCGAAAGGGGAGCACATGACCAAGGAGATCTTCCTCGCCGCTCTGGCCTTCGCCGAGAAGTGTGGCGTGAGGATCCTCCTCATCTCCGGCGGGGAGCCCACCGAGCACCCCGATTTCGCTGAGCTGCTGTGGATCGCTAGCCGACGATTCATGGGCGTGATGCTCGCCACCAACGGCATGTGGCTGGACAACGCCGTCCTCGTCCAGAAGGTCGCCTCGTACCGGAACGTGCTGGTGCAGATCACCAACGACCCCCGCTTCTACCCCAAGTGGGTGGACTTCCCGGAGAACTTCCCCGAGGAGCTACGAACTCCCTGGGAGATCGTGCGGGAGATCCCCACCCTGGCCCCCTCGGACCGAGTGGCCGACAGCGGCATGCTTCACATGGTCACCCGCCACTCCCCCGGCTCCTTCAACCTCCGCTCCGCCGTGCGGCAGCTCGGCCTGGCGAAGGGGATCACGGAACTGGAGAACCGGGGGCGCTTCTGCCAGCCCTCAATCGACGTGGACGGGACTGTCCGGGCTGGAGAGGCGGACACCTGCTTCTCCCTCGGCGACGTCACCGATCCCCCGGCGGTGATCGAGTACTCGATCAAGAACATGGGGTCCTGCAACGCCTGCGGCCTGGAGGACAACCTGGACAACTACCACCGGGCGGCCATCGGCTTGCCCCGACTGGAGGAAGCGGTCAATGGATGAGCTCAACAAGACCTCCTACTCCGTCATCGTCACCTTCGCAGATGGGCACGAGACGGTCATCCAGCCTCCCACGCCACGCTTCGGTACGGCGTACGGGGCGTTCGACGCGATGATGCTCACCTTGAAGATGCACGGGGGGCTGATGGCGGGACAGAAGGTCAGGAAGGTGCGCTTCGAGGCCCTGTTCAACGGAGGTCCCGATGAGCACTAAGACCTTCTGGGGATACTGGGACTGCACCTCGTGCGGCGGGTACGACATCTCCGGGGAGCACAAGGACTGTCCTTCCTGCGGGAACCCTCGGGAGAAGGACGAGCTCGCCAAGATCCGCCCGAACAAGCGGGGCTACGCGCTCGATCTCTCCAAGCCCGTCACCGCTAACGTCGTGGACCTGGTGGACCGCTCCACCAAGGCCGGGGCGAAGGCGGGCAAGGTGGGTGCGGACATCCTGTGCAAGTACTGCGGGACCGGCAACTGGGGCGACGCGGAGAACTGCGTCAAGTGCGGAGCGTCGGACTGGGAACCACAGAAGAGCGCCGACGTCATCGAGTTCCGCAAGAAGCTGAAGTCGGAGCCAAGTGAGCGGGATGTTCCTCGGCCTCCCCCCGTGGAGCCAACAACGGTGAGGCCACGACCTGGGTGGGAGCGTTCCAACTACGACGACTGGGGCGACTTCAAGCAGAAGACCGAGAACAAGCTGAAGAAGGTCATCGCGGTCAGCGTCGCGATCCTCGTGGCCCTCGGGATCTCCCTGCTGATCTGGTCTCAGCAGATGACGGACTACCCCGCTGAGGTGATCGACACCTCGTGGGTCCGTCGAACGCACCTGGACCAGTTCGAGCAGACGGTGAAGGAGAACTGGGAGGACAACATCCGATGGCGTCAGCCCCGGATGCCCGTCAACGGAAGCGGGGAGGACCCGGGGGCCGTTCGGATCTCCTGCTGGTCGGAGATCCACCACTACGTCGAAGTGGCCTGCGGCACGGAGACCTATGAGCAGCCGCACACCCGCCGGGTGCAGTGCGGCTCCCACCAAGAGTGCTCCACCTCCAACAACGGGGATGGCAGTTTCACCCAGAACTGCCGCACGGTCGCGGACTACTGCTCAGAGACGTACTACACCACGGAGACGCGAACCAAGTACTGCGACGAGCCCGTCTACGACGACAAGTGCAAGTACAAGACCTGGCACTGGGTGGAGAAGTCCGTCAAGCGCAACGCTGGCACTGGGCCGGAGGTCGGCGAGTTCCCGAAGGTCAGCTTCGGAGAGCTGCAGCGAACTCGCACGTCCCAGGACTTCGAGGTGCTCCTGCAATGGGAGCACCGCAAGAAGGGCAAGCAGGAGTACCTATTCGAGCCCACCAACCCCGCTGGCTACTCGAAGTGGGACAAAGGACAGACCGGGCTCATTCCGGTGAAGAACAGCGGGGGAATCGGCGAGTTCAACCGCCTGATCTTCCTGGAAGGGAGCAAGAAGTGAAGCTGGACATGGAAGCGGTCGAAGCCGCTATGGAAGCCAAGAGGCCACTCGTAGAAGCAGAAGGTGATCAGCTGCTGGAGGACCTCAAGGAGCGCATGGACCCCGAGGAGGCCGAGAAGTGGGCCTTCCTCCACAGGATGACGTGCGTACACATGGACCCCGACAAGGCTACGGAAGTGATCCTCGCGAAGATCGAAGCGAACGAGCCCCGCCCTGAGAAGGAAGTCTGGTCCGCCGAGCTGATCCAGACGTACGGACTCGGCTACCTCGCCCGACTCGGCTACCTCGCCCCCTTCATCCTCCACTGACAACGACGGGGACCGCCTTCGGGCGGTCCCCGTTGAGGAGCTTCTTACGTGACAAACGAATTGGACAACTACGTGGACGACAGACTGGCCCAGATTCGGGAGGGAACGTCCAAGCATCCTCCTGAGGACGACGTGACCATTCTTATCGAAGAGGTAGACCGCCTCCTCAGGATGTTGAACGCCCGGACGGACACGAACAACCAAATCATCGAAGAGGTCAACCGCATCTCAGAGGCGGCAAAAGTCTCCTGGATGGATGAGTTCGCGGCCATTGAGACAATGGTCACCAAGCGGGGAACCGAGGGCTTGGAGTTGAAGCCTGAGTGGTACCTAGCTGCCCGGGTGAAAAAGCTGTTGGATATGTGGCCTCGGCACAAGGGACAGAAGGTGAGCCAGCAGCTCTTCGACCTCACCAAGCGGCAGAGGTCCCCTGAAGATGATGGCCCGGATGCGGCATAAGGAGGGGTACCCACACCCAGGAGTTCCCCTTTGGATACCGACAAGTTCCGCACCGTCCTCGCCCGCCTGCTGGCGGTCACGGAGGACCTCTACCCCTTCCTTGCCACCCCCCTCCCCCTCGGCGCAGACCTCGAAACGGAGGCCAAGAAGATCCAGGCCGACCTGGACCCCGCCCACGTCCGGGCCATCTTCGAGGGCATGAACACCCTCCTGGCCTCCGAGGGAATCCAGGTTCTGCTGGCCTCCCTCGCCCAGGCCCTGAAGATGCCGAAGTACCTCCAGCCGGTCCAGGTCGGCGGGGAGTACCAAGCGCTGTTCCTGCGTCCCGTCTTCGTCGGGGAGCCGGAGTGGTACGAGCGTCACCCCGACCACGCCTCCGCGATCAAGTACCAGTGCCTGATCGGGATCGACGGCGGGGTGGCCGTGGGGACCGTCTGCACCTGCGAGGCGAGGAAGCTCCCCGTCCACGCCGTCGACGTGGCCATGCAGCTGTTCGAGGTGGTCTACAAGATCCCCCAGGTCGCCAACATCCGGTCCGTCCCGCAGGAGGCGTGGGAGAACTACGAGAGGATGGGCTTCGTGAAGTGGGTGGAGCCCACGGAGGATGAGAAGCCCGGCATCGAGGCGACTCTGTGAGCCGAATCCTCCGCCACTACCTCCCCTTCGACGAGGCCAAGGATCTGATCTTGAGCCAGATGGAGGGGATGGACCCGGTGAGGGTCTTCGAGCGCGTTCTCCCCGGTCAGCACCCCATGGACCTCAAGTGCCAGATGGCGGCTGCGGTCTGTGCGGGACTGACCGGGGGGCAGTTCGTCTGCGGGACCGCCATCCACCGCCACAACTACCTCCCGGGCTACCGCTCCCAGCGAGCATTCCACTGCTGGGTCATCGGGCCCAACGAAGAGAAGTGGGATCCGCTCGAAGACTTCTACTTCGGGCACATCGAAGACTCCCAGGAGGCGAACCACAACATCCACCCCGGAGCCCTCGAACCCCTCCTCACTGTCGCTTCCCGCCCCGGCCTCGCCTCGGACTACATCCCGTGGTGGCGGCAGGAGCGGGGAATCTAACCCCCAACCAAGGACAACATGACCGCTGGAATCGTACTCATCATCGTCGGGCTGCTGGTGGGCCTCGGAGCCTTCGCCTTCGCCGGCAAGAACATGGTCTCCATGACCAAGGACCCCTTCGGGGACTCCGGGCTCATGGAGAAGGGGATGGGCAAGCACGTCGGAGCCATGCTCGCCATGGCCGGGGGCGGGGTCATCACCCTGATCGGGATCCTCCTGCTCGTCCTCGCGCTCATCGAGAGGTACGCGGGGTAGTGAGCTTCGCCCACATCACCTTCTCCCCCCAGTACCACCTCCTCGACGTCCCCGATGACGTCGAGGAGGTGGAGTGGGCTCCCTTGGCCGTCGAGTTCTATCAGATGGCCTACAACTACTACGACAAGGAGCCGGAAGAGCTCGGCATCCTGAAGGAGAACGAGAGCCGCCTGAAGGAGACGATGCCGGAGCGGTTCAAGGAGGGCGTCCATCTGCTCGCAGAGGGGGCCGCCTTCATGGGCGAGAACATCTACGTGATCGATGGGGAATTCGGTCACGACATGCACATGGTCTGCGGTACCTGCCGGGGGCACATCGTCCATCGGCAGGACCAGAGCTGGTGCGTGAGCTGCAATGACTACCGAAAGGCGGTCTCCTGGATGGAAGATGTGCCTCCAGCGAATCTGTGACGTCTGCGGAGAGCCCCTCGGGGATGAGCCAGTGATGGACATCCCCGAGGCGGCCCGCCTCTGCCACAAGCGCTGCTGGGACGACGAAAAGGCGTCCCAGCAGCAGAGGGAGGTAGAACAACTTTGGAAAAAATGGAAAATCAAGAAGAAGTGACCGAGCGCATCCTGTGCGCTGCTGTCTTCGTCGAGACGGGCAAAGCCGATCCCCCGAGACGCTCTTACGCCTACCCCAAGACCGGCCTCATGTTCTGCGGCTGGAGACATGGGGACTGCTTCTGCACGATGGAATCGTGGTGGGAGGGGCTACTTCCCGAAGAGCAGGAAGCGGTTTGCGAACTCAATCCAGAAGGCACTCCCTACAGCCAGCAGGGCTTTCTCACCTCTACGGGCCGCTACGTGAACCGGGAAGATGCCGCGAAGATTGCCGCTGCTGCTGGGCAGATTCCCGGCCCCAAAAGAACCCTCTTTAGCGAGGACATCTACTGATGAAGATCTACCGAGTGTCCGTCTTGATCATCGACCACGATGGAGTCGGGGCAGCCGGCATCAAGACCGAGATGGAGAACGTCCGCTACCCCAACCGCTGCATCTCCCCGAGGGTGCTGGGTATCGAAGAGGCGGACATCGGGGAATGGGACGACTCCCATCCTCTAAACCGGAAGGGCGCGGACCCCGGCTCCTACTTCGAAGGCGACATCGACGCCAAGCTGGAACGCTTCTTTACCGCTGAAGGAGAGTTGGCTGCCGAGTTCAATCTGGCAAGCATCGACTACGGAATCCACGACTGTCGAGATCGCTGGTGGGGACGGAACAGGCACGGCGAACTGCAGGTCTGGTACGACAAGCCAGAGACAGAGGACGATCTCGACGACTACGACCACTGCTACCACATCGAAGGGGTTTACGACGAAACCGAGACCCACACGATCTTCCTCGTCCATGACGGTTTTGGAGGTTCGGACTACCGACTGTTCCGCCGGAACCAAGAGGTGACCGAGATGGCCACCTGGTCCTCGGAAAGCTGACCCCGCTCCCTGACGGGAAGTGGGGTATCTCGCAGGCAGAGCTGGAGAGGCTCGATCTGCTGGAGGAAGAAGATGAGTGAAGTGAAATTTGACGACCCCGTAGCCCTACTACTCGGCCGTACCGTCGTCATCGGGGACGCAGAGATGTGCCTGATCAATGTAAAGGGAGAATACTTCTACTGCGTGGACGAAGAGGGGCAGTGTCATGAGTTCGCGGCATCCCATATTCGGTTTAAGGCCCCCAAGACGCTCTTCAAGGAGTACCGGGCCGTGGCCAAGCTTCGCGCCGTGGCAATCAAGATGGTCTTGGAGCGGCTCTCGTGATCGACTCTGCCGAAAAGTGGTGGGAGAGCTTCGATTCCGCCAGGACAGACATCCGAGCCATCATCAAGAAGTTCACCCCCGACATGGTGGGGCAGTTCGATTGCTTCGCTGACAGGCGGAACTACCTCGCTCTGCTCAGCTTGATGGACAACGCCTGGTGGGAAGCGCCTGATCACCCCAGCATCCACGCCATTCCTGGGTGGGGGACGCTGTGCGATCTGTGCTCGGAGTGTGAGGTGCTCAACGGCTGAAATTGGGTCTCCATAGGGGGATAAGAAAGATGAACCCTAAGGAGAACTGCCATGAACCCCCTTGAGAAGCTTTTCTTCCTCCTGGAAATCGTCGCCATGCGCGACACTCTGGACGAGCTCCGGGACAACCCGGAGCTCGCCCGAATCATGTCCGAGAAGGAGTGCCACCGGTGCCCCCTCGCGGACAAGTGCGCCCAGCCCGCGCAGGGGGAGGTCCCCACCTCCCAGCCGACCGCGGAAGCGTAGAAGACCCCGCCGGGGGCGTCCGAAAGGGCGTCCCCGGGAACGGGACCACAAACGATTACCATGCTGCTGAAGACCCACATCACTGTAACCATCACCCAGAACCCCAACTTCGACATCGCGATGGAGCGAGCCCTGCACAAGGCGTTCAACGAAGAGCGCATTGAGCACATGCTGCACTTCACCCTTAGGTTCGTTGAGCTCGTCGCGGAGATCCAAGTCCCCCGACGAGAGTTCGTCTACACCTTCGAGCTCCAGGGGGAACGCTCCAATGAGTCGTAAGGCGATCAAGCTCCTCAAGGCGAAAGCCGCCAAAATCGAGGCGATCCGTAAGGGCTGCTGGGACCAATGGCTGGCTGGCTGCGTACGCCAAGTACTGCGTGGAGAGACTGCGAGAATGAGCAAGAAGGTCGCAGAGTTGTTGGGGTGGGACATCTGCCCCCATAAGCCCCCACCCGAGCTGAAGTGGAACATGGCCCTTCAGGGCTGGTTCCTGACCTACGAAGACAAGGAGGCGGGGTTCCTGGCCTGGGCCCCCTCCACCCTGGATGAGAGGGATCGCTACGTCCCCGGCCTCTGCGGGAGGAACTCGATCCTGGAGCACGTCGAGTTCCTGATCATCCAGCACCTGGAGAAGGAGAACAATGAACGCACTGCCTGAGCTGATTGAGCCCCCCGAGCCCGCGTCCGGGGTGTTCCGCACAATGGAAGACGCGGTATCCGCCATCAAGGCTACAGGGAAGTTCAGCATGGCCAACCGGCCCGGGATCGCCTCTGCAATGGAGATCGTGTCCCTCATCGATCCTGAGCACGAAGACTGGTGGGTGGCCATGTCGAAGAAGGTCAAGGAGATGCCCCCAATCGAGTGGCTGGTCCGATGCGCCTCGTGGGACTGGGACGAGGACAAGACCATCAAACAGAACGGGAGGTACGGGGATATATACCTGGGATGATTGCGGGATAAGGAGGTAGCACCCAACCGCTAACCAGGAGCTAGTTCCTTGTACATCGAAGCCGCTGCCAACCTCCCACTCATCCTCCTCACCGTTCTCCTTCTCCTCTGGCTCATCCGAGCTCGGCCAGAGCACCAGTTCGCCGCTCGGACTGCCATCTTCGTCCACATCCTCACCAACATATCCTGGCTCTGGGACGTGGCCTACCGGGGCTACGAGGCCACCGCCGAGCAGTACGCTGCTCTCCCCGAGTCCAAGCTGGCCCCCTACTTCTGGATCTTCGGCATGGGGGTCTTGAGCTTCGCCCTCCTCCACCACATCAGCACTGACGATGCGCTCTGGGACCAGGTGCATCAGGAATTCGAGCAGAAGAACGGGGGTGGGAAGTGAAGCCCTCCATCATCGACTTGAACGAAGCCGAAGCGCTGATGAGGGAGATGAAGGAGCTGGCGGAGGAGACTCCGCCGATCCCCATGTCCGTCCTCCAGGCCAAGGGCTACAAGGCCAACAACGACGTCCACACTCGTCACCTGGGCGACCTTCGGATGGTCCTGACGCACGAGGAGCAGAAGCACGGGATCTGCCGGCACTTCTCCATCAGCGTCGACGAGCGCCCGGGGGCACGTCCCAACCTCACCTTCACTCGGCTCCTGCTCCGGATGGCCGGCTTCATCAACCCGATGGAGAAGTGCGCTGTGTGGGAGGAGGACTGTGGTGGTGGCTACACCGCGGTCAACGTCCTGGAGCCGCTCGACGGGGACTGGACCCCCTTCCAGAAGAAGGAGAGCGCGGTTCCCGCTGCACTCTCCCCGGAGGCCTGATGGAGGACTTGACCGGAAAGAAATCGGTCGCCAAGGAGCTGACCCCTGAGCTCCCCTGCCCGCATTGCGAAGGCAAAGTGCAGGTATGCAAGATTGTCTCGGGGGCAGCAGAAGGGGCGATCGTCGCCCTGCACATCCAGCCCCAGTGCCGTGAGTTCGTCGATGCCGAGTCCCTCAAGGACACCATCGGAGAGGCGAACCTCGCGGCCTGGGGGATAGTGATGAAGGAGGTAGACGAGTGATGAAGGAGTTGCCCCCGCCCGCAGTGACCTGCTGTTACTGCGGGCGGGAGTTCACCATTTCTCAAAAGGACTGGGGTAGAAAGCCCTGGGAGTACCTAGAAGAACGAATCGAGATCCAGAAGATTACGACCGCCATGCTCGATGATGGTCTCCCTCTGGAATGCGGCCAATGTAGGAAGGTTGGAAATGACAAAACTAGAGAGACTGAAAGCTGGTGAGACTTTCCTCACCAAGGAATCCGGGAACTCCATGGTTCCCAAAATCCACCACAGACAAGAACATCGCCTCGCTCCCGCGACCTGGGAGGAGGTCAGCAAGGGCGACATCGTTTACTGCAAGGTGAACGGGCGCTACTACACCCACCTGGTCAAGGCCAAGAACTCCGCCAAAGGCGTGCTCATCGGGAACAATCGAGGAGGCACAAATGGGTGGACGAAAAAGGTCTACGGCAAAGTGGTAGAGGTCCTACCGAAATGACAGAAAAGTACCTCAGTGGGCACTGGGGCTCGATCGGAGGCGACTTCGCTGGCCACTGTAGGGGCTTGAAAGTGCGAGGACTTCCGATCCCCAAAGCCCCAATCGGCAGGCAAGGGCAGGGCAGAGCCAAAAACCTAGCCAGCTATACCGTCCACGTCATCCGGGTCTCGGATGACAAGCGCGTGGAGAAGCTCATCGGTCCCGGCTACTTCAGCCGGAAGGAATGGCGACGCCTCCGCGAAGTAGCCAAGAACGAGCTGATAGCGCAACTGGAGAAGCGGAGATGAGCTTCGACTTCTTCTACAGCGACCCACACTTCGGACATCAAGCTGCGGCACTTCGGTTCCGCAAGTTCGCGTCCGTAGAAGAGCATGACCAGAAGCTGATCAAGGAGTACCAGAGAACTGTGTCCTTCTCGGACGTCACTCTCTGGCTGGGAGATTGCTTCTTCCACGACAAGGAAACGGCTAGGGAGATCCTGTCCTCGCTGCCTGGTCGGAAGTGCCTTCTCAGGGGCAACCATGACTGGGGGCGTTCTCGTTCCTGGTTTGCCTCTATCGGCTTTGACTGGGTCATGGATGGGACCCTCGAACTCCCTCCAATCCAGGGGCGGCCCGTACGCGCATCCCACCTCCCCTACATGGGAACCCGTCACCACCTGGGGGAGGATGAGAGGGAGCCGGATCACCGCCCTATCCGCCGAAAAGGGGAGATCCTGATTCACGGACACACCCACCTTTCCCTGCGTCCCAAGCGCGGGGAAACCCACATGATCCACGTAGGAGTAGACGCATGGAATATGCGCCCGGTTTCCTACGAAGACGTAGCGAACCTGATCCTTCCAAGGAGATGAGATGAGCCTGCAAGTACCTGCACACGTAGTTGAGCGGCTCGAAGAGGAGAACGAGCAACTGCGAAGAGAGCGGGACCGAGCACGGGCCGCTCTCAAAGAGCTGAGCGAGAAGGTCCGAGAAGCCCTCGACCCCCCAGCAGGAATCGGCATGCCGCCGAAGATGCTCTGGGAATGCGTCGAGGACCTGAAGACGGAGCTGGAAGAGCTGAAGGGGGCCCACTATCGGCTCCACCGGCTCTACGACCACACCAACGAGCGTCGAGCCAAGGCCGAGCGAGCACTGGAGACAATCCGGCTGGACAAGGTCTGGGCAGGAGATACAGGACGATGAAGCAAGCGACTGAGGAGAAGCTGGAGCTTCTCCGGAGCACCTACCGGAAGCCGGGCTTCCACCCCAACAGAGAACTCATCCAGTGGCTGCTTCAGTGCATCGACATGGAGCGGATGACCGTTCCCCTGTCCAGCACTCAGCGGAAGCAGGTCGATGAGTTCCGCAAGAAGGTGGAAGCCAAGGTCCTCAAGAAGCAGGTCGATCTGTGCGAGACCTGCAAAGGCGAGGTCAGCGAGGACTGCATCTACCACTGCACGGGGCATCCCTACGCGGGAGCCATCGGCGGGGCCACGACCTACCACATCACTCCCACCGGAATGGGCCTGGGCATCGAGGTCGAGGTCTGGGGGGAGAAGCTCGACGTTTCGGAATGGTAGAGGAAGGAGGGCTTAGGCCCTTCTTAGATTTCTGTTTTTAACTCTTCGCGGGATAAGGAGGTGGCACCCCAAACCAACAAGGAGCTATTTCTCTTGTCATCCTACGAATCCGTTCTCGCACTCATTGATGAGTGCGAGTCCCCTGCCGCCCTTCGCGTCCTGACCCAGGAACTCCTCTGGTGGGCGCGCACCTCCAACCTGAGCCCGGACATGGCCCGGGCCGTTCTCGATGTCATCAAGGTCTCGGCCTCCTTCGACCTGGAGATCCCCAGCTTTGGTCGGGATCTCTCCCTGGCCTTGGTCAAGGCCGAGGTCAACTTCTTCAACGACCACGCCGACGAGGAGACGAAGGAGGCGTTCTGGGCCATGGCCACGACTGCCCTCTCCAACCCCGGGAGCGCCGCAGATCTCGGGCGCATCATGGACATACTCCGTGCCCAGCTCGACGGAGAGGCGGCTCAGGCATGAAGGTCACCGAAATCCACATGCAGGCAAGGGACAACGGGGAGACCCGAATCGCCCTCTGCAGCTTCGAGAACCCGTGCTCCCGGCACTTCGCAGACTGGAAGGGGGTCACCTGCCCTCTCTGCCTGGACTACCTGCCGAGGGGGGTCTTGACCAAGAAGCTCTTGTGCGTGAGTGCTCGCAGCGGACTGACCCTCGGGAAGGTCTACGAGGTGGACATGTTCTACGAGATGAACCGGGACCCCGAAGGAGCGTACTACTACATCAAGAACGACAACGACAACCTCACCGAGGTCTTCCGCAACAGGTTCTCCGAGGACCTGTCCATCGACGCCAAGAACCCCAAGAAGATCGTGGCGTGAGCGAAGACCACTGCACTTCCCCAGTGCGGACCAGCAAGCCCCCCGAAGCGGTCACGCTGACGGGGGCTGCGATCCCCTTCTACAGGGGACTCCCTGTCCTGGTCATGGTAGTCGGATCCCCCCTCCACCACGTCCCCCTGTTCTCGACAAGGGAGAAGGCCTCCTTCCTGGAGGAAACTGGGGTTCCCTTCGACGACACCAAGATGGTCTCGAACGGGCCGGAGTTCCTGGCCAACCTCCCCGAAGACCTCGTCGTCATCCTCGACCCGTGGATTACGCCTGAGGGCAAGGTCCGCTACACCCAAATCCAAAGGTAATCATGGCAGTCACTGTTTTGAAGCGAGTCCTGGAGGCCGTCGCCTGCCCTCAGTGCAAGGCTCACCTCGCGTTCGGACTCGAAGACGTCCAGACCAACGACATCGGTCACGGACCCGGTCCCGAGTACATCATCTGCCCGGACTGCGGAAAGACGATCAACGTGACCATCCCTCGCCACCTCCTCTTCAAGCTGTACCCCAATGACTGAAACCTGGTGGGGGACGAAGGGCCCGGGAGAGCATCCTGTTCGAGAGAACGAGGACGGCGCTGCCGAGATCTTCATCCTCAACGACGCACCTGACTGGGTCCGCCTCCCCTCTGAACTGGGGGGAGCGCGGGTCCGGGTGCTCGATTCTTCGCTGGACCCTTGCCCCTGTCAAATGGCGCATTCCACGGTCCGGCATACCCTTGACCACCTTCACCGAGGAAAAACCGTTTTCGTCTCTGAATGCGAGTACGAAGGATTCCTCTGGCACACGATGAACGGAAACGATGCCTGATTCCTCTTCCTCCAAGGAAGGATGCCTGTCGGTACTCCTTATCCTCGTCTCCCTAATCCCCCTAGGCCTCTTGAACGGGTGGGTCCTCTCTGTGCTCTGGGGATGGTTCGTAGTCCCCCTCTTCGGGCTCCCCGGGCTCGGGGTGGCGGAGGCCTGGGGGATAGGCCTCACTGTCTCCTACTTTCATGGGATGCCCGATAGTAAGGATGACCGAGAACCGTTTGATATCCTCCTCTCCGCTTGGGTAACGGGGATCTTCAAAGCGGGCTTCTTCCTCCTGATGGGCGCGATCGTCTGCCTGCTCCTGTGATGTTCATAGTTGCCTATCGCGATGAGGGGAGTTGGTTCTGGAGGGCGTCCTTCGAGACCAGCACAGATGCTTACCGGTTTGCCCGAGAGTTCTCTACTCGATGGGGAGGCCCGGTATGCAAGATCCATTGGAAGCTTCAACACCTCATCCACTTCGAAAATGGAAAGCGCCTCGATGCCTGATTCCGAGCCACTGACCTGGCAAGATGTCAGGGCCATCCGAGAACGTCTCGGGGCCCTACCCAACCCGAACAAGGACTACAAGGATCCCAGACTCGCGGACATCGTCAAAGAGATGGAACGCCTCCAGCAGAGGATGTTTCGTCTCGACGAGAAGATCGTAGAAGGCTCAATCGAGGAGTCCCAGACGAAGACCAGGTGGGCCATCTACTCCGAGATCGCGATTGAGGGAGATGAGCGGGGAGAGGTCCTCTCTCGGGGCGTGGTCGAGTTGAAGACGGGGGCACTCTTCTCCCCCGGCTCACTCTGGCCTGTTTCCTTCCGCATCGACTACATCGTGGATTCCATTGAGGAGGCGAAGAACCTGCCCTTCCACGTCGATGCGATCACGGAGCTGGAGGAGGAGAAGTGAGCGACTACGAAACTGTCCGAGAGCTGATCGGCAAGGTGGAGAACCCCAAGGTCCTCACGGGGATCTCCAACGAGATCACCTTCTGGTCGGCCCACACTGGTCACGCGGTCCCTCTGGCGGACCGCGTGAGGAGCTACCTCCGGGAGAGCGGGGCTGACTGCCACTTCGAGGAGACTGGGCGAAAGAACATAGCCCTGCACACCACCACCGACCGAGGACAGGCGGTGGGACTGGCCCTGACGATGCTGGAGTACTTCGAGGCGCACGCCACCCCGCACTCCAAGGAGGCGGTCTACGGTATCTCCCAGCTCATCTCCAGAGACCCGTCCGTCATCGACGAGCTGACCCTGCTCAAGATGGCGGTGCAGGCCCCCCCAACAACAACCCGTAGGAGACGCGTGATGAGCGAAGAAGAGAAGAAGGGCGTCGAGGCCATCGTCTACCTCCAGGCGATGGGCAACGTCGAAGAGCCGGAGGAGAGGGCTCTCGCCAATTGGCGGAGCTTCTCCGACAACGAGAAGAAGAAGACCCTGGAGATCTACGAGATGTTCTCGCAGTTCTCGGCCGAGGGGTGAGAGAGGGAGCTCTGCCGCAATGGCATCTCCTTTAGCTAGGAAATCCAGGGCGGTTTGCCGGATAAGAGTAGTAACACCCTAGGAGACTGCCATGTTCGAATCCGACTCCCTGCCCTCCCTCGTCTTCTGCCGTACCTGCGAATGGTACGGCACCCACGCCTGCACCCTCGGTGCGGGCTGCCCCTCCTCGGTCGACGAGGAGGAGGCGATCGAGAACTGCGTCCTGGAAGACGGGGAGACCCTCCAGGACCGCCTCGCCCTTCTGCGGAGGAGGCAGGCCCTGATCAACTTCGACCATCCCTCCCTGTAGGGAGGAGTAAGGGGCTTCGGCCCTTACCTAGGAATCCATGGAACTGGCGACTACCAAGCCCTCGCCCAGGGACTATCCCGAGGGGACCACCCTACTAATCCAGATGGGGGACGGCAGCTACCGCCTTGAGAAGAGACGGACGAGGAAGCTGATCACCTTCAAGGGTGAGGCCCCCGTGTGGGGCGAGCTCTTCTCGTTTGAGCACAAGGCCGTAGCCTACTGCGTCCTCCCCAGAACTACCTTTAAGGAGCTCCAATGACGCGCATGACCGACAAGGAACGCAGACTGAACCTGTTGCGCGGTGACCTTCGGCGAAAGCTAGAGGACGACCAGCCTCCCAGCGCAGCGCCCACGAGGTGCGACAATGCAAATCCTCAACGACAGGGAGCGGTCGTGAGCCAGCCGTTTGATCCAGAGTGTCCGAGCAATTCCGGCATCCACCAGCGGCGGCAGGTCGACATCGTGGACCGGATCGGCAGGGAGTTGCTGGAGCGGCCGAGAGGCTCTGCGCCCCTGCTGTGCGAGATTCTCATCGTGGCCAAGCAGGAGATCGAGCGGCTGCGCGATGAGCAGCCGACGCTAGGCGCTATGGTCCAGCGAGTGCTTTCCGCAGAGCAGGAGCGCGACGCCGCCATCGCCAGAGCCGATGAGGCCGAGGCGCAGCGAGACGCGCTGCGGGAGGCTCTGGACGTTCCCGCGCCGGGGGCTGACTCTTGTCACTGGCCCGCAGTCGAGGCTCTGTGCGGCGAGATCGGCTACGGGGTCGTCGTTTCTACCGCCGCTGCGCTGTGGCGCGGCATTGCCCCCGGCGGCGAGTTCCACGTCGGGCCATGTCAGGCCACTGTGGACGCTGCCCTCTCCGACACCACCGACGCGGCAGCCGCCCGAGACGCGAGGATTCGGCTGGCTGAGCGGGAGCGGTGTGCTGACCTCTGCGACAACCACGGCACCATTGACGGGGACCTGCTCGGGTACGCCATTCGCGCGCTGGAGGGTAAGTAGATGAGCAAGACTGATCTGACCCACTACTGGGTATGGGAAGAGAGCTCTGGGCAAACGCGCACGTTCCGCTGCCTGATCTGCAAGCGGGTCCACGCGGAGAAGACGGACGTCGATCCAGGAAGCACCCTCCCCAGAAGGCGCTGCGTTACCCTGGCCGGCATCGTGTTGAGCCGGAAGCGGAACGGCTCCACCCTCGGGGCCGACATCGTCCAGGGGGAGCTGATGGCTTATTCGGGCCCCTCGACCATCTCCGAAGAGGGAGATGTTGCGATGCAGTACACCTATTGCCCGGATTGCCAGGAGGACATCGACATCCCCGCAGGAGCAGAAACGGCTAGGTGCATCCATGGGTGTAGACGCACTTACCGCGTCATTCGGAGGGGGTTCAACGTCGAGTTGAGTCCGTACCACCAGAAGCCCTGGGGGGACCTGATGAGCGTGGACGAATTCCGGGAAGAGGCCAAGTGCGGCAACCTGATCGACTACGACGGCTGCGGCAGCCCCTTCAAGGACGGCTTCGTAGACCCCTCCATGGAGATCTCCCCCGAACGCCTTGCCGACATCCCAGACGATGCAACCCATATCGATTGGTACAACCGATGAACGCCCGCGAGCACCACAAGCTGACCCCTCTGCTGGACAGGGCGAAGGACGCGATGGACGCGCTGGAGCAGGCGAACGAGAACAGGACCATCCGGCGGGAAGCGGTCATCGAGGCTCTGGAAGAAGCCCGCGACTACGCGACGAACAAGCTGGACTGGCTGGAGAACACCGATGACCTGCTGATCTACGGAGACGCCTGAGATGAAGGTATTCAAGCTAGAGAACACGAACCCCGGCAGGGTGGAGCCCCCAGAGGACGTCACCACCCTCGACATGATCAAGAACCCGCAGTGGTGGCCCCACCGCGTCCTGGCCCTGAAGAGGCGCAGGCCGAAGGAGTTCCCCGAGACGGCAGTAGCCCTCTACTACCAGGCCGAGCTTCTCCTGGAAGAACACTCTTCCATCTTCGTGCCCCGCACCCCCGAGAACTGCCACATCGTCACCCCCGAAGAGATCGTCGAGCGTGGATGGGAGGTGGACTGAATGAGCGGGGAATGGGAGATCTACGAACAGGTCTGCTACGACGGAGCCTTCTCCTACGAGGACACCCAACCGCCCGAGGGTCCGGGATGGGAGCCCTTCGGAGTCATCGGTTCTGTTGAGCACAACGGAATGCGGAATTCCCTAGGAGGGGGTTACGAACACCGGGCCGTCATCTACTGGCGACGGAAAAGGGAAAACGACAAGACGTACGAGCAGGGCTTCGAAGACGGCAAGGCCTACATCAGCAGCCAGTTCTAAAACGGACTCCTTTTGGGGATAAGAAAGGTAACACCCCTAACTAGGAGCCTTCATGCCTTCTGACGAAATCCTGTGGTGCACCATCTACGTCGCCAAGGGCGAGGTGCGGGTCCACGACATCGGCGACGAGCGCCACCTGGCGGTGGAGCTGGGGATCGGTACTGCCAATCCCCTGCACAAGTCCACCCTCGCTATCGCCCGGTACCAGGAAAGCGAGGAGAAGCCCGGTCTGACCTCCGCCTACGACATCGCCGAGCTCTACGCCAAGATGCTCGACCTGCCGGTGCAGGAACACTAGGAGAAGTCGCTATGCGCGAAAAGATGAGCGAGAAGGAGATCCAGGACCTGCTCGACGGCATCTTGGCCGATCGACTGGAAACGGTCAGCGTCATGCCCCCCTGATTCTGCCGGGGACGTACCGGTCGAAGCTTGAGGGGTTGCGCCTCTCTCCCAGTTCATCCAGCCAATCCGGGTCGACCGTAATGCTGGAGGTGGGAAGAGAAGTCTCAAGTGGAGAAGACGCAGCTTGGAGCGCCGAAAAGGCAGTGTCCAAGAACAAGAAGGGGCCGCGTACCCCTTCTTCTTACCCCTCAGTTTTCCAAGAAAAAATTTCTGAGGGTCGGGGTTCTCCCCCTAGGAAACGAATCGGCACACCCCCTCAGAATTTCCGCTAAGAGCGCTTCTCTCTCGCGAAACGGGGGGGTAAGCCAAAAATATATATCTGCGGCTCGTTAAACCCTCCGTTCTCGCTCTTTCGTTCGCGGTCTCCCTACTTCCCGGGAAAATATATCTGAGGCTCGTTAAACCCTGTGTAGATCAAAAGGGGAGGTGGGACCCCTATCGAAGATAGCTGCAGCTCTATACGAGCCAGAGGAGAGATGAAATTCTCCGCGATTCTGGGGATAAGAAAGGTGAACCTCCAGAGTTATGCTCTGATGATTTTCTCAGCACTAAACTTCCCGGCCACGCCGGCTCGCTGTGTACGCCGCCACCGGGGCGGACAGTGAGAAGAAACTGGTGGACTTCCTGTGCAGTGCGCTTCGGTCGCACAGGAAGTTGAATAGGAGGAGAGCGCACGCTCCTTCTTTAGCTAGCGCTCGTTTTAGAAATTCTAGCGCTGCACAATTGGCGGACTTGGCGGCATAAGAGTAGTGAAGGGAGAACTCTATGCTCCGCCGTATCGGCGTGGAGCGTGGGGTCTCGCTGTCAGCCCGCTGCTAGCGCTACTCTCTGTGCTAGTGGAACAAGGCGGGTTCTCCTGGTTTCCTAGAGAGTGTCCAGTGTTCTCTCCCGCAAAGAACGTCAACTGGTCAGGGGCGCTGCGGCGCTAGGGTGTGCGGTTCTTGAGGGAGGAGTGGGTCGGCAGCCACTCCTCTCTCTTAGCTAGAATTCCGAAGAATGTGCATGTTTGTGGGGACACTGCTGTATTTCTCGCAGAAAGCGCCTTGGATGAAGAGGGTTGGTACCTCCCCACCCCCCACATGCACACTCTGCACATGCTCTATTTTCTCGAATTCTATAAACTCAGAAGGGGCAACCTATAATGGTGTCAGTCTAGATTCCCCGTTAAGGGAGGAGAGCCTTGATGGTGTCGGTCTAGAATCTTCATTAAGAGCGGGGTGTAGGGTGCTGGAATCGCTGATTCTGGGTGATCACCAACTGGGGTCTACTGGGCTTACTGTGCTCTCTACTACTACTGTGTACTAAGGGCTGATCACCTACCCTTTAAACCAAGGCGCTGCAGCTGGGATAAGGATGGTGAACCCTCTATTCAGGAGCTCCATGAACTACATCGACTGTCGCCTCGCCGCCTTCACCGAAAAGGACAGGAAAGGCGAGGAATGCCCCATCCTCGTCAGCCTGCCCGACTTCCACATCAAGGGCGGCAACACCTTCATCTACCACCCTCCCCCTTCCATGGCCCGCACCACCACTCGCTACTTCATGATCACCAGCGCTCACCACGACGACGCCACCCGTCCCCGCATCACCCTCATCTGCACCGAGCTCCCCCTCAGCTCAGCTGTGCGGAAGAGCTGATGACCTCTCGCATCCGCTTCGTCCTGGGCCACCAGGACTTCGGTCACGAGGGCCGTCGTATCGAGCTGCCCTTCTACCCTCCCAAGGGCACCCTCATCTACATCGAAGACCATAAGAGCAAGGAGTATGTCGCCTACAAGGTGGTTGACCACTCCCTCAAGATCATCGACTACGGGGAGCTCCTCAACTACCACTTCACCCGCCTCCTCCTCGAACGCCTCACCCCCTACCCCCCAAAGAAGGGATAAGCCCATGTACCGACGGTGGAAGAAGTGGGTCATCAGCTGGCTCGACTCAGCTCTCTTCATCTTGACGATGATGGCCTTCGGCATCTGCAGGCCGCACAAACTCGTCTCCTTCCTCTACCTCACCCGAGACCTGCTGCTGAATAGCAAGGAGGCCACATGGCCCGTCCTGAAGAGGGCCTGGAAGGAGAGCTGGTAAGCCTTCCTGTCACTGACCGTGTTGCCGTGGCTGCTGAGAAACGGAGATACGAGATGTTCCAGGATGACTACCCCGACCTCTACTGCCAGTGTGGCCGACCACGTTGCGCCAAGTACAACCACATCTTCTTCCGCATCGGCCCTGTCTTCCAAGGGAACGAAGTCTCAGGCGAAGCCCTCTGGGTGGACGTCTTCGACTACTTCCCCGAAGAGGAGAGATCCGAGAACAGCGAGCTCATGCTCAATGCTGATCAAGCCAAGGAGCTGATGTGGTACCTGACTTGGGAATACATGCCCGGCCTCCGCCACCTCGAACGAGTGTCTCGACGCATCCATAGAAAGGTGCGTCTTGCCCAGTGCTGGTGGTGGGAGAAGAGGAGAGGGAAGTAAGCAGAGGGGGTGGGTAGCACCGCCCCCTCTCGCTTAGCTAAATGATGGGCCTTCTTGGGGATAAGGGTAATGCACCCAACCAAGGAGTACTGCCGTGAAGTACAAGCTGACTGAGTTCTGGATCAACGCCCGCTACTGGGTGGCCATTGCTTGGATCCGCATCTCCGGGTTCGCCGCCCTCTCCACCTTCATCATGACCGCCATGGTCATGGGCATCCTCAAGCCCCACAAGACCGTGGCCTTCTGCAGGAAGCTCAAGCTCAACCTGGAGCGGGCTACCGAGGAGAGGAACGCTCACCACATGAGGATGAAGAGGGCCGACAATGAGGCCTTCGACATCGCTCGGATGGAGCTGGAGGGGCTCAAGGCCAAGTTCCAAGCGGCCATCGAGAGTGATGACGTGACCACAGTAAACACCGACGGCCTCTTCGACGAGATGACGGCCGTCGTGGACAAGCTCAAGGTGGACACGTCACCTCCAGAACCCGAGCAGTCCTTCCTGCTCATGCTCAAGGACGCCTGGGTCCATGCCTGGAACCTGTAGAAGACTCCTGCCTGCAAGGCAGTTGAGCAGGGGGCCTTCCCCCTTACCTGAAATAGAGCCAGTCACCGGGGATAAGAGAGGTAGACACCCAACCAAGGAGAACTACGTGTCGGACCAGACCTTGATCGGAGCCCTCACCTCCAGGACCAACCTGGCGGCCACCATCCAGCTGCACATCGCGGCTCGGACGGGGCTGCCGGTGGACCCCAACCAGGGCGTCCCCACCGCCAAGGCGGTGGCCTTCAACACCATCCTGAGCGCCCAGCTGGCTCAGATGGACACCAGCACCCTGAACATGCTGGCCGCCGAGCTGGGTGAGAGCCTGGAGATCAGCCCCCAGGCCAAGCCCCCCGCCCAGCGGGGCCTGCCTCACGACGTGTGGCCGCCCACCGAGCCCCACGGCTAGGGAGGCAAGGAGCTCTGCTACGGCATCTCCTTAGCTGTCTGCGGCATAAGGTTTATGGACACCCAACCAGGAGTACACATTGAGCGAATCGAGCAGTGATAGCGGTGGGGGGTGCATGGGCTGCATGGGATGCGGTCTCATCATCTTCCTCATCATCCTCGCCACTGGTGGCAGCACCCAGGTGGCGGCCAAGTGGGGTCTGGCCATCTGGCTCGGCCCGGTCGTCATCATCCTCGGGGCTGTCGTCATCTTCCTCATCGTCATGATCTTCTTCGGAGGCATCTCCAAGATCGGAGACGTCTTCACCCGCCGCAAGAGGAAGAAGTGGGACAACATCCGATGAGCGAGACCTTCTTCGTCACCATGTTCCGGCGGTCAGGTCATGGCGAAGAGCCCGACCGCTACTTCGTCAACGCCACTACTGAGGGAGAGCACCCCGAAGTCCTCATCAGCTACGACGAGGCTGAGCTCCTGAAGCAATGGTCAGACGTCTACAACAAGCGCCACAACCGGAGCTACGAGTCGAGCATGTCGGCCTGCATCCACTACATCTTCTACAACCCGGCGGTGGCCCAGGTGGAGGGGATGAAGGGGCTGCTGGAGCTGCTCACCCACAAGGACGGCAAGGTGACCCCTGTCCGCCTCAGCAACGTGGCCGGCTTCGCCACAGCCTTCGAGTGCAAGCCGGAAGAGGGTAAGAAGGCCTACGACGAGGCGACCCCGGTCGAGCTCATCAACGAGGACTTCAACGAGCTGGTGCTGGCCAGGAAGCGCCAGGAGCTCGAAGACCTCGAACTGGCTATGGGGAGATAGGCAACGGCCCGCTTCGGCGGGCCAACGCCACTTCCTCCTGTACTACAACACGCTTTCTTAGAATCACGAGAAATAGCACTATCGCTCGTTTCACCCCAAACGAGCGAGTTCCTACAACTACGCAATCTTACTTGCGAGCTTTTCGAGGACTAAATGGCACAGATCGAAGACCGAGGAGAGATCGAATACGATTCTGCTGATGGCTCTAATGTCCCCGTGGACATCTGGCTCACCCCCGCACGAAGCGAGCACGATGAGGACGATGAATACCTGCCCGAATGGGCTGAGTGGGTGCTCACTGCAGGCAACTACATGCCCCGGAAAGGCAGGGTCGCGGAGACGGCGTACAAGGTCTACTCCGATGACCGTGACGCCCTGAAGGAGCTCATTCGAGCTCACTGGTTGCCTCTCTACGCCAAGGCCATGTCCAAGCTGATGCAGATGACCCCAGACGAAGATGGAGTCGCCTCCCTGTACTACTGGGATTGAAATGGGGGATAAGGCTAGTGACTGGTACGTCTACGTGGTCATGTGCAGTGATGCTTCACTGTATTGCGGCATCGCCAAAGACGACGTGCATCGCAGGGTGAGAGAGCACAACCACGGCAAGGCGGGGGCGAAGTACACGCGCTCCCGTCGCCCTGTCCGCACTCTCGCTTACTGGAAGTTCACGGGAGAAGACGCGAAGAGCAAGGCGGCCAAGGCAGAGCACAAGTTCAAGGCCCTCCGCAAGCCTCAGAAGATCGACGTCCTCCTAGAGAACCCCCATGCCCTCCCTGACTGGGAGGATTTCACCATCTACTCCCCAGCCAGAACGAGGTTGAATGGCCTACGACCGAATCATCGATCTGGATGAGGTGCCTGACGAGGCGCACATCCGCAAGCTGCTCTACGCCTACCTGGCTGGGGCAGGCTATGTGGAGTTCAAGGGAGGCAGGCACTACGCCTCCCTTGAAGGGAACGGACAGGTCCTCACAGAGGTGCTTGGGCGTCCCAAGGAGATGACTCGCAAAGAGCGCTTCTTCGAGGTGGTGATGACGAGTGACCACCTCTCCGTCATCACTCGCCAGGCCGACGACTACACCAATGCCGTTGCTGACGGCTTCTACAAGCTACTGAAGAGGCAGGGGTGGGACGGAGCCCTGGCCTTGAGGAAGGAATAGACATGAGCATGTACAACATGCTGTTCCGAGTTCACCCCTCGGCACCCCTCGCTCTGGCTTTGCTGGAGCTTCCCCGCCAGGAACTGGGGCGTTTCCGAGACGCTTGGATCGACATGGGGCCTGACGGTCTCCGAATTCAGATCCTCACTCGCAACGGGGGCTACTCCGAGTACGCCAGCGTCTTCGAGGAGTTGCGAAAGCACCCGGACTACGTCAAGGACTGGGTGGAGGACTACGACCCTACCTACTCCTCCATCGAGTTCTCTCTCCCGGACACGGAGGAGATCATCAAGCGGGCCAGACGTCTCAACCTGGTCGAGAATGAGGACGAGGAGAAGGACGCCCGGGAATACCTGACCCAATGCGCCACGCACACGATGCCCCCCTTCCAGGAGCGGTGGGAGAAGGTGCTGGATCAGCTCAAGAGCGCCCCATGAGCTGCCCACACGACATTGACCATAGAATAGCCGAGCTGGCAGAGCTGGAACGGCGCTTCGACGCAGCTGGAGGACGCGGAGTTGCGCTCGCCGAACAGATCGACGAGCTGCGCCGTGAGCTCAACCCGGAGAGCTACCCCCGCGACGAAGAAGAGGAAGACGAGAGCTCCACTGAGCCGGAGGGGCACATCAACGCCACAACAGCCGAGCTGGGCATCACTCGTGCTCACCTCGAACACGCTTTCATCTCTGCCAATGACGTTGCGATGCTCATTGGCGGGTTGAGGGCCGAGAAGCTGTGGGAGGACCCTCTCTACGCGCTGGCCGTTGGGATGGTCTCGGGTCGCCTGATGCTGGCCAAGCAGATCTTGGAAGCCGTCGAGAACAACAACATCGAGGAGCTCAAGGAGCTGATAGGGAGAATGCGCTGATGAGGAAGTGTACTGCCGACGCCCCCTACACCGCAGAAGAGGCCGCAAACGGCATCACTGTGGGTCACGAGGACGTGGAAACCTACAGCGACGACGACGACATCGTCCACAAGTACCGCTGCAAGCACTGTCTGAGCGAGTGGTGGGAGGACAAGGAGACCGGCAAGATCTCCTTCATCGACATCCATCCCGAGTCCATCAACAAGGGTTCGGCAAGGCGAAATGAGGAGATGGCCGGCTTCACCGTGGTGGACCGTCTCATGCAGCTGGACCGCGACATGAAGGAGTCCGGACTCCCCGAGCCGCAGAGGCTGGAGTTCCTGAAGGTCGTTATCCGCTCTCTGCCCCCGGAACTGGCAATGGCGGTGAAGGAGGAGATCGATCGTCAGTGGCCCGGCATCGGCGACATCTCGAACGAGGATGAGTGCGACGACTGCGGTGGCGAGTGCGAATGCGCCATGTGCAGCGGGATGGACTACGGCGCAATCATGGAGAGCGCTCGGGAGAACATCGAGAGGACGGGCCTCCATCTCACCGGTGTCGTCGTCGGCCTCGAAGAGGGCGATCTCCCCTTCATCTACTCCGCGGGCTTCAAGTACCAGGATGAGCACCCGGACATCATCCTGAGCGGCATCGGGTCCGAGGCGGGGATGGTCACGATCAACAACGTGTTCTACCTGCTCAAGGAAAAGGGCAAGCGCTTCAAGGATGGAGACATCAGCCACGATGTCCTGGAAGGGTTGCCCGTGGCGTTCCGTACGGTGACGGACGAGCACAAGGAAGACAAGATCAACTTCACGGCGAGCATCTACGACATGCCCAACAAGGACATCGAGGTGCTGCAGCTGGTGTGGCCTGACCCCAACGGGAAGTTCCCGTGGGACGAGGGCTTCGACAACGACTGGAAGGACAAGCAGGAGCAGCTATGGGCGACATGATGTTGATGGAGATGGAGCAGGAAGGAGACGATGCCAGGCCATTGCCGACTTCCGAAGAGGTAGAGGAGTGGATCAAGCCGGCGAACCTGGTGGCCGAGGCCAAGAAGCTCGCCGCTCTCTTCCTCAACCAGGACGAAGAGAACTACATGGCCCATGCGTCCTTCTACGGGATGAGGGGCATGGTGCTGGCGGCGATCGAGATGCCTAACACCTCGGAGAAGAGGGGAAAGCTGATCCGTCAGCTCATCCTCAAGTCCGAGGCGAGGGCGTACGTCCTCATGTTCGAGGGCTGGCGGAAGTCCTTGAGCGACAAGCAGATGCAGGAGCGTGGGCTGCTCGGCCATCCCGACTGGGAGAAGCCGATGATCGAGAAGACGGGAGAGCCCTCCCCGCACTGGATGTACAACAAGCCCTTGACCCCCGAGCTGGGGAAGCTCTGGAACATCCCGACGGTCCTCAATACCTTCGGGATGAACTGCAAGGGCGACCACTTCATGCTCATGCGGACCATCGACTCCACAACCCGGGAGACCCTCGACGAGGACGAGGCCTGCAGCTGGGATGCCACCAACTGGGAGATGGGCGGGGAGCTGGTCATTCCCGTACCTGACCGAGAGCTGGTGGGGCTGGAGCGCGAGGTCTACCTCCGCACGGCCTTCGTGCCTCCCCCGGAGTTCCGGGAGAAGGTCATGGCTGCGGACGAGTCGGATCCCAAGCTGATGATGCTGAAGCAGCTGAGCGAAGAGCTCGGGCTCGAAGGGCCTGAGTGCTGAGAGCCTGGGGAGGGGGCTTCGGCCCCCTCCCATGGGGGCTAAAACTCTTAGCTATCAAGGGGATAAGTAAGAAGTAACCCCAACCGAGGAGAACTTCTTTGAATCCCGAAACCCGAGACAAGCTCTGGCTCGCCCGACACGGCAGCCTGTCCGCTATGGGGCGGTCCCATGCCCAGAGTGCCCGGATGTTGCTGGCCGCCAAGAAGCGGCTGGTCGCTCTTCCGGCCTTCTACGCGGGCAAGTCCCGCAAGGAGGTCAACGGCCTCGTCCACAAGATCACCGGTGGCAGCCCCGCCAGCCCGATGATGACGGCCTTGAGCAAGGTCATCGTCTACAAGGGCGACCCGTACTCCATGAAGGACGAGGCCTACGGCCACCTCTGCCCCACCCAGTTCGAGCTGGACCTCCTCGACGCCGACATGTCGGTCGAGGAAGTGGTGCAGAACAACGAGGTGATGTTCGACGGGCTGGGCCGGCTCGTCGACTGGAAGGCCAGCTTCCGCCCCGAGGCCAAGCGTCCCGTCGAGCCGATCCCGGTGGTGGAGGAGCCCGTGCTGGAGAAGGAGCCGGAGGAGCCGATCCCGGTGGTGGAGGAGCCCGTGCTGACCGACGAGGAGATCCAGGCCAAGCTGGATGAGTTCGTCGTCGCCAAGCCCGTGACCACCAACGGCCTCACCTGGCCCGAGATCAAGGAGATGATCGCCCAGGGCTCCAGCGAGGAGAGCCTGTTCGAGCTGGCCATCGCCTCCATCCAGGGCAACGTCGACGGCTTCCTGGTCTACCTCCTGGACCAGGCGCCCACCCTCTACGACGACATCGAGAAGGGCCTGGAGGACCGGAGCTTCTCTTCCGCCTCCAAGACCAAGAAGGCCGCCAAGGTCTTCGAGTGGATGGGCGAGGAGGGCTGGGGGCAGCTGCGCTTCACGCTGCCTGACAAGAAGGTGGGCGTGGTGCGGGCGGATCCCGAGCCGGAGCCCGAGATCCACTTCGTCGAGGAGCCCAAGGACTAGGCCGTAGGCCTGCGCGAGCAACGTCTCGGCCCCTTCGGGGGTCGGGCGTTGTGCGCGGGCTTAGCTATGATTCATTAGCTCAAGAGTGGGGCATAAGAAATGTGAGACCCCTACACCCTGATTTGGAGGCTGAACAATGCGAATGCTGATGCTGATCGTGGGGATCATTCTGGCCACTGCTGAGCACGATGGGGGATGGCTCTTCCTCTTCAACATCACCGGGCTGCTGCTCATGGCTATCGGTGGTGCGCTTTTGGCCAGGGAGACCGACTCCCCGAGTATGATCAAGTGACCCTGCAAGGGGGAATCACGGATCTGGTCCACCTGAAGGCCGAGCTTCAATGGCTCGACCATCAGCTGATGACCAAGGGCGAGAGGGATGAGACAGACTGGGAAGACAGAGCAGTGCTTCTTGAGCTCGTCGCCAAGCAGGAAGAGTTCCTTGAGGAGCTGATGTCCTGGGAGGCGGTGGGTATCGAGTTGTGCGTGTGAGGGCTAAGAAGAGGGGGGCCGGCATGCCGGCCCCCCTCGTCCTCTACCCGCTCCTTAGCTCACAGCTGTCCGGTGACGAACTGCGAGATCAGGTTCGGGGTTGCCGTGTCGAACCCCACCAGGTCCAGCATCCCGGGGTCGTTCGGGTCGGCGATGGTCGTCGAGCAGCCCGTCATTGCGACGACTGCGGAGACCGCCTTGGGGTTACGCGCCTTGCGGTAGTTGGCGAGGGCCTGGGTGGGGTGGATGTTCCCGAACCAGGTCTCGTTGTCCGTGTACACGCAGAACGCGTCGATGTCCCACCCACGCTTCTGAGCGTGGATCATCGGGAGAGCGCAGTCGGTCCGCCCGAAGGGGATGCGGGACATCGCCTGAACTACCGAGTCCAGTCGCATCGACGGCGAGATCGGGAGATCGATCAACTCGTGGGAGAAGCCCACGAAGTGGTGGTTGGGCTCCACGTTGGCCGTGATCAGGGCCATCGCAGCCGCAGCGATCCGCGGAGTGATCGCCTTGGTGCCCGCGATCTCGGTGTAGGTCTTCCCGCTGACCCCACCCCAGGCACCGTAGTACCCATCCATCGAGCCAGAGACATCGATGGCCAGCAGGACGTTCTTCCCCGTCGACTCCACGTTCCCGAAGGAGGCGTAGAACGAGCGGCTCAGAGCATCCACGACCTGCTGCACGGGGGTCCAGCTCAGCTTGCCCTTTTCTCCCTTGCCCTGACCGTAGATGACGTGAGCCACCAGGATCGAGAACGGGTGGATCCGGGAGTGCTTGAGCGCCTCAGCATCTCCGATGCGGTTGACGACGAACTTCGACGCCTCGCTCATCGGGGACAGGAGGCCGACCGCCGACATCTTGCCCAGGTTCCGGATCATCGCCGTCATGGGCATCCCGTACTTCCCAGCGTGCAGGAGGGCATCCCACACCTTCGGGTTGTTCAGGTGCTCAGTCTTGACGACCTCGCGGGGCAGCCCGTACTGCTCGATGAGCTGGATCGTCCGCTTGACCGAATCGGACCGCTTGGCCTCCTCGGCGTAGTAGACGCTGCTGAGAACCTCGTCCTCGGACCACTCGTGCGGGATCTGGGTTGCCCCATCCTTGCCCTGCTCGATCATGTACCGCACGACCTGCTCACGGAGCTCGCCCTCCGGGACCACGTGGGCCTGGCGGAGAACGTCTCGGAACGTCCAAGGCGTGGTGCCTCCGACCTTGCGGGACGGGTACTTGAACGCCTGGTAGGCCAGGTCAGCCGGCTCCTTCTCGTTGAACCAGCGAGCTACTGCCCGCTTCGCACCCGAGCCCCAGCCCATGTCGTTGATGGCATCGACCCACTGGTACAGGTGCGTCCCGATGCGGGCGACCTGCGGCAGTGCGGCATAGGCAGCGGTACGGGTCCGCTTGGCGTTGGCGTTGTCCGCTCCACCCAGCGGTCCCAGGCCCTTGGTCCCCAGCTTGCAGCAAAGGGCCAGAGCGAAGATGCACTGGTCGTTCTTGGGAGCACGGGGCGGCTTGGAGGCGCTGACATCCACGATCAGCTTCACCAGGCGAGGCCCATCCTCACGAGCGCACTTCAGGAGGTTCTTGGCGTTCTGCTTGGTGAGGCTCGCCTCACCCCGGTAGTAGGTGCCTCCCTCGGTGCCGATGACCAGGAAGCGGAGGGCCCGCTGCCAGGGATCGGACTCGAAGGAGAAGCCGCCCGCATCGTTCTCGACCATCTCGGTCTCACGGCCCGGGATCGGCTGGGACTGGGGAGTCTTCCCCAGGGACAGGTGCTTCAGCATCGACTTCATCGTGTTCTCCTCTAGCCGGCCCACGAAAGGACCTCGTGGACGAAAGTGTTCCAGGACAAGGTATGAATTTCGGCGTTTTAAGGTCGGGACTCGAACCCATTCGCTCTCCGAAGAGAACGGCCTCCAACAGACACAACCCCTCAATTGGGCGAGATAACCGATCTTCTTCGGCCCTGGAATGCGATGAGTGGGGTGGATGAGGAGACCTCTTCTCCCCCTAGGGGGCAAGGGCCCCACCCCGGGAGCCCAATGGGAGGGTGTTGCAGGTGGGAGGTTTCAGCGATCAGCGCAGCGGTTATAGGATTTCGAATCCCTCGCTTTGCCGTCTCCACTCCCCACGCGTCCTATACTCACGCCGCCCTCCCAGGCGACGACCCCTCCGGGGTCCGGGGCTGCTCGGAGACCGGACAGTGTGGTCCACCATGAAAGGTCTTCCAGGCCATCCCGCCGTCTCGTCGTACCAGGAGCTACCCGGCTTCATCATGGGGTTTCATCGCCACCCCCACTAGCCCAGAGCTCTGGGCATGTATCAAAAGTATCGTGGACAAGGTATTGCGGGCGCTCGGAAAATAACGCGCTCTACCAGGCTGAGCTATACCCCCATATTGTTGGGGGCAGCAGGATTTGAACCTACGGCCTCGTCTCCCCAAGAGATAACCGAGCAGTTGCGTTCGGCCCACGAATTGTTCTGTCAAAGGTCACGGACAAGGTATGCGGTCGTTCGGGCATACATCGGTGCTCTACCTGACTGAGCTACCCCTCCATAGTGATGGAGGGAGCTGGATTTGAACCAACGGCACCCGGATTTTCAATCGATAACCGAACAGTTGCTTCGGCCCGTGACTTTCTATCTGTTTGAGTGAGGACTAGTTGGTGACTTACGGTCGAGGTGGGTGGGGTTGGACTCGAACCAACGACTGCCGGATTCTTAGGTCCCGCCTTCTACCAGCTGAATTACCCATCCGATAACCGATCTAGCCTTCGGCCCTCACAAAGCTACAAGCGGACATGTTGTTGGAGGAGGGGTGTCGTTGTTCATAGATAACCCTCGTACCTTCGGCCCGCTAACTAGGGAGTAGACAAGTATTGGAACAGGGGAAGTTACAATTCCGAGTTGTGGTGGAAATGGTTAACCCTGAAACCTTCGGCCTACTCGTGTTTTTGGCGGGGATAGAAGGACTTGAACCTTCGGCATCTTGCTTAACAGGCAAGCGCTCTAAACCAACTGAGCTACATCCCCGTGCTTGTTCTATTCGATGGACGTGACGATGCCCGCACCGATGGTACGGCTGCCCTCACGAACCGCGAACCTCATGCCCTTCTCGACACCGACAGGCTTCAGGAGCTTGAACCCGATGGTAGCCCGGTCACCCGGGAGCATCTGGCCGGCGTCCGACTGCACTTCCATGGTGCCCGTGACGTCCGTGGTGCCGAAGAAGAACTGCGGCCGATAGCCCGTCGCGAACGGCTTGCTGCGGCCACCCTCTTCCTTGGTCAGCGCGTAGAACTCCGCCTGGCCCTCGCTGTGGGGCTGAATGGAGCCCGGAGCAGCGATGATCTGGCCGCGAACGACCTCATCACGCTTCACACCCCGAAGCAGCAGGCCCACGTTCATGCCGGCGACAGCGGCCTCGACGTCCTTGTGGAACGCCTGGGTACCGGTGCAGACGACCTGCCGAGGCTTGGCCTCTTCGTCCAGGAGCCCGACGATCTCGACGGGCTCACCGCTCTTGAGCACGCCCCGCTCCACCTTGCCGGTGACGACGGTACCGCGGCCGGAGATGGTGAAGACGTCCTCGATGGGCATCATGAACGGGCTGTCCAGGTCCCGCTCGGGGTCCGGGATGTGCGAGTCCAGGGCGGCCATCAGCTCCGTCACGCACTCGGTGGAGGGGTCATCGAAGTTGCCTGCGATGGTCGCCTCCAGCGCCTTCAGAGCGGATCCGCGAACGATGGGGGTGTCGGGGTAGCCCCTGGCCTCCAGCTGCTCTGCGACTTCCATCTCGACGAGCTCGATCAGCTCCTCGTCCTCGCACATGTCCACCTTGTTGATGAAGACGATCATGTACTTCACGCCGACCTGCTGAGCCAGGAGGATGTGCTCCAGGGTCTGCTTCTGCGGTCCTTGCGAACCGTCCACCAGGAGCACCGCACCGTCCATCTGGGCGGCACCGGTGATCATGTTCTTGATGTAGTCCGCGTGACCCGGGCAGTCGATGTGCGCGTAGTGACGATGGTCCGTCTCGTACTCGACGTGGGCGGTGTTGATGGTGATCCCGCGCTCCCGCTCTTCGGGGGCCTTGTCGATCTGGTCGAACGAGATGGCCTTGCCGCCGAGGCGGTTGGCCTGGACGGCAGTGATGGCTGCCGTGAGGGTAGTCTTTCCGTGGTCAACGTGGCCGATGGTGCCCACGTTGACGTGCATTTTGCCCATCGTAGTATCTCCTGGTTGATGGGTGAGGGGGACAATGGCGAGCTAGGCAGGACTCGAACCTGCGACCACCGGCTTAGAAGGCCGATGCTCTATCCGACTGAGCTACTAGCCCTGACAATGGTGAACCCACCGAGACTTGAACTCGGAACCAACGGATTAAAAGTCCGGTGCTCTACCTGTTGAGCTACGGGTCCAAAGGACGCAACTTCCCTTGCTGTAATGCGGCGTCAACAAGGTTTGGAGCTGTAATTGATTCGTGCCTGCCTGTGTCATTGAGTAGCCAAACAGTTGAACCGTCTGTCTCAATGACTCCAGCATCTATGAGCACGTCGTATTGCTCTTGTCCTATGAACCCCAAGACAATGGGGCCTGTGACTACGTATCTTCTCAAGGGCATGATGCCTCTGAATTGGTGGGCCCGCAGGGGGTTGAACCCTGGACCTGCCGGTTATGAGCCGGATGCTCTAACCACCGAGCTACGGACCCGTGAATTGGAGGGGGTCATGTCCCAGCAACAGGGGTTTCCAAGACCTAGGCCGGCAACAGGACCAGCCCAGGGATTACTATCCTGCTCCCCGTTAAGGGCTACGGCTGGGCCACCTGTTGGCGACCCCCATATGGAAGGGTGGCGGAGTTTTGGGAGGCTCCCGCCAGGCCTGGTACATGCTGGTGTGCTATTACGCCAAAGGGAGGGAAGCTACTCTAGTCGATAACCCAGTACAGTCGGCCCCCACCTATCCGCCATCTTCGCCCTCATAGAGCACGTCGAAGTCGGTTCAACCTTAGGGACAGGTGATTTGTAGTGGGGCAAGCGCCTATTACAACCGGCCCGTCTCCAGGCCCGTAACCCGCGTTCTTACACCGGCCGATTGACACCATGCGAGAGGGTCTGGGCCGTCACCCAGTCTCAGGCCAGTGCCATACATTCTACCTTGGACAGCTGCGTCAGAAGCCCAGAGGGTACAGAGGGCCAATTGCCCACTCATTATAGGATGGCTGCTTTGAAGCCAACCTCCCAGCATGTTTCATTGCAGGGGAAGAGATACCAAGTCGGGGGAGACATTCAGGAAACACCCGCTGAACACCACCAGGAGTAGGTGTAGTGCCTTACTAGTCGCCCCCGAAGGCTCAGCGTTGGTCAGTGGCGCGAGACCTCAACCTTGTTGCCTACTTCTTGGTTTCCCCGACTCCTTCCAGCGTCCCGGAAGGCCCCTTTCTTTGAGACCCATGAGCCTACTACCGCCGATGTCTATTCACCGATCGGAAACCTGCTTGTGCCGCCTCCTTAGGAGTACGGAAGCATTTCTCCGCTTTCACCAACTTGTAGTAGGTGTCGGTTGGGCGGTGGTAGTAGCCAGAATCCGCATTTCCCTTGATGGGGTGCGAAGACGGGCACTCACCGCCGCGTACTGGTAGGTGGGCGCAGCCGCCCAACAACAACATCAGCAGCAGTAGGTATCTCATGGTGCCTCTTATTGGTGAACCTGGAGGGATTTGAACCCACGACTGTCGGATTAAGAGTCCGCTACTCTACCAGCTGAGTTACAGGTCCATTCTTCTCTTTAGCCCCGGGCAGCCCGAGTGGCCACGTAGCCCATGTTCAGGACCTTGGAGTGGTGGCTCCAGTCCCAGTTGTCGTGGATGTAGGCCTCGATCTCGTCGCCGGTCAGCTCCACGTGCTCCTCGACCTCGACCTCGAACATGTGGATGGCCTTGTCGTACTCGTCGGAGTAGTCCTGGGGCTTCTCCGGGACGTTCAGGTGGCATTCCTCGAAGCCATTGAAGTTCTCGGTGTCCTTGGCCGCCTTGCGACAGGCCCGGGCCACGTCCTTCAGGTCCTCTTCGACTTCGATCCTCCAGCCTTCCAGGGCCTCGACCAGCTCTGCCTGGTGGGCCTCCTTGTTCTTCTGAAGGCTCTCGATGAGGGTGGCTCGGTCGGCCTTGACCTTGCGACTGGTTCGCATTCCTCGGTGCATCTCTGTTCTCCTGATTCCTCGTCTATTGGCCATTCCTACTCCAGGACTGGAGAAGGCTTCGAGTCGGGCCATGTCCTTCACCGCATTGTCTTCGATGATCTTGGAGATAGGAAACTCCATGGACTCGACTCTCCGAAAGGGGATCTCGAAACGCGTGTTTGGCACGGCGCTCCTAGGATGATTGGTGGGCAAGACAGGGATCGAACCTGCGACCTATTGCTTGTAAGGCAACCGCTCTCCCGACTGAGCTACTCGCCCTCAGGGTAAGAAGACGCGGGCCCGGGAAGGGCCCGCACCCTCTTAAAGGGGCACGGACAAGGGATGTCGGTGTGGGGTATTTGTACAGTGTCCTAACCACTAGACGAACGGAGCATAGGCGCTCCGTGCGAGATTCGAACTCGCGTCTCCGCCGTGACAGGGGATAACCCACGGGTGACTTCGGCCCGTGCAACTGAGTAGCTGGACAAGTGAAATGACTATCGAGGGGGGTATCTTAATAGGATAACCCTCGGGCGTCGTTCGGCCCAGCATTCTGTAATGGTAGCGGAGACGGGAATTGAACCCGCAATCCCAAGGTTATGAGCCTCGTGACTTACCATTCGTCCACTCCGCGACAAGTTAGTCCATGGACAGGTTTAGCGATATTCGGTAGGGGATCAGCTGCTCTACCGGCTGAGCTATAGGAGCGAGGCTCCCAACAGGACTTGAACCTGTGACCTGCAGATTAGGGTAACCAAACGTCTTCGGCCCATGGAGAAGGGCGGGAACTGCCACGGTAGTGGTCATGGCTTTTCCTAGGGGGACTAGGAGGGCTTGTTCCCGGAGCCAGATATGAACGTGGACTAGTGAATGGGTGCGGGATTCACACTCCCGGAGGAGCTTTGGACTCGAACCAATGTGTACCAGATAACCCGCGGCCCTTCGGCCCACGTACTGCTCTGTCTATTCAGTTGTCAAAGAAGATCTAGACGGACAGGTTGCAATGGTCCAAGGCGTACCAACCCAAGGAGAACCCTGGACCTTTCGGCCCGTCTAAGTATGTCTTGTTCGCAGTGACCTTATGCCCGGTCCGGCTCGCTTATTTCAGCGATAGAGTTTTGATTCGGGCCTAACCATCACGAGGGAGGGCAGGCCCAAACTATTAGGCTTAGCCACATCTACCTCCTCTCTGGTCAGGTCGAACGTCATGGACGGAGACTAACACCCGGTCCGGCCGGGTCAACAGCGGAAAATCACTTTTTCGAAGTGAAACTGCGCCAAACGAGATACGCAAGCGCTAGAACCAGCACGAAAACAGTGCCCCCGCCTGCGCAGAAGCCCAAGACGAATATCGCCATGCTCTTGCCGGGAAGGCTACTTGGTGACGGCCTTGGCGATCTGGCTGGCAGGATCGCCATAGCGCGATTGAAGCTTCTTGGCCTGTCGGGTGAAGACGTCGTACTTGTCCTGGGCCTCTTCTACAGCTCCAGGTAGCTCGTCCAGGCCAACAGCCACTGGATACGATGTGGCCTCCCCACCATGTACGGCAGTACGACGAGTCAGCAGCCCCTGCATGTCCAGCATCTGGAACTTAGGACCGTAATAGACTGCGGGCTTACCGGAGGCCAGAGTCTCTGCGTACGAGGTGCCGTGAGCTCTGATCACGTTCAAATTGGCCTCTCTCATCATCTTAGACAGAGGGGCGAACCCGTGAACCTGTAGTCTGGAGTCCTTCTTAGCCATCCGTTGGAGAGACTTCAGGGCCTTGGTATTCCTACCTGCCACTGCGTGAACTTCGGCGTAGTCCGGAAGATCGGACTTCAACACCTCAGCCACCATCTCCGGCACTTCTAGCGCCTCTCCCCCAGCACTAACGGTGATGTTGAACTTCTTCTTGTCCATCAATCCGCTACGAGCTACGCGCTTCTTGAGCACGTCAGGGCTAACGGCCAAGCCAGAGACTTCCTTCTTGTGAGGGGTGTCTAGCTTTGAAACCACGCCCTTCGACCCGATGTGAAGCCTCTTCCCCTCGCTCTTGGGGGAGTATTGGAAAGGCCACTTAACGGGATCAGTGTGTAGAACCCCGATGTCCTGTTCCACATCCGTAAACTGCCCCTCTAGATGGGGGTGAGCTAGTAGGAGGGCGGAGTCCTTGTTCTCCTCCAGAAACCTGGCTTTCTTCTTCTCATCCACTCCACCGTGGTAAGCACGGTGGGCTTGGACTAGCGGGACTACGCTACCTAGAGACTTCTCCTCCAGGAAACGCATGTATGCCTTGCGGTACCCCTTACCTAGCCTCTTCTTCTTCAAGAACGTGCTAGTGAAGTCCACCGCTTCAGCGTCGATCCCCGCCTTCTGTGCAGCCCGTACTACGTTGTTAGCCTGAGACCGGTGTCCTGCCCCGGTCTCATCTATGTAGATGACCCGCAGCTTCTTTGCTGCCTCCTTAAACAAGAAGGGGAGCGTGGTCTTCCTTGCCTTGAACGCAGCCATAGTCTCTGGCATATGCCGGATGACATTGAGTGGCCCACGTTTGGGGTCTTCGTGGTCAAGGTGAACTAGGTGTACCGGCCCTCGAATGTGGGCGTGAAGCTTTCCCGCCCTGATTGAGCGGGACAGGGCAGTCTCCCCGGGGAGGGGAACAGAAAGCCTAACTACCCCCGCCCCCTGAAGCTTGCTTAGATTCACCGAAGCGGGAATAGCAATCTGCGGGTGAGACCAACGGGTTGCCTTCGCCCCCTCAATCTTCTTCCTAAGGAAGACCGCAAGATCCGCAGGGTCTTTCGGGACATCTCGGAAGAGCTTGATCTCTCGGTCTAGAAGAGCCTTCTCTCCTCCGACTTGAATGCGTCTGTGGGTCTTTAGAGTGGGCTTTTCCTTATTTTTGCTTAGAGCTCCGCCTAGAAGTCCCGCCGCACTAAGAGCGGAAGTCACCCCTATCGTGGCGGCAGCAATTTGTCGCTTGGGGGTTGCACTCTTTTGAAGTTGCGAACTCGCCACTCCTCCTCCGATACCCCCCGCGACTCCACCTCCGGCCAGAATGAGCGGGCGGTCCTTGCGAAAGAAGGTAATCAAGTCCCGATACTTGGATTTCTTACCCTTAGTAGCAGATAGAACCTTATCCCCGCGAGTCATGCCCTTAGGGGAGATGTTTAGCTTTGCCAGCTCTCGGTCCAGCGCCTTATCTGCATTAAAGCCTCCAGGGGGCTTCAACTTGACCTTGATATGGGGCGTTATACTCGTCGCTGCTCCGTCAGTGAGCTCAAACGCGTTTCTGGTCGTGCTCTGGAGCAACGGGTAATTGAACGCTTCCGCTTGAGTGGCTCCCTTTCCTCTATCCAATAGCTGCTTACGAACGACAGAATAGGGGCGCTCCAGGTGAATTAGGGCGTCGTAATCTTTGGGGTCTACCTGAGTAAGTAGCAGGGTTTGCTCGGATACTGAGCCTGGACGAGGCTTATACCCGCGCAGGTCCCACCCCGCAAAAGTATGCTTAGCCTCCATGTCCAGGTTGGCGTGCCTCCTGGCTCTAGGAGCATGCACGTGTACGCCCCTATGCTGAGCCTCGCTAGCTCCACGACCAAGATCGTCAATCGCACTTGCCAAAGCCTTGGACAGCGTAGTCTTCCCAGTACCACCTGCCCCCGTCATGGAGATCTTGGCCTTAAGAGGGTCTATTCCTTGGCTCTGCAGGTGCTTCAGTATGGCCTGGGCATCCTTTTTTGCCCCTTCCGGGATGGCCTTGGTCATGTCTGCAGCGTTGATGCGTCCTCGGGTTTTAACGAGGTTCATCAGCTCTTTTCTAACGAAGGGGCTAAGGAACGCAAGTCCTGCGGCTCCTACCACTGCGCCAGTTGCGACAGCAGTAGGAGTAACCCATTCATTTTTCGAGAGCTTTTTCATCCGACCACAAGATCCCAGACTTTCCTCTCGTTGCGAAGAGGGAAAGCGTTAAGAGACTTGAGCCCGCGTAGAGTCTCCAGAACCGACAGGTAAAAGAGAGAGGCCGCGAAGGGCTTGACGGTCCGGCAGTCCGAGCTTGCTACCAGAGCTCGGACTGCCGGTGATAGGGGCATCTCAGCAACCGCGTTAGGCATAACGAGGGTGAGGATGTCCTTCTCTTCGTCCACGAACATCTCCGCGGACCCTGCATGCCCATCCTCCTCAGAGAACAGCGGGATCATCACGGAGGACACCTGCTTAAGCCTTCAGCGCCTGGATGTCCGCCTCCAACTCCGGGATGAGCGTGCCGAGCAGACCCATGATGCGCCACAGGGCGGCCTTGGGATCTCCAGCCTGTACTGCATCGGAGATCATCTGGGCGACATCGAGACCTGCCAGGATGCAGTCCTGGGCCAACTCGACTTCATCCTCATCCACTCCAAGATCGTCCACGAGGGAGATCAGCATCGGACTGTGGGCCTCATCCTCGCCAAGCTGGGCCTTGACGATCGTAGTGATCAAGCTGACCACGTTGGGGGCAGCATTGTCGTCGATGACGGCCTGAACCGACCCCTTGATGTCAGGGTAGGCATCGAGCTGGGTCTTCAAAACGGCAATGGTGAAGTCGGCGACCTTCTCCCCATCAGGGGTGCCCTTGGCTACAACAGCAGGCTTGCTGCCGATCGTGGAGGAGGGGGGAAAGCGAATGGGGCGGCGTA
>FLOH01000744.1_pt1 | contig 60491 bp, 55 predicted proteins | sample 756751 | NCBI WGS metagenome assembly FLOH01 (sample SAMEA4026879, study PRJEB14308) | marine metagenome | biome: coastal water; material: water | depth 74 m
TACGCTTGCATTCCATCATCTGAAACAAGGCAATAGAAGATTTTAACAAAGCGGTCTGAAATCGGCAATTCCGGCCAGATTTTGGTTCTGTTAAGTCACCGAATTTCGGATAAAGGGAGGCGGTCCGGAGCCATGGGATCTATCATGGACCTTCTCGCCCTTGGGCACAGCATTGGCATGCTTGCGGGACCACTGCTGGGGGGGGCGCTGCTTGACTTTTTCAATTTCGGAACCATATTTCTCTCCGGAGCCGTTGTCATGGCTTTGGGTACAATCATGTTCTGGAGGCACCGTCAAATATGAAAGTTTCATCAGGTAATTTTGAAGTGGATCTTTTTTCAGCGGAAGTGGATGGGGAAGACCATCCCTACGCGAGCCAGTTCAAGGATATGCTGGAATCTGTAGCAGAGCAGCATGGGTGCCGATTAATGTCTTTTGAAGTCGAAAAGGGAACCGTGATGTTTTCTTTTGACAGCGACCAACTTAACGACAAAATCCTCGAGTTATTGAAACAATGACATCACAAGTGGCCCTTGAAAATGTGGGCATCGTACTGGTTCAGCCACAGATTCCTGAAAATATCGGAGCCGTTGCCCGTGCCATGCACAATATGGGGCTGAATCGGCTGGTGCTGGTGGACCCCAAAAACTGCGACGCCGACCGTATGAACAAAACAGCAACGGGAAGTTCCACGAAAGTGCTGGAAGGGATGGAAATTTATAAGAACCTGAGAGAAGCACTTGCGCCCTTTCAGTATCTTATAGGCACCACCGCCCGTATCGGCGCCTCACGTCCTGCCCTGGCACAACCCAGGTCACTGGCCCGGAAACTGATCCCCATCTCCCGGGATAATCTTGTGGCCATTTTGTTTGGTCCAGAGGACCGGGGACTTAGTAACGATCAACTTCGTTTCTGCCATACCATTGCCACCGTTCCCACGGCCTCCTTTTCATCCCTGAACCTGGCCCAGGCGGTGATGATTGTCAGTTACGAATTGTTTCTCGCCACGGACCGAGCCCCGCAAGACACCCCCCTACCCCGGCTGGCCAACAGTTTTGAACTGGAGGGCATGTACGATCATTTAAGGGCAATGCTTTCAAAAATCGGATTCCTGGATCCCCAGAATCCCGAGCACTGGCTTCTGAATATTCGCCGGTTTCTCGCGAGGGTTCCTTTGAGGGCAAGGGAGGTGCGCATTATTCGGGGGATTTGCCGTCAGATGGATTGGTACGCTTCGCAATTTGATGCCCATGATAAGAGAAACGACTAGGACAAACGGTTGGCAGGGCAGGATAAAATTGTCGCAGGGCAGGCACAGGGGCCTGCCCCTACGCCAGCAGATCTTCCCAGGGAATGGTTTTGAAGGTTCGGTGAAGGAAATGATCGCCTTGCACCTTGTGAAAGGTTAAATCGGTGAAGAATTCCCCGGCAACCTTTTGTACCGCTTCCAAGGGAATCACTTCATCTTCGGTCCCATGGTAAATGGTAACCGGAATGGAAATCTTCCTGGTTTTTACAGGGGCATCCTGGATTATATGAATGGCGGGCGCCAGGAGAATCAGATTTTTCACCCTGGATTTGTTTTCCATGGCAAACAAGGCGCCCATCAGTCCGCCAAAACTGGATCCGACAATCCCGATGTTCGATTTTCCCGAAAGAAAACCGTCGAGCGTTGAAAGCCTTTCGGGAAGGGATCCCACAAATGTGGGGAGAATCATATCCGGAAACTTTTCGCGGAAAAAAACGGATTTCGTCCCTTTATTGCTGCTTTCCAGTCCATGAATAAAGATTCTGCAGACTGAATCCGTCATCCGCATCCGATCTCTCTCTTCCGCTGGCTTTCCTCTGCTTTAGAAATTTCTTCTTCAGAGGGATGTCGGACCGCCAGCACTTCCCCTTCCATCAGTGCGGAAATGCCGGCCAAGGGTTTGTTGAAATCCACAAGAATCGTATCCTCTTTAATTTCAAGCACTTTAAATTCTACCAGGGAGCCCATTTTCATCTGACGATAGTATTCACCTTCCCGAACCCGCTGTTTGAGCAACCCTTCTTTGGGAATTTCCCTGATCAGTTCAGTATCATGGGCACCATAAAGCTCATCAGGAGGGATCACCAGACTGAATTGATGGCCTGCCGGAGCCCCTTCCAATGCCTTTTCAAGGGTGGGAACCTGGTGCTCCACCCCGAAAATAAATTCAAATTCCTGACGTACGGGATCCTGGGTTTGCCCTTTAGGTAATTGCGCCGATATTTTAAGCCGTATGGTCACGGCGCACAATTTTCCGATTCTTTCCATACCTGCTCCTCACTTGATTTCCAAAACTTCAAATTCCTGAACACCCCGGGGTATTTTGATTTTGACTTCATCGCCGATCTCCCGTCCGATAAGGCCTTGTCCCAGGGGGCTTTTGATGGAAATGCGTCCGTTTTCGGGATCTGATTCATAGGGACCCACAAGCTGATAAGTGATTTCCTTATCAGCCTGAACATCGTACAATAAAATGGTACGACCGAACACCACGCGATCCATTGGACCTTCATTGACATCAATCACTTCCGCATGGCCGATGGCAGACTCTAATTCGTTAATTTTAGCGGCGATAAACCCCTGTTTTTCCTTAGCTGCGTGATACTCGGCGTTTTCGCTGAGGTCCCCGTGGGCGCGAGCCTCCGCTATGGCCTTGATGTTGTTTGGTTTCTCTGTTTTTTGCAGATAGCGCAGCTCCTCTTTCAGCTTTTCCAGCCCATCTGCCGTGATCGGCATTTTTTCCATGTTTGTTAACTCCGTTTCATCTTCATTAAACAATTTTCAGCTTTTTTCCACATACCGGGATCCGAATACTACACGCCAAACCCCAGGAACACACCCCCCTGGTGTATGATGAGCGACACCCCGTAAGCGACCACCAGATTGAAGAAAATGGAAAAAACGGCCCATTTCCAGGAACTTTCTTTGCGGATGCTCACCACTGTCGCCACACAGGGGACGTAAAGCATTATAAAAATAATCAGCGTAAATGCCTGAAGCGCGCTCCAGGCTGGGTCTCTTTTCAATTTTTCGGAAAGAGAATCCGTTTTATCCTCATCCACATCACTCAGGGAATAGGCAGTGCCCAAGGTCGAGATAATCACTTCTTTGGCGGCAAAACCGCCCACCAGGGCGATGTTTGTCCGGTATTCAAAGCCTAACGGACGGGTAATATACTCCAGCTTTGTACCCATCCACCCCGCGATGGTTCTTTTTAGAGCCGTCTGCTGTTGCAGGCGGTCAATATGCGCCATCTTTTCTCGATATTTCAGGAACAGGGCGCCCGGTTCCAGGAATTTCTCCTCGATCTCAGATGGGGTCGTTCCACCCTTTTCTCTTTCCAGCCAAAGTGCCGCCCGTGCCACTTCCAATAGGGTTTCATGCTGCCGGTGGAGGTCCGCGATATTTTCGTTTCGGCTGAGGCCATTATAGAGTTGGTTCAACACCGTCAATTCTGTTTTATCTTTAATCCACCGTGGGGGAGTCTGTTGATTCAGAAAAGCGATGGTGATTTCTTCCCGATGTTGATCGAAGATTTGTATCCGCTCTTCCGAAAGTCTCGGAAAGGTCATCATGGCCCAGAGGATAACGGAGAACGCCAGGATAATGGTACCGGCTTTCTTGATGTATTGCCATGTCCTTTCCCATGTATGAATCAGCAATCCACGAAGGGTAGGAGCGCGGTAGGGCGGCAGTTCCATCACAAAAGGCGTGGTGGGACCTCTAAGGACCGTGGCCCTCAGAAATTTGGCGGCAAAAAGTGCAAAACCCCAGGAAATAAGGGTCAGGATAAACAACATGCGGGCCTTGTCCTTTGTAAAAAAGGCCCCGATGAGCATGGCGTAAACCGGCAGTTTTGCACCGCAATTCATAAACGGTACTACAAGAAGCGTGGCGATCCTCTCTTTAGGGTCCTTTAATATCCGGGTCGCCATGACGCCCGGCACAGCACACCCACCGGAGATGCCGCCGCTCACCACCAGCGCCATAACGGAATTTCCGTGAAGCCCGAACCATCTGAGCACCCGGTCCAGCATATAGGCAACCCGGGCCATGTACCCGGAATCCTCCATGATGGCGATGGCAAAAAACATGAACATGATCAATGGCACGAAGCCCAACACCCCTCCGACGCCGTCAATAACTCCCGAGATAATCAATGACTGGAGAATCCCTGGGGGAACAATGGCTGTTACCAGATTCTTGAGGGCATCAAAAAACATCTCAAACCAGAGAAGCGGCACTTCACTGCCCCAGAATGTAAAGGAATAGATACCATAGAGAATAAACCCCATGATGATGGGGCCGAGGAACCGGTTGGTAAGGATCTTGTCCGCCTTATCGGAAAAATTGAGGCGCAGTTCAATTCTTCGTTTGACGACTTTTTTGGTGATACCGGCAATATAACCGTATCGATGATCGGCGATGATGGCTTCCGGTTCTTCCTCCAGGGTATCCATGGTGTGCTTGAAAATGGCATCACAGATGGCCTTGATGGACTGCCCCGCCTCCGGATCTCTTTCCAGTAAACCCGTGATCTGACGATCCCCTTCCAGGCATTTTAGGGCGCGCCACCGGGCTGGATATTTTTGGTCGAAGATGGGGGATTTTTCGATGATGGATGCAATCCGGGCAAGTCCCGAATCGATATCGATGCCATAGCTCATGGGTGCATTCACCCACTCCGGATTTTTGACTGCCTCCTCCACCACTTTATCCAGGAGGTCTGTGATGCCTTTTCCGGATCGAGCGACCATGGGGACCACCGGCACTCCGAACTGGACCGATAACTCACGGTGGTCTACTTTGATGCCACGGCCTTCAGCCACGTCCACCATGTTGAGGGCCAATATCAAAGGAACCCCCAATTCCTTGAATTGCACGGCCAGGTAAAGATGCCGGTCCAGGTTGGATGCATCAACAATATCCACCACCAGCCTCGGCTTTTCGTTGATTACGAAATCCCTGGCCACAATCTCTTCCATGGAGTAAGCCGTCAGAGAATAGGTTCCCGGCAGGTCCACTACCTCGATTTCGTAGCCTTGATGGTAAACCGTCCCATATTTTTTTTCAACCGTTACGCCGGGATAGTTGGCAATATGCTGCCTTGCACCGGTAATGGCGTTAAATGCCGTTGTTTTACCGGCGTTGGGATTTCCCGAAAGGGCAATAATGATTTTCTGTTCCATCAGTTTAAGTCATTAACCCGGGAGGTTCTCTTCCACTTCCACAAAAATGTTGTCGGTTTCATTGTTCCTGAGTGTCAATACATAGTCTCTGATTTTAACGGCCACGGGGTCTTTCAGGGGGGCCCGACCTCGAATTTGAATGGGGGTCTCGGGAACCAGCCCCATCTCCCTGATCCGTCGACCCATATCCCCGGTTGCGGCCACCCGTTTAATGATCCCTTTCTGGTTGTCCAGCATTTCTCTCATTTTAATGGTCTTCTTCATACACTGTCCATTGTTGGTGGTTTTTTTATTAATGGCTTTCAAAATTCCCCGTTCTTCGGCCGTCCCCGTACAGGGCCTCTCCGTTTGAGCGGCGGAGCCCAACCCGGTAAATATAATCGCGGAAAACCGTTTATCAAATTTTTAATTGAATGAATACGAAGCGGAATCCTAAACGATTGGTTTCAGACAATCATGGATGCGGCTCAGGCTTTCGGATGACACCACCAGGAGGTGTTCGTCAATCTTTTTTCCATGCATGTATTCATTAAGGAAAAATCCTGATCCGTCCATTTTGCAGATCTTAAGGCCGGCAGCCTCGATAATCACCCGGGCGGCAGCCAGATCTTGAAACGTCTCACGGGCAATAATGGCCGCTTCCGCTCGACCGGCGGCCACATAGCACATATGGGCGGAGGTACAACCGAAACTACGAATTTTGCCGGCAAAAGAGGGATGATAATGACGGTTAAACCGTGCGTACGTCAGCAGAACGCTTTCATCATTGATTTCTGAAGGGGGCGCCGCATGAATTTTCCGTTCACCCCAGAATGCCGTCTCACCGGCACGGGCATGGAACAGGTCTCCGGTTGCGGGCATATGAAATGCGCCGAAAATGGGCCACGAGTTCTCCAATAGCGCCAGTGACATCCCCCATAACGGAATGCCCCCCTGAAAATTGGCAACGCCGTCCAGAGGATCAAAAACCCATAGATACCTTTTGTCTTCGTGGGAGTAACCTGAATCTTCCTGGTTGTTTGCAAACAGCTGGTGCTCGGGAAAGCGGTCGCTTAAGCGGTCCTGGAAAAACTCCATCAGGTGGAGTTCCGCTTTCGTGACCAATTCTTCGTCGAATCTTTCTCCGGGTCTGGCCTTTCCATAATAAGAAAGTGCCGCCTTTCCGGTTTCCTGGATTACCTGTTTGGCAAATTCGGTCAAATCTTCAATCCCTTGAACCGCTTTATCCAATTGGTTTCCTCCCTTCATCTGATAAATGGCATCATGATACCGGGTTCAACCCCAACCTGCCGGGTTTCAACCCATGCTCAACGGCAATTTCTCCATATTTTCCTAAGAGGAAAAATAGCGTATCAAGGTTATCCCAAAACTCCCTTCGATACAATGCTTTTTTCCATAAGATATGGAGAGACTGGACTTTCTTGAAAGATGGAAGTAAAAAACAAACTTGAACCACATCATAAAAACGTTTTTTACAATTAAAAGGTATTTTCAAAATGGAGGTTCAAAATGGAGGTTCAAAATGGCTTACAATACGGTACTGGTGGACCAGGTAGAACACGTGGGCGTAATTACCCTGAATCGTCCTGAAGCAATGAACACATTCAGCACGGAAATGGCAAAGGAGTTAAACCAGGCGCTGGTTCAACTGGATAACGATCCTGATATTCGAGTGGTGGTGGTTAAAGGCGCCGGAAAAGCCTTCAGTGTGGGCATTGATGTATCCGAGTTCTTTGGAAAATCCCAGAAGGAATACCGGGATTGGGTCGGACTCATGGAGCAGATGAACCACGTGATCGGCAAGATGAAAAAGCCGGTGATTGCCTCCGTCCACGGCTTTGCGGTGGCCAACGGGGCCGGTCTCCTGGCCGCCGCCGATCTGGCCATTGTGGCAGAGGGAACAAAAATCGGCACAACGGCCATCAATGTGGGACTTTTCTGCATGGGCCCTGCCGTTCCACTGGCCCGACACATGGGTAAAAAACGTTGTCTCCAAATGCTGCTTAACGGAGACATGATTGACACTGAGACCGCTCTGCAATGGGGCCTGGTGAATCAGGTGGTACCCTCCGGTGATCTGGAGAAAGCCACCATGGCGCTGGCTGATAAACTGGCCCGGAAAAGCCCTCTGGCCCTTCAAATGGGAAAACAGGCTTTCTACGGTATGTCCGACATGGAATTTGGGAAAGGGCTGGAATACTCAAATGAAATGTTTGCAGCCTTGTGCGTCACCGAAGATGCCACCGAAGGCATCAACGCATTTCTGGAAAAGAGAAAACCGGTGTGGCAGGAGAAGTAGGGTCAATAAATCCCCATGAAAGCACGAATCGGCGCCTTCAAAACGACAGGTTGAAGGCGTCGAACCATTGAAGGCCCATTTCTACTAATGATAGTCGTGGGTTCCCAAGAGCACCTTGATGCCCGTGTTGCTTTCAAGGAGTTGCGCAAACTCTTCGGCCGTGCTATAGGGGCACCCCGGCTTTGCACCCACAAGACAGGAACTCAGATGAATCACGTCGGGTTTCATTTCTGATAGTTTCATGGCCATTCCCATGGCGGGGACGAGGGTTCGTCCCGGGCACTCGCATTTTACGTAGGCCGTCACCTGGGAGGGCTCTTCAAACTTCCCTTCACCCAGAGCTGCCGCTTTGAGGCAGCGCCACTCTCCGGGACACCCATATCCGTTGTCCATATACGAACCACAACCCACAATTGCTACCTTTTTCATTGATTTTTCCTCCTCTCTTATTCTATTTTCAGGTTGTTGTGAATTAATTCACTTTTTAGTAGCATATCCACCGTGAAATGGCACCCATTTTTCAAAAATCCAAGGAGTATATGAACATGAAAAACAAGTTTATTGTAACAGCTGCCATTACCGGCGCTATCCACACACCGACCATGTCGCAGTATCTGCCGATCACTTCCGATGAAATCGTGGAGGAAGCCGGGCGGGCCGGCGATGCCGGCGCTGCCGTAGTCCATATTCATGCGCGTGATCCTGAAGAAGGGAAACCCTTTGGAACCCCGGAAATGTTTGCGGAACTGCTTCCCAGAATAAAAGCCAGGTCCAGCGCCGTTATTTGCACCACCACCGGCGGCGCCCTGGGTCAAACCGCCGAACAGCGGGTCGCGGTGGTGAAACAATTCAGCCCGGAACTGGCATCCCTAAATGCCGGTTCCATGAATTTCGCCATATTTCCGGTATTGGAAAAATATAAGGAATTCAAACACGATTGGGAACCTGAATACCTGGGTATGACCGAGGATTTTATTTTTCCCAATACTTTTAAGACCCTGAAACAATTTAGCGGATATTTCAACGAAGAAGGGACCAAACCGGAATTCGAAGTCTATGATGTGGGGATGCTCAGTAACCTGGCGTTTCTGGTTGAAAAAGGTCATATTCAAAAGCCCCTTTACCTGCAGTTTGTACTGGGGATTCTGGGGGGGATACCGGCGACAGTCACCAACCTGATGTTCCTTTTAAATACCGCAAAAGAGTTGTTCGGGGACGCATTTGTGTGGTCGGTTTGCGCGGCCGGGCGGGAGCAGTTTCGCATGTGTAACCTGGCCCTGCTCATGGGCGGCAACACCCGCGTGGGCCTGGAGGACAACCTGTATCTGGAAAAGGGGGTCAAAGCCAAAAGCAACGGAGAACAGGTGGAAAAAATCATTCGAATCGGCAGGGAACTGGGGCTGGAGCCAGCTACCCCCGATGAAGCGCGGACCATTTTGAACCTGAAAGGGCTTGACAAGGTAAAATATTAGTCAATTCTTTCCTCAATTTTCGCTCATGAGGTGGCCGACGGCCGCTTCCAGGCCGTCGATGGTCAGCTCGAACATGGGAAATATTTCTCGAATCATATTGATGCTTCGGGTGTAGGGCCATTCCTCCGCCATCTTGGGGTTGATCCAGACACAATGGGGGAAGGTGTCGGCGATAAACCGCAATCTTTCATGGCTGGGGAGGGAGGACCTTTCCTCGATATGGATGCTCCCATCCGTGGCCATCAATTCGTAGGGCGCCATGCTGGCATCTCCCACAATGACCACCCGGGTTTCCGGATCCCTTCGGATCAGATCATCAACTCGATATGGTTTTCTGTACCGGGCAGGATCCTGCCAGATCTGGTCGTAAATGGTGTTGTGGAAGAAGTAAGTATTCACTTCCTTGAACTGAGCCCGTGCGTAGTAGAAGAGGGTCTGCACCATTTCAATGTATGGGTCCATGGACCATCCGCCGTTGTCGATGGCCAGGATGATTTTCAGGCGGTCTTTTAAACTCCGTTCAAAAATGATCTCAATTTCCCCTGCGTTTTTCATGGTCTGGTAAATGGTCTCATCGATGTTGACCACGTCCTTGGGACCGCTGGGCACCATATTCCGAAGCCGTTTCAGGGCTTCGCCGATTTGGGCCTGGGTCAGGGGACCATCCTGGGAATAGTCCTTGTACCGCCTGTCCATGGCCACCTTTACCGCGGACTTGTTACGGGAAACACCCCCCACCCGCATGCCGCCCGGATGATAACCCGAATGGCCCACCGGAGAGGTGCCGCCCGTACCGATCCATTTGGCGCCACCGTGATGTTCTTCTTTTTGTTCTTCGAGGCGGTCAAGAAAGTATTGAAGCAGCTCTTCCGGACTCAACTTACTGAGTTCCTTCTCATCCATCCCCAGCGCGTCGGCAACCCCTTTGGGATCCTTCAGCCATTCTTCCAGCATGGCCTGGGCCACCTGGCTGATTTCGAACGCCTCCGGGTCCTTTAACTCGGCGCCCTCAAAGCGGTGCGCGAAAGCCTGGTCGTAAAGGTCAAAGTATTTTTCACTTTTCACAAGGATGGATCTGGCCGCCGTGTAAAAATCCTCAATGGATGTGATCAGACCCATACCCAACGCCTTTTGAAGACGCAAAAAACTGGTGGGGGACACCGGGATGCCCACTTTTCTGAGCAGAAAGAAAAAGCTGGTAAACATGTGTTTAAATCCTCATGCGGGCGGAGGCATTTTTGGCGATGGTGTAGTCGGGGCTTTTCTTAAACAGAACACCCAGGTAAGGCAGGTCTCCCTTCACCAGGTTCTTGGCTTTGAAATCGGGGTCCGCCTGCAGAGCACGAATCCAGTTGATCAGCTCCCGTGTGGCCGGCTTTTTTTCAATGCCGCGGAAGTCCCGCACTTTGTAGAACGCGCGAATGGAACTTTCAAGCAGATCCTTGCCGATTTCAGGGAAATGGACCTGAACGATTTTGTGCATCATGTCGGCATCGGGAAAGGCAATGTGGTGAAAATTGCACCGTCCCAGAAACGGGTCGGACAAATCTTTCTTAGCGTTGGAGGTGATGATAATGACCGGCCTGTTTTTAGCGGTAACCGTCTTATCAATCTCAATGATATCAAATTCCATCTGGTCCAGGACATCCAGCATATCGTCCTGAAAGTCCGTATCCGCCTTGTCGATTTCGTCGATGAGAAGTACCACTTTCTCATCCGTCTTAAAAGACTGGCCGATTTTTCCCATCTTGATGTATTCTTCAATGTCGCTCACATCCCGCTTGGAATCCCCGAAACGGCTGTCGTTCAACCGGGTGAGCGTATCGTACTGATACAGGGCCTCGATCAGTTTCATGCTGGATTTGACGTTTAAAACAATGAGCTTCATGTTCAAGGCTTCACTGATGGCGTGGGCCAACATGGTCTTACCGGTGCCGGGCTCACCCTTGAGCAAAAGCGGCATCTCAAGGGCCATTGAAATATTGACGATCTGGGCTAATTCTTCATCGAGGACATATCGTGTGGCACCGGCAAATTTCTGCCGAGCGTTGTTTTCTGGCTGCATGTTTTTGCTCCTTGATAAAAACGGGATTTTTTCATAGATTCTGTCAAACATTGATGGCCTTCAGTCATAAGGCTGACCCTGACGAGGCCACCTCAAATTTACAATTTTAGAAACTAAGCATTTTTGGGTGTCGGTCAACATCATTTCTTTGAAAATAGCATATCACAAGAAAGGATCCAACCATGCCGTTAGCCTTTGAATCCATCAGCCACGGCACCATCGCCTTTGGCTTTTTCAATATTGATTCCGATATGTTGCTTCTGGATCGGTACTTCTTTTTTTCTACGGCGTTTTGCGGGTATATGGATGACATTGCAGCATGCAAGCCCAATGAATCCAAACAATTACCCTGGCAGGTGTATCACATACCGGACCCCGAAAAGATCGGTGATCTCATGGGCGCCATTCACGGGGTTCATTTTGCCGGGTTCATGGGAGAAGTATACAAAAAATATCCCTTTCCCCAAAAAGAAGCGGATTTCAAACAGAAGCCCGAAGGGACCCGATCGCAGGATATTGTTGAGGCAATCATCAAAAAATACGGGAAACGCGCTGAGGTGCTGTTCACCATGGATGAAGCCCAAAATGAGGTGGCCATCGGTCCGTATCGGTTCAGCAGAAGTTCATTTCAGGCATTGATCCGTTATGTATGGCAGGGGGGATATCCCAGGTGGAAAAATGAACAACCACCCGATTATGTCGTGGCCATGAAAGACCGGATCCATGCGAGTGAGTGCCCCCTGTTCCAGGGACTGGATCTGTCATTTTGACAGGCGGTCCCGTGGGACGGAGGACAGAGGACGGAGGGCAGAGGACGGAAGACGGAGGACGGAGGACGGAGGGCGGAAGGGAGACCCCGGTACTTCTATTTGGAAAGGCGGTCCCACATGGACTTGGCGGCCTGTTGCCCCCTGTTTTCGCCGGCACCCTCGTACTGATGAGTATCTCCGGGGGGAATATATCCGCCGCCACCCTTCAAGCGGGCGATTCGATCCTCCAGCGGCGGGTGTGTGGAAAACAGGTTCGCCATCTTTCGACCGGACAGTGGATTAACGATGAACATATGCGCGGTAGCCGGTTGGGCCTTCATGGGAATCTGTCTGGAATAAGCACCCAGCTTACCCAGCGCATTTGCGAGGCCTTCCGGATTTCCCGCAAGCTGAGCCCCCGTGGCATCGGCCAGGTATTCCCGCGAACGGCTGATGGCCATCTGGATCAGCATGGCCGCAATGGGCGCCAGGATAGACATGGCAATCAGACCGATCATTCCCATACCGCCCCCTTCCTCATCCCGGTTTCCGCCTCCGAAAAAGGCGGACCAACGTGCCATTGATGCGATAATCATAATGGCGCCCGCCATGGTGGCGGCGATGGAACCGATGAGGATATCCCTGTTCTTGATGTGACTCATTTCATGGGCCAATACGCCCGTGGCCTCTTCGTTGTTCATGGTTCGAAGTAGTCCTTCGGTGACCGCAATCACCGCATGTTCCGGATCCCGGCCCGTGGCAAAGGCGTTGGGAGAGCCATCGGGAATAATGTAAACCCGCGGCATGGGGAGCCCCGCGTTCTGGGCCAGACGGCTCACCGCATGGAACAGAGTCGGAAAATCTTGCGGATTCACCTCTGTTGCCCGATACATGCGGAGCACGATTTTGTCCGAATACCAGTAACTGAAAAAATTCATTCCCATGGCCAGCACAAAGGCCAGTATCATCCCCTGTTTGCCACCGAAAAGACCGCCGATAAAGACAATCAGGGCGGTCATCAAACCCAGCAGAAGGGTTGTTTTCATCCAGTTTCCCATTTTTTAAATACCTCCCTTTTCAGTTGCCGGTTACCTTAACCGTCAACCGGTAACTGTTCCAAAAACATAAGAACCCACATTTCGGTAGTCAAGACAACCCAGCTAAATGGAAAGTGGTGCATACTCCATTAAGGTGACTCGAAAAAGCGATCGATTTCCGCCACGTCGTGAATCAGGGGAACAAGGGGCAGGCTTTTCAAAAACATGCCGCCATACCGGCTGGGCAGGATCCTCTTGTCCAGAATGGCCATGATCCCCCGGTCCGATCCCTTTCGAATCAATCGCCCGAGCCCCTGCTTCAAAGAAATTATGGCAGAGGGAACTTGATAATCCATGAACGGATTTCCGCCATTGGCTTTTATGGCTTCGATCCTGGCGGCAACCAGGGGATCGCCGGGGGACGCAAAAGGGAGTTTGTCAATAATGAGGCAGCTTAACGCCTCACCCGGCACATCTACACCCTGCCAAAAAGATCCCGTGGCCAGAAGAACCGACTGAATATCTTTTTTAAATTTTTCAAGGAGGATGGATCTGGGCGCATCCCCCTGCTTGAAAACCGCATAGGGAAGTTGATCCGCTATGGCTTCGTAAACCCTGTTCAGGTTGAAATGGCTGGTAAAAAGGATCAGTGCCCGACCTTTTGATTTTGCGAGGATCCGCATGATTTCACCGGCCGCTTCAACGGGGAAGTGTGGGTCATTGGGTGCCGGAAGGTTTTTGGGCAGATAAAGCAATGTCTGAATTTCAAAATCAAAATGTGACGCATAAAGGCCTTCAAGGGTTTCTTCCGGAAGGCCCAGGCGGCTGCGGATATAATCGAATTTGTTGTTGGTGGAGAGGGTGGCGGATGTCAATACCACGGAATGTACTTTTTCATAGAGGTATCGGTTCATGGATCCCGACACATCAAGGGGTGATGCATGAAGTACCAGGCTTCGTTTTCTTCTTTCGTACCAGTTCAGCCAGGTTTCATCCTTTTTGCTGACGACCTGCTCCATCCGGTGATCCAGATCCCCCGCACGTTCCAGAAGCGACGTCCACTGTAAATTATTTGTTTTCTTAATGGCCGACAACCTGGAAAAGGCTTCAAGGCCGCGGCGGATTTCACGGGCCGAACCATTTCTGATATGGGAAAGGGCCTCCGGGTCAACCCGTCCTTTATTTTCAGAAACATCAAAAAGAGCCTTCAAGACCTCCGTTGCCCCTCTTACATCATCCAATGGTTTCTTGAATTCAGCCCTTTCTTCGGGGGGAAAGGTCTTTATGTGTTTTTCCAGATCATTAATAAACTCCTTAATCTGGCGGGTACTGATACTTTCTCCGAAATGGGTGGTGGCAATTTCCTCTATGGTGTGGGCCTCATCAAAAACCGCCACCTGAAATCGGGGAATAATTTCACCAAAGCCCCCCTTTTTAACTTTCATGTCTGCAAAAAAGAGGTGATGGTTGACGATGATAAGCCTGGCCCTGGCCGCCCTGCTGCGCAGTTTTGCCAGAAAACAATCGTCTAAAAACATGCAATCCAAACCGATGCACTGATCCGACGATGCGGAAAGTGCATCCCAGAGGGGGTCATCATCGGCCAGCCAGCCCAGTTCTCCCCGGTCCCCGAATGGGGTTGATTCAAGCCATCCCTCAATCTTATCCCGGGCTTCGGTGAGATCCGTATTCAAAAGGGATTGCTGTTGAAAGTGCTGGTGATATTTGTGTAGGCAGAGGTAGTTTTTTCGCCCCTTCATGATCATGGCGTCTATTTTCAGACCCGTGGCTTTTTTGAGAAGCGGGATGTCCTTTTTATAGATCTGCTCTTGAAGGTTTTTGGTGCCGGTTGAAACAACGGTTTTTTTCCCGCTCAGTAGAACCGGGACGAGATACCCGAATGTTTTTCCGGTTCCCGTTCCCGCCTCTACAATGGCGGATGATCGTTCATGGAGTGCTTTTTCGATGAGAAGTGCCATTTCCAGCTGAGAGGGGCGGACTTCAAAACCATCAATGCGCCGGCTCAACATACCGTCCGGGCCCAATATATCGCCACTGGTGAGGGGTGTTTGGATCATGGGGCGAATATAGTGGCTTGAAAGCGGAAGCGTCAATAGAAAAGGAATTCTTGACAATTTTTGAAGGATTTAAGAGCATTGCTTTCGACTGATAGATTCAACCTCCATAAAACAATTTTAAAAAAAGGAAAGGAGTCAAAAGTGGCCAATTTTTTATTTGTGTTAAGTCAGGATGACAATGAGAAAGCCGCAAGGTGTTTTCAACTCGCCAAGATTGCCCATTCAAAAGGACACGAAGTCAATCTTTTCTTGATTGACGGCGGTGTATTGTGGGCTAATAATGAAAGAGATTTTACACAGAAAACAAAAACAGAAGATTGTCCAAACGACTATTTCCCCTACCTTGTGGAGAAAGAAGTTCCCATTGGCGTCTGAATTCCCTGCGCCAAAACTCGTCAGGTTGACGAGGCAAATTTCTTTTCAAACATGGTTCTGGACGGCGGCCCCCATTTGATAGATCTGGCTGCGGAAGCCAAAGTCTTTAATTTTTAAACTGGCTTGCGGGTTATATGTTCCAACGCCGGTGCGTGGAAACAAAGCAGAGAGGTTTTTGAATGACGCTCAAAGAGGAAGCACTTCAGTACCACAAGTACCCCCGGCCCGGTAAAATAGAGGTCGTGCCCTCCAAACCATGCCTTTCTCAAAACGATTTGAGTCTGGCCTACACCCCCGGCGTTGCCATTCCCTGCCTGGAAATTCAGAATAACCCGGAATGTTCTTTTGATTACACCGCCAGAAGCAACCTGGTGGGGGTCATTTCAAACGGCAGTGCCGTTCTCGGTCTCGGGAATATCGGTGCATTGGCGAGCAAACCGGTCATGGAGGGAAAGGGCGTTCTGTTCAAGCGGTTTGCGGATCTGGATGTTTTTGACATTGAAATCGACACCTCGGATCCCGATGAATTTATCACTACAGTAGCAAGTATGGAACCCACTTTCGGAGGTATCAACCTGGAGGACATTAAAGCACCCGACTGCTTCTACATTGAAGAACAACTCATAAAGCGAATGTCCATTCCGGTATTTCATGACGATCAGCACGGCACGGCCATCATTTCCAGCGCAGCGCTGCTGAATGCCTGCGAAATAACCGGCCGAAACATGTCGGATTTACGCATCGTGGTCAACGGCGCGGGCGCGGCCGCCATGGCCTGCGCCCGAATGTATGCATCCATGGGCGTTTCGAAAGAAAATATTCTCATGGTGGATTCCAGAGGTGTTATCTACAAAGGTCGCACCCAAGGGATGAACCCCTACAAAGAAAAGTTTGCCCTTGAAACCCGCAGGCGCACCCTCAAAGACGCCGTCCGGGGTGCGAACGTGCTGGTGGGACTTTCCGTAAAGGATGCCTTTTCAAGGGAGCTATTGACCCTCATGGCCAAGAAACCCATCATTTTCCCCCTGGCCAATCCGGACCCTGAAATCGGCTATGATGACGCCAGGGCCGCACGTCCCGATGCCATCGTGGCCACCGGACGCTCCGACTATCCCAACCAGGTCAACAACGTCCTTGGATTTCCTTTTATCTTTCGGGGAGCCCTGGATGTTCGCGCCACTACCATTAACGAAGCCATGAAAATCGCCGCGGTGGAGGCTCTGGCCCAATTGGCCCGCGAAGATGTACCCGATTCGGTCATCCGGGCCTATGGCGGCAAACCCATCCGGTTCGGGCCCGATTACATCATACCCAAACCCCTGGATACCCGGGTTCTGCTCACCGTTGCCCCCGCTGTGGCCCGGGCTGCGGTTAAAAGTGGCGTGGCCAGAATCGATCTGAAGGGCGACCGCACTTACGCCGATCGACTTGAAGCGAGGTTGGGGCCTGAGCGGGAAATCATGCGGCATATCATCATTCGCGCTCAGAGTAATCCCAAGCGCATCGTCCTTCCCGAGGGAAACAACCCGGTCATCCTTCGGGCCGCCCATCAGGCGGCCAGGGAAGGAATATGCCGACCCCTGCTTCTCGGAAACAAGGATGAAATCGTCTCTCTGGCCGGAAACCTGCAAATCCCTCTGGAGGGCATCGAAGTGGAGAACCACCTGGAAAGCCCTCTTCGAGACGGATTTATAAAAACTCTTTTTCAATTGCGCTGTCGAAAAGGCTGGAGTCTGGCCGAAACAGAGCGGCAATTGAAAAACCGGTATGTTTTTGGTGCCATGATGGTGCATGAAGGGCTGGTGGACGGCCAAGTCCATGGCATTGATCGTTCCTATCCCGATGCCATGCGCCCGGTGCTTCGGGTCATTCCCCGACGCAAGGGTGTTAAAAATGTCTCCGGTATCTATCTGATGGTTTTCAAAAATCAATCGCTTTTCTTTGCCGATCCGACGGTGAACATCACCCCATCATCGGAAGACCTGGCCGAGATCGCCATTTTGGCCGGAGAAATGGCCGGGTTTTTTAACATGGTCCCCAGGGTGGCCATGCTTTCCTTTTCAGATTTCGGAACCTCCATTCATCCCGATGCCCAAAGGGTCAAAGCGGCCGTGTCCATTGCTCGGAAACGGGCGCCGGGATTAATGATTGATGGGGAAATGCAGGCGGATACCGCCGTGGTGGGTGAAATTCTGACCAGGGCATATCCCTTCAGCCGACTGGACGGACCTGCCAATGTGCTCATTTTTCCCGAACTTGCCGCCGCCAATGTGGCCTATAAACTCCTCAGCCAACTGGGGGGCGCCAAGGCGGTCGGTCCCCTGCTCATGGGCGTCAGCAAACCCTTTAACGTACTGCATCGGAATACGGATATGGAAAATGTGGTCCATGTGATCGCCATCACAGTGGCCCAGGCCCAGGAGTTGGAAGGCTGAGATCAGGAGGGTATAATTTGAAACGACGTTCATGGAGTACACCATAAAATATTTTTGTGACCTGTTGTTTTCTGATAGGAGGGTTATTACATGTCCGATGAAGAAGTAACTCAAGGGAATCCCGGGGTTGTCGGTCTTGCGGGGTTTGCTCTCACTACCATGCTTTTGCAAGTGCACAATGTGGGATGGTGTGATATCGGCCCTATTGTGGCACTTGGCCTTATATTCGGCGGATTAGCCCAAATGATCGCCGGTTTCCAGGAATTCAAATGTGGCAATAACTTCGGCTACAGCGCTTTTGTATCCTATGGTTCCTTCTGGATAGCGCTTGGAATAATTTTCATCCTCAATCATTTTAACATTTATCATTCCAGCACGACCGATGTGGGATGGTTTCTGGTGTGTTGGACAATTTACACCTTTATCATGTGGGTTCCGGCCATGAAAATTCATGGCGCAATGGCCACAACATTTACGCTACTCCTTATCGGCTTTATTCTCCTTGATTTTGCGCATTTCGGTTTTCCTGAATTGACAAAAATTGCAGGGTATGAACTTATGCTATGCGCCGCCTCGGCATGGTATATGATGGCCAGTGCCATTTATGCCCAAGTCTTTGGAAGAGATGTTCTACCGTTGGGAAAACCATGGATAAAATAAGCCTTTTATTAAGTGTGTACCTTAAAGGAAAACAAACAAAAAGAGGATAGATACCATGTATAAATTTCTTATCGCTCTCGCCATATCAGGTGTGCTTCTTCTCTCATCTCAGGGGTTTGCCAGGGAAAAAGCAACAACGGAAGAATGTGTTCTAAAAGCCCATGAAGCAGCCGCAATGATAAATGCGCGAGGGTTAGAAGAGTCCATTAAAATGATTGGCGATCCCAAAGGTCCTTTTGTTTGGAAAGATTCCTATGTATTTCTGATGGATCTGAATGGAAAAATGCTGGCGCATCCCATGCGGCCGGAACTTACCCAACATGAGCATGTATTTCTCCAAACCGATACCACAGGGAAAGCGATCTTTGTCCATTTTATCAACATTGCCAAGGATCCTGGACAGGGGTGGGTAGATTACATGTGGCCCAAACCAGGGAAAAAATCATCTTCTAAGAAGGTCACTTATATTTATAAAGTTCCAACAAAAAACCTTCTTGTCGGTGCAGGCGTTTATGTTGGCGGGATGATGTATTGATCTCGATCCAAGAATCAAGTATCTCAGCGCTTTTTTGAGAATGAACCTCATTGGCATATTCTCAATATATCACATTTTTAACGGCTGAAAAGCGACACACAATATGTGGTATAAGGCCTCCTGCACTCCGTGCGGATGTCTAGATAGTTTGCAGTTAAACATGCCAAACCAGGCGCAAACGGAGGAAACAAACCTCAGCCTATAGCCATGGGAGGGCCCAGTCTACTCGACTAGGCTGAAACAGAAGAAGCTGAAAATTTCCAGAGGTTTTTGACCATATACTGATTTTCAATGGAAGAAATCAGCGTTGCCGTATTTTTCTGAAGAGAAAACAATAGGGGATTGTATCAGCTATGCAGAAAGTATTGGCGGTAGATAATGATCTATTGTTCCTCGATTTTGTTCGGGATCTTTTGGAGGAAGCCGGTCACCTGGTTGAAACTGCGCAAGATGGTATTTCCGCCTTGGATGTTCTGGAAACTTTCACGCCGGATATCATATTTGTAGATCTGATCATGCCCAATATCGATGGGGAAAGGCTTTGTAGAATTATTCGGAAAATGGAAATTCTCAAGAATGTCCCTATCATCATCCTTTCCGCTGCTGCAAAGGAAGAATCTTTTGATGCCTATGAATTGGGAGTGGAAAGGATCATTGCCAAAGGCCCTCTCGAGCACATGGCAGGTAATATTCTCGCAGTACTCGAAAAGACAATAAAATCGACTCCACTCTCCCCATCAGAACATTTGTCGGTTACGGGAGACATTCACCCGCGGGGAATCACAAAAGAACTGCTCTCCACCAAAAAGCATTTTGAGTTGATTTTAGAGCGTATGACGGAAGGGATACTGGAAATCACCCCTGATAGAAGAATTGTCTACGCCAACAGAGTCGCCTGCGTTTTGATTGGTTTACCAGAAGAAGACCTGTTAGGGCTTGATTTTCTTCATTTGTTTTCACTGGAGGATCGCCTTCAAATACAGGAACGGCTAAAAGAAAATCTCCAAAAGAGAGCATCGTACACAGGAAAAGAGATACTCACCCTGAAAGAATACCAGGTCATCGTAGACTTGTTTGAAATTAAAGAAGACGAAGGAAAGCATATTGTTATCCTGAACAATGTGACCGAACGGAAGAAGCTGGAAGAATCTATTATACGATCCGAACGACTGGCTGCGACCGGACAGTTAGCTGCCTCTATTGCCCATCAGATCAACTCTCCCCTTCAGGGGGTCACAGCTCTTCTTAGCGTCATGAAAGAGAAGTGGAAGGACGATCCCGATCTGGCCGAAAATATTCGCCTACTGGAAGGCGCTTTCAAAAATATCAGAAACACGGTTCGGAAACTTCTGGATTTAAATCGACCCGGTCAGGAGGAAAAGAGATCGGTTAGTATTCATGAAATCATAAAGGACACTGTGGCCTTGATAAGTACACATCTTCGCCAATCAGGAATCAAAATCCACTTGAACCTTTACAAAGAATCAATCTATCTGATTGCCTCACCTCAACAGCTGGAACATGTCTTTCTGAATCTGATCAATAACGCCATTGAAGCGATAGCTGCGAAAGGCCGGAAAGCGACAACCCCTCACAAGGGGGTGATAACCATTAATACGGAACTGGAGAAAGATCTTCTTGTCATTGAAATATCCGATTCGGGCCCGGGGATTCCAGAAGATTCCCTAAGCTGTGTATTTGAACCGTTTTATACAAAGAAGGGCAATTTGGGCATGGGAATCGGTCTCACTATATGCTCGGCAATCATAGAGAAACACGAAGGCAAAATTGAGGTCAGAAGCACAGCAGGTTCCGGCGCTACTTTCAAAATATCCCTACCACTGAAACCGTAAAAGTTTGCCGCATAAGAGAGGATTGAACGGATGTAGATGCAGCCACATCCAAGTTTCCATTTTTCTCTTGACTTCACGGCGGGTTTAGTATTCATATTAACGCTGTTGATTTTCTTATAGAAAATCTGCAACAGATGAGTATTTCTGTTCAACGATCAGAATCCAGGCGAAGTGGTTGTGTTTTTCGTTTGGACGGAAATATGATTTTCATCGTTAAAGCCAAACTCACCGCGAGGTGGGGACGGAAAGCCACGGGTCTCGAAAAAGACGGCCGGGTTGCCTTGATGAGCCAGAGAAGCCAGGTTATCCCGGAAGAAGGGGCAGCCCGGCTTTTTTTATGGAAACAAGGGTATGACGTATTCCACCAGGAAAAATAGTCTGCTTACGTAGGTAGTAACACTGAATTTCCATCTCCAGCGATGGATATATTGCCGAAAGGAGGCGTAGCCATGATAAGATACACAATTTTGCTTGTGGATGATGACTATTTTGTTCTCAATGGGATAGGCAAGTACCTATCAAACAAAGGATATGACGTTATGATCGCCGATAGCGGTGAAAAAGGCTTGGACTTGTTGGACGAAAGGCATTTTCACATGGTTATCACCGATCTAGCCATGGAAAGAATCAATGGGATAGGTGTTCTGAAAAAGGCCAAAGAAAACAGTCCAGAAACAATGGTTATGATTCTTACCGGGTACGGCAATCTCAGTTCAGCTATTGAAGCCATACGTTTTGGAGCTGACGACTATATTCTGAAGCCATGTGAACCCCTGGAAATGCAGTCACGGGTGTACCGATGTTTTGCAAAACATGAATTTGCCTTGAAAATAAAATCCTACGAAAATACCTTACCGGTCTGTTCTGTTTGTAAAAAGATTAGGGACGATTCAGGCAGGCAACCCGGGTCCGGAAAATGGGTAGAACTTGAAACTTATATCCAGAATAAAGGTGGGGTAGATGTGACCTACTCCCACTGCCCCGAATGTACCAGAAAAGCTGAGCAGGAGGTAGACAGGGAACTGGAAAGATTGGGAAATCCAGCCGTTTTTTGATCCTTTGTCTGAAAAACTATGACCTGACCAAAGGCCTTGACTGTTTGAAAATGGTCGCCAACTCGGCAAAGAGGCCTTCAGACACAGATTTTGTCCTCATCATTGTAGGGATACCGATCCATCAAGACTTTTTAATTTGCTGAAGAATCAGCCTGAAATAGAGGTGAGTATCAGAAAGATGAAGTGACAATAAGGAAAAGTAAAGGCTGTTTGTTGTGTGGTTTCCGGATGCCTCCATTTTGAAGGAAGTCGTGGTAGCATCATAAACCGTATTACGAAAAGGCCGGCGGCGCTTTATGAGGGCGGATTAATATGGAAAAGAGCCCCCCTATGGTAAGCAGCCAAGGATGAACCCATCACTTATAGGAGGTGACCCATGAAAAGACGGATGATTTGTTATGTGTCGATGATATTCCTGACAATCTTGTTGCTTGCCCACGGCGGAAAGGCGGAAACACAAAACAGTGCCGAGGGAACCCTTACCGTGAATGATGAAACTTATGAGCTCAAACATGCTTATGTCTACCAGCAAGATGACGAAGTGGTAGTTGCTTTAACGGACAATCCCGTAACTCAGGACAACGTTCCATTTGATCTGGCGGACTTGGCTTATGAGGGGAAAATTCATGGAATTTCCTTAGGGCTTTCCAAAAAACAGAAGAAAGTGAAAACAGATTCCGTATACCATGTCGTTTATCATAAAATTTTCCTGGGTCGGGGTGCACTCAAAGACCCCGGAAAACTCACCATCAATAAATTTGACGAAAAAATTCTGGAAGCCGTGCTATCCATAGACAAGCCCAGTGTTTATGAATTGTATGCAGGTTCAAAGAAACCCACATACCAATACCATGCGGCCTTCAAAGTTGTTCTTATTGCCGATGAGGGGGGATCTTCGATGCCAGTCGAGGTCACTGTCACCGGCGATGACACGCCTGCCGGGAAATCTTACGCATCTTACTACAAGGCCAAATTAGCCGGCAATGTGGGAGAGATGAAAAAATGGGTGGTAAAATCGCATGTGAAGGACCTGCATAGTGAAATGGGAAAAATGATGGTCAAGATGTCGATGGCCACCGATCCCAAAACGATTAACATTGTAAGCACGGATTTATCCGGAGATTCCGCCATTTTAAAGGTGAAAGGCAAAACCGACGGGCAAAGTTCAGCCACCGGTCATGTTAAAATGGTCCTGGAGGACGGGGAGTGGAAAGTCGACACGGATAAATGGGATTTGACAAAATAAGTATTTCGATTCAGGTTTAAAAATACCGCTTTTATCCTGAATAATTGTATTTTTGTCATACCCATACGCGATACTCACGCGCCATTTGGATATTTTGCGCAACGTAAACAAGGGGTGCTAAAAATTGAAAAAGTCGAAGATCATTTTCTTAGCGGGAATATTTCTTTTGTTTCCAGCCATCGCGATGGGGAAAGGCATACCCACTACAGAATTAGCTGGTTTGAGGGTTGTTGGACCCGGATACGGTTTGAATGGAACAGAACTGCAGGCCTTTAATCAGCGATCCGGTTTATTTCTTGCGTTAATTGTCCATGCTCCAAAAAACAAAAAAATTGTTGATGTGGATGACTCCAAATGCTCATTAACCGTATTAACAGACGACCTCGGACACAACCTGCTGGATGGCGTTGACTGGGACAGTTTCCCCAAGGTATCGAAAGATGGGCGTCTAGCCCTCATCGAAGTGACATCCAAGAGTCGCCCTTCCAAAAGCGCATCCCGAATTCGTGCCAAGGGAACCATCCACTTGCGTATTGCCGGTTCTGAACGAACTGAAAAGATTGAGAACCTCAAACTTGAAGTTGGAATCAAAACGCATATTGAGGAAAACATCTTACAGGTAATGAAAGTTCAGAAAGAGAATGATGGCTTGAATTTAGTGCTTCAGAGCAAGCGAACTTTCACGGAAACTTTTAAAGCGGTCCGTTTTTATACCTCAAAAGATCATTCTATCAATATATGGGGAAGAGGTTCCTTCACATTCGGCAACGCTTCTCAAATGGAGTACAATCTTGATCTTAGGTCAATGCCGGAAACCCTGATAATGGAAATCGATCTATGGCAGGAACTGGAAGGCCTTGATATTCCTTTTGAAATAGATTCAGGTTTGGGTCTTTAAAAGTTGAAATACTATGGTTAAATAGAGAAATGGCATAGTTCCAATTGGCATCTAAAGATTTCGAAACCGGCACTTGTCAAATTCCTGCAAAAGGATAAAAGGAGGGTTCAGCATGTTTGAAAAAATGATACAAGTTAGCGGTAGTCGATGGCGTTACTTTGTGATTTCCTTCATCATCATTTTCTGGTTCACAGCAGCTAGTGCGGGAGATTCCGTATGTCATAAATCGCCACAATCGCTTTTCAAAGTTGCACAGGAAGCTGGAGCGAAAAAAGACTTTGGCACCTTGACAAAACTGACCGCGCCAACTGAACGTCCTATGCTGGCATTAAGCACGGACATGGCTGTGGGTATGCTTGTGGAGTTCTATGAAGGAGAAAAGGCTCCGGCTCTGAAGAAGAAGTATGAAGAAATTCAAAACAAGTATGGCATTAAGAAGAAAGATGAGGATGATGGCGAAAAATTACATGTTACCAAAGACACCCCTCAGGATGTGATCGATGCGCATATTCGCAAAAGGGCAAACAGGCTGTACGGGGAGGTGGATGCTGTAAAGTATGTTCCTGCTCTAATGGAAATCGTGGTTAATATGCCCGAAATGGCTGATCAATCGTTCTTCCCCAAGGAGAAGCTTGCTGATCTTAAAATTGACGGAGACAGGGCGACCGGAAAGTCCGGTGGGAAAACCGTCTCATTTATCCGCGAAGGCGGTTGCTGGTATCTCACTGCGGATGTGATGGATTAACCTGTGATGGTCCCGTAAAAAGTCAAAATTGACGAAATGTCCATTAATAATATCAACAGGTTACATCATTTGAAATGGTCATAATCGGACTTTTTACGAGTGCATCAACCTGTGTTGCCCACCGGAAATTGGAATGGGGAAGCCACTCGAAATGAATCGACGGAATACGGCTCTAATATTGGTATTGATCACGACCAGCATGTGTTTCGCATGTGCTTCGATGATTGATTCCTTTACCGGAGAAGACGTCGCCCAAAAGATTCGGGAAAAGGGACTGCCAGCCAAAGGGACGGTGCTCAAAATATGGGAAACAGGTATACGAGTGAATGACAGTCCAGTCGTGGGATTCCTTCTGGAAATCCATGCGGAAGGGATGGCCCCGTATGAAGCTCAAACAAAGGCTCTTATCTCAATACTCTGGATCCCTCAGATACAGCCAGGAGCAGTACTCCCTGTGAAATTCGATCCAAAAGACCCTAGCAGGATTGCGTTGGATATTTTTGAAGAGTAATTGGAAAGCCAACAATTCGCCAAGCGAACTGGAACACTCTCCATTCGCTCAAGAGCAATGGTCGATTGTAAAATCCTTTTTTAACAAAATGATTGGAGGTTTATTACCATGAAGAAATCAAAAATGGTTGGTTCTGTGGGATTACTTATGGCTATACTTTTCACTTTAATAATTGTGCCATCATTGGAGGCGGCAACAAAGACAAAAGTTATCGCCATTGAGGGCGTAAGGTATAATGTCAATTTTTCTCTTCAGGACAATTTAAAGTCACTTATTGGGAAAAAAGTTTATTTGACCTTGAGTTCAGGAAAAACCTTTGCCGGATTAGTCAAGGAAGTTGGAGATCATTTGGTGCATTTGGAAAAGTTAGATGGCAAGAGTTATTTTGATGCGCTGATACGAATTGAAAATATTAGCGCCATCGAGACTAAATTCCGGGACATCCAGCGCTAATTTACAGCTTGTTCTGTGTTAATGTAATTCTCGCGCTGAAAGAGGGAATGAGTGCTAAAAGGGCATCAAGTATAATTAATCAAAAATGAAATATTCATTGGTCGATTTTCTTAAAGATATCAAAATAATATAATAAAGGGAGACCATCACATGACGAAATCGGAACTGGTTGAACAAATGGCTAAAGGAGCAGGCATTTCAAAATCCGCTGCCAATGCTGCGCTGAGTTCATTTACAGACAGTATTACAAAAGAACTAAAGAAAAAGGACGGAAAGGTTACGCTGGTCGGATTCGGGACATTCTCAAAAATCCGCCGTAAAGCCCGCGAAGGCCGCAATCCCCAGACCGGTGAGGCAATTAAGATCAAGGCATCCAACGCCGTTAAGTTCAAAGCAGGGAAAAGACTGAAAAACGCCATTTAGGATTTCACCAGAAAATTGCATCCTGTAAAATAGCCGGGAACATTGATCTGGTATTATTGCGTGGTTCCGGCCGATGTGAAACGGAAAGATCATGGACGTATTGGTTCGAGTTTTGGGAATACTCTATGTATCACAGGTTGGCGATGAAAAAGCTGACCACAACATATGGGCTATCGTCCAAACGGTTTTGTTTCCATACTGTCAAGAGCTATTCCCAGATAAAGCGTGAAGAATTGTTCTGCCAGCCTTGCGAAATCTTGATGAATGTGCAACGCATTAATTTAATGCACGTTATGTTGTCACGTCCGAACTTTACCGTTAAGTTCGCCGCTGGTATTTTGAATGATCATGCTTCAACCCATATGAGTTTGAGCTTTTTGAGAGGAGATTATGAAATACACTTTCAAAGAACTGATTAATGTACCCAAATTGCAGGAGCTAACCGATGAATTGTACATAGCTGCCTCTATTCCTTCAGCCATTATCGCAATGGACGGGGAGATTCTAACCGGGTCCGGATGGCAAAAAATATGTACCGATTTCCATAGAAAACATCCACAGATCGAAAAAGAGTGTATCAAAAGCGACACAAATATCAGAACGACATTGGCTGATGGCGAACCTTTTGCTATCTACAAATGCCCGCGAGGCCTGGTTGATGCGTCGTCGCCGGTTATCATAGATGGAGAACACGTCGCAAACGTTTTCTCAGGGCAGGTCTTTTTGGAACCTCTTGACGAAACTACAAAACAGTTTTTCAGGGAACAGGCACGCAAATTTGGGTTTGACGAGACAGAGTACATTAAGGCATTCAAAGAAGTTCCGATTTTTACAGAGAAAAAGTTTCGGGCGGGTATCTCCTTCCTTGCTAAATTAGCGCAATTAATTGCCGACATGGGTCTCACGCGACTAAGGGAGTTGGAGGCCATGGAGACGCTACGGGAGAGTGAGGAAAAATACCGTCTGATTGCAGAGAACGCCACGGATGTGATCTGGGTGCTGGATCCCGAGAACCAGACTTTTACATATGCGAGCCCATCGGTTTATCATCTGCTCGGTTTTACTGATAAAGAGTCCATAAATCGAAGTTTGGCTCAAACGGTGACACCTGCTTCGCTCGAATATATCCAGAAAACTACCCCAATGCGAATTGAACGGATGCTACAAGGAGATAGCAGCTATTACACCGATGAGATCGAAGTGGTCCATAAAGATGGGCACATTATCCCGACAGAAATCAATATGCATTTTGTGAAGAATAAATTTACGGGCCTTATTGAAGGCACCGGTGTAATGCGTGACATCACCGAGCGCAAGCGAGCTGAAGAGGCGCTGAGGAATAGTGAAGCGTTAAAAAATACAATAATTGAAAGCAGTCCTGATTGTATCAAATTGCTCGATTTAGAAGGAAAGCTAACGTATATGAGCAAGGGAGGGCGGGAGAGGCTCGAAATCAAAGACATTAGAGTTTATCTCAACAAAAACTGGACTGATTTTTGGCAGGGCAAAGATAATATCAACGCACGAATGGCAGTTGATACAGCGGTCAAAGGTGCTATTGGAAATTTCCAAGGTTATTCACCAACGGAAACAGGTATACCACGATGGTGGGATGTGGTTATTGCCCCCATTAGGAATAATAATGGTGAAGTCGAACGGCTTTTAGCCGTTTCAAGGGATATTACCGAACAGAAAAAGATGGGAGATTACCTTCAACAGTCCCAGAAAATGGAAGCCGTCGGGACCCTTGCAGGTGGGATTGCCCATGATTTTAACAATATCTTGGCTATTATCCTCGGAAATGCGGAACTGGCCTCTGATGACGTTCCCGAATGGAATCCCGCAAGTAAGTCTTTGAAGGAAATTCGTAAGGCTTCCATTAGGGCAAAGGATATGGTCCGTCAGTTGCTCGCTTTCAGCCGTAAGACTGATGAGGTAAGTAAGCCCATAGACATGGCTCCCATCATAAGAGAATCTATGAAAATGCTCAGGTCCGCCATCCCCACCAGCATCGAGTTCAAGCAGCACATTTCCGATGAACAATGTAGCATTATGGGTGATGCCACTCAAATCAATCAGATTGTGATGAATCTGGTAACCAATGCAGCCGACGTCATGTCAGAAAAAGGGGGCCTCTTGGAAGTGACCCTTGAAGATATTCTTCTTCAGGAAGAAAAAGCATGTTTTCATTGGGTTCTCCCTCCCGGCCACTATTTTAGACTTAGAATGAGGGATACAGGTGAAGGCATTGACCCCACAATTATGGATCGAATCTTTGAACCCTATTTCACCACCAAAGAAGTAGGCAAGGGCACAGGAATGGGCCTTTCGGTGGTTCATGGCATCGTGAAAAGACATGGTGGTGGTATACGGATCGAGAGCGCGCTTGGAAAGGGAACGCTCTTTGAGATCTATTTCTCCGCATTGGAAAAGGCGGCTGTGGAAGAAAAAGAGACTGAAGGAGAAATCACAAAAGGTTTTGAAAGAATCCTCTTTGTGGATGACGAAGAGTCTCTGGTGAGCCTGAACCAACAGCGTTTGGAGCGGTTGGGTTACAATGTTAAAAGCACCACAAAACCTGTTGAGGCATTGGAATGGTTCACGGCCGATCCAGATCAGTTCGATGTTATTATAACCGATATGACCATGCCCCGAATGACGGGAGACAGGCTAGCGGCAGAAGTTCTGAAGATTCGGCCGCATATGCCGATCATCATTTGCACCGGCTACAGCGAGAGGATGTCCGAAAAGAAAGCGGAGGCCCTCGGTGTACGCAAATACATTGAGAAGCCCATAGACTTGCGGAACCTGGCTTCATCGATTCGAGAGGTTTTGGATAAGAAATAATCAATCTCCCGCATGGAACTACAGATGATGGCGAAAAGGTCGAGCGAATACTGGGGATTTTTACTCAATCTTGTCTGTCGGTGGCTCAGGGCACAAATCGTTATCTCCCGGCAATCGCAATGTCTGTTGGGCAGGCAGTTCAACTAATACAGAATCAACGTTTCTGAGGCCACGGGGCAGTATTTTGCCGCGCTGGGCACGCTTGCCGATAAAATTGCTGAAATTGGCAGAGGTCAGTTTAAAGTGACGGCGACCGGAGAATAATGTCAGCAGGCCGTCTTCAGGAAGCAGGAACAAATGCTTGATAAAATCTGTGCCGGCCTTAAAATCCTTTGTCAGCACATTGATTATTTTATTCCCCTTGCCCTTGGCCAGCTCAGGCAAATCTTTTATTGGAAACGCCAGCATGCGGCCTTCGTTTGTAATGGACACCACATAAGTTCCGGCCATATTGCCGGTAATATGAATGGGTACCAGCGGCAAGGCTCCGGCCGGCAAGCTGATGAGAGCCTTTCCCTTTTGGTTCCGGGTGTTAAAGTTTTCCAGCTCGGTTACAAACCCATACCCGGACGTACTGGCAACCAGAAGCTTTTGCTTTGGCGCGCCCATTAGCGCCGTGATAAACTGGGACTGGGCAGGATTCTTAAAATAACCGGTCAGTGGTGTTCCATGACTGCGTGCAGACGGCATACCATTAACAGGTGTTGCATAGACCCTGCCGGTGCTATCCAGGAACATGGCCGATTGGTTGCTCCGACCCTTAGCGGCAACAAGGAAGCTGTCACCGGATTTGTAGTTCAAATCCTCGGGCTTGACATCATGGCCTTTGGCCATCCGGATCCAACCCTGACGAGACAGAATTACGGTGACCGGTTCCACCGGCCCCCTGTCAATGGCAGCAATAACCTTTGCCTCCTCACGTGCCACGATCTTTGTTCGGCGAGGATTGCCAAAAGCCTTGGCATCAGCCTGGAGCTCTTTTCTTACAAGTGTTTTGAGCCGGGTTTCTGAATTTAAAATCTTTTCAATTGCGATGCGTTCTTCTTCCAGCGCGTCGTGTTCGGTTCTGATTTTGGCCTCTTCCAATTTAGCCAGATTTCGTAATCTTAAGGACAAAATGGCTTCGGCCTGACTATCGGAAAGACTGAATTCTTCTATCAGTAAGGGCTTTGGTTCATCGTTTTGACGGATGATCTGAATCACTCGGTCCAGGTTCAGATAGGCGATTAACAGACCTTCTAAGATATGCAAGCGGTCCAATACCTGTGCCAGGCGGTGGGAAAGTCGTAACCGGACCGTTTCGATGCGAAAAGTCAGCCATTCGGTGAGGAGCTCTAAAAGCCCCTTTACCTTGGGCTTGCGGTCGAGGCCGATCATATTCAGGTTCACGCGGCATGTGCGCTCAAGATCCGTTGTGGCAAACAGATGCAGCATCAGAGCTTCGCGGTTCACACGCTTGGAAGTGAGCGTAATGACAATCCGAACCGGGTCCTCGTGATCAGATTCATCCCGGATATCCGTCACCATGGGCAGTTTTTTAGCTTCCATCTGGGCCGCAATCTGCTCGATTATCTTTGCCGGCGACACCTGGTGAGGCATTTCAGATATAACGATGTCCCCGTTTTCAGTATTCCAAAGGGCACGCAGCCGGATGGTTCCATGTCCGGTCCGGTAAATCTCCACAATATCTTTTCGTGAAGAAATAATTTCCGCACCTCCCGGATAATCCGGGCATTGAATATATTCGCACAATTCCTCGATCGATGCCTTTGGTTGGTTCAGCAGGTGGATACAGGCATCTACCACCTCGTGGATATTGTGCGGCGGAATGTCGGTAGCCATACCCACGGCAATTCCCATGGTTCCGTTTAAGATAATATTAGGCAACCTTGCCGGCAGAGTGCTCGGCTCTCTGAGTGTGCCGTCAAAATTAGGTACCCATTCCACCGTGCCCATGTTCACTTCAGAGAGAAATATCTCGGCAAAGGCAGACAGCTTGCCTTCGGTATAGCGCATAGCGGCAAACGATTTGGGGTCATCGACGCATCCCCAATTGCCCTGCCCGTCAACTAAAGGGTACCGATATGAAAACGATTGCGCCATCAGCACCATGGCCTCATAGCAGGCTGAATCCCCATGCGGATGAAATTTGCCAAGCACATCACCAACGGTGCGGGCTGATTTTTTATATTTAGCCGTACTCTTGAGGCCCAGTTCGGACATGGCATACAGAACCCGGCGCTGAACAGGTTTCAAACCGTCACCGATAAACGGTAACGCCCGGTTCATGATCACTGACATGGCATAATTCAGGTAGGCCTTTTCAGAGTATTCATGAATCAGCATCACTTCAGGTCCGTTTTGTAGATTTTCACTCATATGTCCACCAGGTTTCCTTTTTCTTCCAGCCACTCTTTGCGGGCACCAGCGTTCTTTTTGCCCAGCATCATATCCATCACGGAGTACAGGAGTTCCGTATTCTCTTCATCAATGGTCAGCTTAACCAGCCGCCGGGTATCCGGGTCCATGGTGGTCTCGCGTAACTGTCCCGGATTCATTTCTCCCAGCCCTTTGAATCGCTGAACATTTGGTTTCTGCTTCTTTTTTTCAGCTTTTTTCATAATGATGTCTTTTTCGATTTCATCCAGGGCATAATACACCTGTTTACCAATATCTATTCGATAGAGCGGCGGCAACGCCACATACACGTAACCGGCTGTTACCAGCGGCTTGAAGTGTTTTAGAAAAAGCGCGCATAACAATGTGGCGATATGAAGCCCGTCGGAGTCCGCATCGGTCATGATAATGTTTTTTCCGTAACGGAGACCGCTGATATCAGACGAGCCGGGATCAACCCCAATGGCAACGGCGATATCGTGAACCTCTTTTGAGGATAAAATCGATTCGGATTCTATCTCCCAGGTATTTAGGATTTTTCCGCGCAGCGGCAGGATGGCCTGGGTATTTCGGTTTCTGGCCTGCTTGGCAGATCCGCCGGCTGAATCGCCTTCCACCAGAAAAAGTTCGCACTGCTCAAATTCCTGGCTGATGCAGTCGGACAATTTGCCCGGCAGCGTGGGGCCGCTGGTGGCCTTCTTGCGCACCACCTTCTTATCGGACTTGATACGCCGACGGGCCGAGTCAATGGCAATTTCGGCAATCTGCTCTCCGATTTCCGGATGATGGTTCAGCCAGAAAGTGAAGGCGTCCTTGACCGTTGACGCAACAAACGCTGCGCTCTGACGAGATGAGAGCCGTTCCTTGGTCTGGCCGGAAAATCGGGGTTCCGTCATCTTCACCGACAGGACGTAAGAACATTTTTCCCATACATCATCCGGGGACAGCTTGATCCCTCTTGGCAGAAGCTTGCGCAGGTCACAAAAATCCCGAAGAGCGGTCAAAAGCCCCTGCCTGAAACCATTGACATGGGTGCCGCCTTGCGGCGTTGGGATCAGGTTGACATAGCTTTCGCAGACCGCCTCTCCCCCATTGGACAACCAGACCGAAGACCACGAAACCTGCTCATCCTGGCCTTCGAATATGCCCCCAAAAGGGGTTTCCGGTACCATTTCATACCCGTTAAGGCTTTGGGCGAGATATTCGTCCAGCCCGGTCTTAAAATGCCAGGTCTCGGTTTCATTGGATATTTTATCTTCAAACTTCACCATCAGCCCCGGGCAAAGGACCGCCTTGGCCTTCAGGTTGTGTCTCAGCTTGGGAATTGAATAGGTTATTGTATCAAAATACTGTGGATCGGGCCAGAACCTGATTTTAGTGCCGGTTCGCCGTTGGCCGACACTCCCGGTCATTTCCAGATCCCGCACCTTGTTTCCGCCCTCAAAATCAATTTCGTATTGCTGTCCATCCCGATAGATTTCGACTTCAAGCCGTTTTGAAAGCGCGTTGACCACTGATACGCCCACACCGTGCAAACCGCCGGAAAATTGATAATCCTTATTTGAAAATTTGGCACCGGCATGCAGCCGGGTCATAATGACCTCGACGCCTGAAATCTTTTCTGTGGGGTGCATGTCCACCGGTATTCCGCGCCCGTTGTCTGCGACCTGAATCGAGCCGTCTTCAAACAGGACCACATCGATACGAGTGGCATAACCGGAAATGGCCTCATCAGTGCTGTTGTCAATAACTTCCTGAGCCAGATGGTTCGGCCGCTGGGTGTCCGTATACATTCCCGGGTGGCGTCTTACCGGATCCAGGCCTTCTAAAACCTCGACGGATGAGGCGGTATATTGTAAATTCTTTACCTGACCGTTTTTGAATAATTGTCCGTTATTTGTCAATTTTTTTCACCTATGTGGGAGATCAGATCTTTATTACCGCGGCAAAAACATTCTATCATCTAATTAATCTATATATTTGTTTTTCAGGGGGTTGCCTTACAATCAGATTTATGAAATCGGCCGTACGGATTCAGCTGAAGTGATTGGATCACACATCAGCAATGGACATAAACCATATCAACATGAAACTCAATCTGAACTTTGATGTAAGCGAAAATTTTCCGGCTTATTTATTCTGATAATCGTTTCTGTCTGTCATTGACCCCCCCCAATAACGCTTCAGGAGGGACTTCATATAAGCGAAGGTTCAGTCGACGGAAGTAAATTTTATCTAGTTTCAAACATTTTAATTCCCTCCTTGCATTTTGAATTGTGGATTTTGTTGATCGGCATAAGGACTTGCCCTAAAGGATGATTTAGGGTAATATAGCAAACTTTGGAAACGTTCCTTCAAATAACAAAGAGAGTACAACCATATAAATACAACCCTCATGGGCTGCGGTTTGGGGAGACGTGCGAATCCGGACTTTGTTGCTTAGGCGGTCGCCGTCTCAAAAGCTCTGGGCAAACCGGTAAAGCTGGTCTGGACGCGGGAGCAGGATTTCAAATATGATTTTTTCCGTGCAGCCACGTCCCACAGGATAGAGTCCGGAATTGACGGGCAGGGGAGTCTGACGGGATGGTCCCACAAGGTAGTGACGCCCTCCATTCTCAAATATATCGCCCCCCAGGCCGTCAAAGGCGGGATCGATTTCTACTGTCTCTGGGGGTTAGCCGACTATCCCGGATCACCCCATAACAACAATACCATCTATCAGTTTCCAAATTACAACTTGGAGTTTTTCATTTCCGAACTGCCGCCACCTGTTGCGCCATGGCGATCCGTTCAAAACGCTCCCAACGCATTTGTCGTCGAGTCGTTCATGGATGAAATGGCCCATCTGGCGGGGAAAGATCCCCTGGCATTTCGACTGGCGCTTTTAAAAGACAATATGCGTGCCACAAGGGTTCTCGAAACCGTTGCCAAGAAGGCGGGTTGGGGGAAAAAGATGCCCAAGGGCCGCGGGCTTGGTATTGCTCAGCATCACTGTTTCGGCAGTTATGTGGCTCAGGTAGCCGACGTCTCCGTTGAAAAGAACGGGGCCATCAAGGTGAACCGGATGGATGTGGCCGTCGATTGCGGTCCGGTAGTCAACCCGGGTCCCCTGGAGGCACAGATGGAAGGGGGTATCATTATGGGTCTGAGTACCGCCCTCAAGGAAGAGGTTAAATTTGCCAACGGCGGGGTTGCGACGGTGAACTATGAAGACTACGATCTCCTCCGTATGAACGAGGTTCCGGAGATTAAGGTGCACATCATTGACAGCGATGAGAAAATCGGTGGGATTGGAGAGCCCGGCGTTCCGCCGGCCGCACCTGCTGTGGCGAACGCGGTATTTGCCGCCACTGGTGCCCGATTAAGAACCATACCCATGACCCCGGAGAGAGTGCTAAAAGCCCTTTCAGCCGGGTAAAGATGGAGACGATGTTCCGGCTTTAGATAAGCAAGGAGGGCGCCCGCAATATCCTGTGGCGCCCTTCTTAAACCGGTAATCCAAAGTCGAAGAACACCCATCACATTTGCTCGGACCACAACGTTTTGCATCTCAGGCATTTGCAGCACTATCTGCTAGTCTATCAGCCTCCAGAACGATATAAACCAATGTTATATCAATATTATATCTTGAAGATCTGCTCCTGCCAAATCCTTTATTTGTCAAGATGCCACTATGGGGTGTGGGCGAATAATCTCAGATGGAAACAAGAGTACGGGGATACTATTTCGGCCGTTGACAATAGTGTATAGGCAAAATTCTGTTCACCCTGCGGACCACAAGGGCCTGCTTGACTATGGCATATTTTTTGCTATATGATTTAAAAAATGAGGAAAAGCCAACAAAAAATGAACCCCACAATTCGAACATACCTCACTCCTATCATCGTTACCATTCTTATGGTCGCAGGCATGGGACTTTGGGCATGGCAGAGATGGCAGTCTGAACTTGAAAATTATAACGACCGGGTGTATCGCCATGCAAGCGGCGTTTTTGACACTGTTCAAAGTACGATCCAGGCATTGGAACAATCTAATGCCTTGGACCGGATTCAGATAGAAGGCATTCTGGAAAATGTCATTCGCCTTTCTCATTTGCGTTTTGTTGTTCTGGAACAGGACGGGAAGCGAACCCTTCAGGTTGGGAATGCCCCAGCAACTTTGTCCTTCAACTCCCGTGAGGGAAAAAGCTTTGTCGAAGGAGAACTTTTCCTCTGGGGGAGTGTCCACCTGCAGGATGAAGTGGAAGAACATTCTAACAAGGATCTCGATATGTCTGTTCTGCGGGCCGGCGGGGGTGACCCGGTCATGACCCTTGGGTTTGAGATCCACCGAAAGAGCCGAACGCTTTCGGCCGCAAAGAAGAGCATCGCTTTGACGTTGGTAGCGGCGCTGTTTTTTTTAACGGCCACCCTTATTGTCTGGATAATGGTAATCCGAAGCCGCTTACTTGCAGGCCAGCTCGAAGCTGAGCGGGCACGTCGTGCTCACCTGGAGGAGTTGGGATTGGCCGCGGCTGGATTAGCACACGAAACAAAGAACCCACTGGGAATTATTTTGGGATTTGCACAGCAAATATCGAGCAGCCCCGAAGAGTCTGCGCAGAGTCGTGTCATGCTCGAGCACATCATCGATGAGGTTGACAAAGCCCAGTCGCGCCTGGGGAATTTCATGACCTTTGCAAGACAGCGAAAGGTCAATGCGATATTTTTGTATGCCCGAGAAGTGGGTGCCAAGATCGCGGAGATCCTGCAACCGGATTTTGACGCAGTTGGCGTTAGATTGGAAATAAATTGCGCTCCTCTCCAAATTCTGGCCGATGAGGAAATGCTGCGGCAGGTGCTGGTCAATCTCCTGCTGAACAGTCTGCATGCCTCATCGCAGGGCAGCCATGTTACGGTTCGAATGGTTCGAAAGGGAAAGAGAGCTGTCCTTACGGTGGAGGATCAGGGGGAAGGCATCTCACCGGAGTTGCTGCCGAATATTTTCCAGCCCTATAGGTCGGGCAGTTCGAGGGGGCATGGTTTGGGGCTGGCTATTGTAAAGCGTTTTGTCGAAGAGCATGGTTGGAACATAAGCGCCGACTCCCAGCCTGATCTCGGAACAGTAATAACGATCTCCGGCATGGCTTTGCTGGATGCCAAGGAGTCTAAAGGATGAGCGCTCGAGTACTGGTTGTGGATGACGAAATTCGCTATCGCGAATTGTACATGCAGGTTCTTGCTTCAGCAGGTTTTGAGACTGAGGCGACGAACCTGCGCACGCTCATGCGGTTGCTTACGAAACCCCCGCAACGGGCCAACCGGATTTCAAGACCCTTGGAGAGATGGAGATAGACACGATCCGAGGTGCTCTTGTTCAGACTGGGGGAATCGTACGCGAGCAACTGAACTCTTGGGCATTACACGACGCGGCCTTATCTATAAACTGAAGCGGCTTGGGATGAAGTGAATTCTCGGGGTCTCTCCGATAGAGCTCTGTAGTTAGCTTCGAACATTTCCCATCCTCTTTATCTGATGTAAACCCTTTGCGCTGCCACAAGTTTTCACGCGAAAACATTTCACAGTACCCATAAGAGTGTGAAATTCTTTCCCACCCTTATAAGTGGGAACTCCGTACCCTTCACTATCAGTAGGACATTTCAGACAACTTCCTCTTAATGTGTGAATGGCATGTTTTTTGCTGACCCTATCATCATCAAGAGTGTTTATTAAAATGCGCAGAGGTCCCTTATGAAGAGCCGGATCAAGAGATGGGTCATCATACTGATTGTCTTAGGACTCGTTGGCACGGCATACGCCGCTTATTTCCGGCGTGATAACGGGAAATTCCTCTCCTACCGTACGGTGGCGGTAATGCGGGGAGATCTTCTGGCTACCATCGGCGCCACGGGAACGGTCGAACCCGAAGAAGTGATTGATGTGGGTGCCCAGGTGGCCGGCCGGATCCTGTCCTTCGGAAAGGATGCCAAAGGAAAGACCGTCGATTATGGATCGGTGGTAGAGGCAGGAACGGTACTGGCCCGCATCGATGATTCGCTGTATGAGGCCGATGCTGCACAGGCACAAGCACAGGTCCAGTCCGCCAAAGCGAGTCTGCAGAGGGCCAAAGCCGACCTGGAGCAGATGAAGGCCAGGCTCCTTCAGGCGGACCGAGACTGGAAGCGAGCTCGGCAGATCGGTCCCTCAGAGGCCCTTGCACAGGCTTCCTATGACGCCTATGATGCGGCCTACGCTTCAGCCAGGGCGAATGTGGGGGTGGGAGAATCTGCGATTCTGCAAGCGAAAGCGGGTATAGATCACGCCGAGGCGGCTCTTCGACGGGCCAAGCGCAATCTCGGTTACTGTACCATCAAATCGCCGGTCGACGGCGTCATCATCGACCGACGGGTCAATATCGGACAGACCGTGGTGGCGAGTCTGAACGCTCCAAGCCTGTTTTTGATCGCCAAGGATCTTACCCGCCTGCAGGTCTGGGTAGCGGTAAACGAGGCGGACATCGGAAAAATTCATCCCGGACAGCCGGTGACCTTTACAGTGGATGCCTTTCCCGGCGAAACCTTTCAGGGCGAGGTAGGGAAGGTCAGGCTTAATGCATCCATGACCCAGAATGTGGTGACTTACACGGTGGAGATCCTCACCGACAATTCAAACGAACGGCTCCTGCCCTACCTCACCGCTAACGTGCGGTTCGAGCTCGCTCGTGTGAACAAAGTCCTGCTGGTCCCCAATGGGGCGCTCCGGTGGAAACCAAAGACCGAGGAGGTGGCGCCGGCGTTCCGCAAACCCTTTGAAGATATGGCGGATCGAAAGGGGAAACCCGGGTCGCAGCTCACGAACGAGGCAGGTCGGGGGGTGGTATGGCTCCTTGAAGGACCCTATGTGCGGCCTATGGACGTGCGCACGAAAATGAGCGACGGGGCCATGACCGAGGTGGAAGGCGACGGTTTGACTGAAGGGGTAAGGATCGTCACCGGGACCCTGACGAAAGCCGAAGCCAAAGACAATACCGGCAACCCGTTTGCGGCCCAGTTCATGCGCCGTCGCCCAGGCAGCAGCTCAAAATAGGCCCCCGGCATGGCATATAACGTTATGGAACTTATCGAATTACGAAATATTTCTAAAGCCTACCGTATGGGGGACCAGGCGGTGCCTGTACTCAAGGGCGTGTCGCTGAACGTGTCCCTCGGGGAACGGGTTGCCCTGATGGGTGCGTCCGGGTCGGGAAAAAGCACCCTGATGCACATCCTGGGGTGCCTTGACCGGCCCACCTCGGGGGAATACTGGTTAGACGGACAGGAAATGTCAAAACTGTCTGCAGACCGGCGTGCCCTGGTGCGCAACCAGAAGTTAGGCTTCGTTTTCCAGAGCTTCAATCTCCTGCCCCGTACCAGCGCTCTCGAAAATGTGGCAATGCCCCTTTCCTACACGGCCGAACACCTCTCGGAGCGGGAGGCTCGGTCAAGAGCTGAGGAGATGCTCCGCCTGGTAGGCCTGGGAGACCGGATGGATCATGAGCCATCCCAGCTTTCCGGCGGGCAGCAGCAGCGGGTCGCCATTGCCAGGGCCCTGATTAACCGCCCACCAGTGCTGTTCGCCGATGAACCCACCGGTAACCTGGATTCCCACACCAGTGAAGAAGTCCTCACGATGTTTCGTGAGCTCAATGAGGGGAGCGGCATTACCATCATCCTGGTCACCCATGACCCCAACGTGGCCTTGCATGCGGAGCGGGTCATTCGCATTCACGACGGCGTGGTTGTGGACGGGGGACTTCCTCCGGTTGCACAACCGCCTGATATGAGGAATAGGCCGGGGGCGGATGCGAGAGGGCCGTCATGAAAATCTATCGCACCGTGAAAACCTCCGTCCGGGCCCTGCGGCGCAACCCCATGCGGGCCATGTTGACCACCCTGGGGATCGTGATCGGTGTGGGGTCCGTAATCGCCATGATGGAGATCGGAGCAGGCTCCTCAGCGGCCATTCGAAAGAGCATCGCCAGCATGGGCGCCAACATCCTCAATATCAGTCCCGGTGCGGCTTCCAGCGGGGGTGTGAGTTTCGGATCGGGGAGCTCCAAGACCCTTACCCCCGGCGACTGCGAGGCGATTCTGAAGGAATGTCCCGCCGTTCGCAGCGCCGCTCCCCTGGTCCACACCCGAACCCAGGTGGTTTACGGCAGGCGCAACTGGGTCCCCACGTTCATCTATGGCGTCAGCCCGGCGTATCTGGGCGTACAGGACTGGTCCATAGCCGAGGGTGACCCCTTTACCGAGCGCGACGTCCTGAACGGCAACAAGATTTGTGTATTGGGACAGACCCTGGCCCGCGAGCTGTTCCAGGACGAATCGCCCCTGGGTAAGGAGATCCGCATCAAGAATGTATCGTTTCGCGTGGTGGGCGTGCTTGGGATCAAGGGCGCCAATATGATGGGCATGGACCAGGACGACATCGTCATGGCGCCATGGACCACCATCAAGTACCGCGTGACCGGTTCCGCCCTCGACAACGGCAACCAGAGCCTCAGCAGCGGCGGTTCCGGCTCTGTAAACACCCTGAGCAATCTGTACCCCGGCGGTCAACCCACGCTTTACCCGGAGAGGTCTGCCGTCCAGGCGGCCAACCACCCCATGCCGGTCCGATTCGCCGATATCGACCATATCATGGTGTCGGCAAGAAGCACCGGTGAGATCTCAGCCGCCATTGGGCAGATCACCGCGGTGTTGCGCGAACGCCACCGCATCCGCTCCGGACAGGCGGACGATTTCCGTATCCGTGACATGACCGAGATGAGCAATGCCCTCTCCTCCACCACGACCTTGATGACCAATCTCCTCTTGTGCGTGGCCATGATTTCGCTGCTGGTGGGTGGTGTAGGGATTATGAATATCATGCTGGTCTCGGTCACGGAAAGAACACGCGAGATCGGCCTGCGCATGGCGGTGGGGGCTCGCGCCCGGGATATCCTTCGGCAGTTCATGGTGGAGGCGGTCGTGCTCTGCCTTTTGGGCGGTGCCCTGGGAATCCTTCTGGGCCACGGCGGTTCCCAACTTGTAAAACTGGTTCTTCGCTGGCCGGTGGAGACGTCTCCGGCGGCCATCGCTGCCGCGGTGTTCGTCTCCGCGGGTGTCGGCATTATTTTCGGGTTCTACCCGGCATGGAAAGCCTCGGGGCTCGACCCCATCGAGGCTCTTCGCTACGAATGATGCGGGCCGGGGAACGATTCATGTGCTATACCCACAAAGGAATGGTAATATGCTTTATGCAGATCATTTAACCCTGGGAAAACGGATTTCCAGGACCGGCCTCATCCTGGCGGTCTGTCTTCAACTTGGCGTATGGACCGGCTGCATGGTCGGTCCGGATTTTGTGCCACCGCAGGTGCAGGTTCCCAGCAACTGGACCGGTCCCACCCCTGCCACCGCAATTCAGCCGGCTACACTTGCCGAGCAGGACCTGGCCCGCTGGTGGACGTTCTTCGATGATCCCAACATCACCGCACTGGTGCAGAGGGCCATCGAGTCCAACCTGGACCTGATGCAGGCAGAGGTCCGAATCCGCCAGGCATGGGCCGGCAGAGGGATCGCTGCATCCGGCATGGGGCCGAAAGTAGACGCAACCGGCTCCTTTCAGCGGAGTCAATGGCCGATAACCAACGACATCGAGGGGGGAAGCAGCACCTTTAACCAGTACCAGGTCGGATTCGATGCCGGGTGGGAACTGGACATTTTCGGTGGCATCCGGCGGAGCATCGAGGCCGCCGACGCCGACATCAAGGCCACGGTGGAAAACCGCCGGGACGTGCTGGTTTCCCTGACGGCCGAGGTGGCGCGCAACTACATCGACCTGCGTGCGTTTCAGCAACGGATCAATATTGCCAGGAAAAATCTCAAGACACAGGAACATTCGGCGAAATTGACCCGCCTAAGGTTCGAGGGTGGATTCGTCAGCGGTCTGGACGTGGCCAATGCCGAGGCCGAGGTGGCGACCACGGCCTCGGGGATCCCGTTGTTAGAGTCAGCAGCCCGGAAGTCAATCTACAGCCTAAGCGTTCTCATGGGCCTGGAACCTGTCGCTCTGGTACGGGAGTTATCCCCGGCCCTGGATATTCCGGCCGCCCCGCCTTCGGTACCGGTGGGTGTGCCATCGGACCTGCTTCGCAGACGCCCTGACATCCGGCGTGCCGAGGCGGGGATTCATGGGGCCACGGCCCGAATCGGCGTGGCTACCGCGGACCTGTTTCCCAGGTTCACCATCCTGGGTTCCGCCGGTTTGCAGGGCGGAGACCTGAGTTCCACCCTCAACTGGGCCGGCCGATTCTGGTCCATTGGTCCGGCGGTGAGCTGGCCGGTATTCGACATGGGCCGTATCCGGTCTAATATCGAGCTGCAAAAGGCCCTACAGGAGCAGGATATCATTACGTATCGGCAGACTGTACTCACGGCGCTCCAGGAGGTTGAAAATGCGTTGATCGCCTCCGCCAAGGAAGAGGAACACCGCAAGACATTAGCCAGGGCGGTTACGTTCAATGAAAAGGCCGTGGAGCTGGCCACAAAACTGTACACCATGGGACACACCGATTTTCTGAACGTTTTGACGGCCCAGCGCTCTCTCTACTTTTCGGAAGATGCTCTGGTACAGAATACCGGCGCCGTATCCACCTATCTGGTAGCCCTCTACAAGGCACTTGGCGGCGGATGGGACCAGACGTCGGAACAAGCGGTCAAGGCGGTTGGCCATTGATTCCCATGCAAATTCTTGAAGGAAAGTGCTCTTCCATTCATCGCAGGGATGATTAAATTAGGGGCTAAGCCAATGCTATCCTCCATTGCTTCAATTACGATCCGTAAAGCTTGGAACATGAAAAGGAAGTTCAACAAAGGACATTTATACCCGTGATAAAGACAAAAGGTTTCAGAAACGTATTCCTCATTTTAATCCCCCTGATGGTTCTTACTTTCTACGTTTGGCCAAGCGCAGTGATGGCAAACGATCACAAAGGGGAAAAAGCGATTTCAAACGATACGAAAGCAGGGAGGACAATTTTGATTCAAACGATCATGAAAGACGACGGCTGAAAAATAAAGATGAAGGAAATGAGCTTACAGGGTTAACAACCGCATGGCTCCTTGCGGCGGCCAACCTTACCGTCTTTCTCAGCCTCCTTCTGAAAGGCGCAAACCGTTACCTTTCTTTAAAGCCGGAAACAAAAAGTGCTGTCAAGCGACTTAACCAGTTCCAGAAAAAGCACCTGATGCGATTTCATTATCTTTTAAACCCGTTGGCTTTGTGCATAGCCCTCTTGCATTTTCTCTTGTCTTGCTGTCGCAAAACCTCCCTTCCTGAATTGGGTTTATTCGTTGTGACACTGATGGTCTTTTTGGGATTAATGTTGAAATACAAAGGAACTCCCAAGTGGATGAGGAGATTCGTTTATCGCCTGCACACAGCATCTGTAACCTTTTCTGTTATGATTGTTTTACTGGTGGTCGGTCATCTTATTGTTGATTAGGAGAGTCTCTCCAGGGGAACCATGTTCGGTACAATCCTTATTTCAGTTTGTACATTGATGCACCTATACGTTTTCTGGCGTGCCGCTTCAGTGCCATTTGTGGACCGGCATGTGCCACGAAAGATTCTCATCGGGACCGGCGTGATACTGTGGGCAGTTTTTCTCGCTGGCCGGGTCATAGGGCACGGGGGGACGGGGGATCTGGCCGGTACCCTTGAATTCCTTGGCATGAACTGGATGGGCATTCTATTTTTGACGTTTATTCCCCTCTTTTCCATAGACGTCGTCACCCTTTTCGGTTTCCTCATGCCCCGTTTATCGCCCTCGTTGCGAGGATGGGCATTGTTAGCCGGTGGAATGTTTTCGGCGATCGCGCTCTTCCAGGGGCTGCGGCCGCCGGTGGTGGAAAAATACGAAGTGATCCTTCCCCGTCTTCCAGACAGCATGGATGGAACCGTCCTTGTCGCCCTGTCCGACATGCACCTGGGTTCACAGTTCGGCAAGCGTTGGCTGGAGGCTCGTATCGCCCAGGTAAAGGCGCAGCAGCCCGATATTGTGGTTTTACTCGGCGATATTTTCGAAGGGCATGGTTCACCTGACAAATCGTCGATGGACACATTTAAGAATCTGACCTCCCCAATGGGTATCTGGGCCGTTCCCGGCAATCACGAATTCCATGGGGGAGGTGACATGGGCTTGTTCGAGGCGGCAGGTTTTACGCTGCTCCGCAACGGGTGGGCCGAAGTGAAGCCCGGTCTCATTCTGGCAGGCGTAGATGATCTCACTGCCAGCCGTCGAAACGGCCAAAGTGGCGATCCGATGGCGCAAGCGCTTGTGGGCCGCCCACCCGGGGCTACCATCCTCCTTTCACACACACCCTGGCAGGCTGAGCGGGCGGCGAAAGCGGGCGTGGGCCTCATGCTATCCGGCCACACCCACGGAGGGCAGATATGGCCATTCGACTATCTGGTCCGCATCCGTTATCCCCTGTTGGAGGGAAGATACGAAGTGGATGGGATGACAGTTATTGTATGCAGAGGCACGGGCACATGGGGACCACGAATGCGATTCTGGCGGCCCAGTGAGATTCTCCGTGTGACACTGCGAACGAAGGGGGAATAGGCATTCTAATCTTCCATATCAATTGGAAGCCTTTGATAGGAATTCTTTATCACCGTTTGGTGGATACCGCCCATTCACTTTCACAGGGAGCTTCGGACCGAGGCCTACCTCAGTTTTCCGGTTTTAGAAGTATTGGAAAAGCACGGGGTCGGCCAGGTGCTCTCCCACTGGACCTGGCTCCCGCCCCTCAAAAAGCAGCTGGCAAAGGCGGGCAACAGAAATTTCAACTCCGGAGGAGGGCGCGTGATTCGTCTTATGACGCCCATCGGCATGCGGTATGAAGATGCTTATGCCGGAGCATATCCGTTTGACAAACCCGTGGAAGAAATGCTTCAATTGGAAAAATTCAGCAATATTGCGGAATGCCCCTGTGATATGAAAAGCAAGCATCCACGACAAACCCTATTGAGCATGGTCATCCTGTCCATTCTTCTGATCATCTGTACCGGTGTATTCATAACCCAGTTTCAATATAACCCGGCGGTATTGACAAAAAATGCGTTCTTGGCCCAACCCGACAAAACCAAACCATCTGCCCGATTATCTTCAAGCCCATTTTTTGTCCCTTTGCCGGAAGGGATACAGCCCCTCACATCAGCGGAGACATTTGATGCTCAAACGCTCTCCGATAAAATCAACGGCAAAGCGGAATTGTACCTGTCCGCCGGTTTCAGCCGTTTGGTCAGTCAGCGCTTTAAGGTTGAAGACTCGGCCGATCTGTGGATGGAAGCCTTTGTTTATGACATGGGCAACAGCCAAAATGCTTTTTCGGTGTTCAGCACCCAGCGTCGAAAAGGGGCTGCCTCCCTCGATCTGACGCAAAACGCCTACAGAACATCCAATGCCCTTTTCCTGACCCATGGCCGCCATTATGTTGAAATCATCGCATCCAAAGCCTCCGAAAATCTTCTTGCCCCTCTAAAAGGGCTGGCTCAGACATTCATGGGCAACACCCCTTCCGAAACAGCCGCCGTCACCGAAGCGGCACCCTTCCCCAAAGAGAACCTGGTGAAGAACAGTATTTCCCTGATCGCCACCAATGCCTTTGGCTATGATGGTTTCGATAAGATATACACCGCCGAATATCAATTTGACGATGTCACCCTCATGGCGTATCTTTCCCATCGCAGCACACCTGACAAAGCAAAAGAAATGGCTTCCGCTTACGCCAAATTTTTGTTGGCCTACGGCGGACAGAATATTGAAGCGCAGCTGCCGATAAAGGATGCTCGGGTCATAGAGGTTTTGGACACCTACGAAATCGTTTTTTCCCATGGTTCCTATCTGGCGGGTGTTCGGGAAGCTGCCAACAGAAATCTGGCTGAAACGCTGACCACAAGGTTGTATCAACGACTGAAAGAGGGGGGGGAATGAATCTCGATCCGAACCGTAAGGAATTGAACCGGCGTCAGTTTCTCGAGCGGCTGGCCAAAGCGGGAATTTCCATCACCGCTGCCTGCGCCGCGGGGTTCTGGTTCCACGATTCCAAAGGTCCCGCCGCATCCAGTCATAAAGGGTCAAACCTTGTTCAGTTTGATTTTTCCGTTGACGGCCTGGAACCCAAGATGAGCATTGTTCAGGGAGAAGACAGAAGAGCCACTTTGCGGATGGCCCTCAAAGGCTTAGGCGGGATTGAAACCTTCATCAAAAAAGGGGATCGGGTGCTGCTGAAGGTTAATGCCGCCTTTGCAACGCCTGCCATGCTGTCGGCGACCACGCATCCCGAGATCATTACCGAAATAACAGCGCTTTGCCTGAAGGCCGGTGCCGCATCGGTGGTGGTGACGGATAACCCCATCAATGATCCTGTCAGCTGCTTTACCCTCACCGGCATTTCCGACGCCGCCCGCAGTGCCGGCGCAGAGGTGATGTTGCCCCGGGATGATTTTTTCAGCACCATGACGGTCAAAGACGCCAAATTGATTCGCAACTGGCCCATTCTGTACAAACCTTTTGAGGGGATCACCAAGGTCATCGGGATAGCGCCGCTGAAAGATCACCATCGAAGCGGCGCATCAATGACCATGAAAAACTGGTACGGACTCCTGGGGGGGCGCCGTAATATCTTTCACCAGGATATCCACACCATTATCAAGGAACTGGCAGGGATGATAAAGCCCACTTTCGTAATCCTGGATGCCACCACCACCATGATGACCAACGGTCCCACCGGAGGCTCCCTTTCAGACCTCAAAAACACCCATACCATGATCGTCAGTACGGATCAGGTGGCTGCCGATGCCTTTGGGGCGACACTGCTGGGGAGATCCTTGGACCAGCTTCCCTTCATCGGAAAAGCCCAAGCCGCAGGCTTAGGCACCGCGGACTATCTCAAGCTGAATCCTGTCATGGGATCAGTTGAGAAATCGCCATTGGAGCACCGTTAAACCATCATGAATATCCTGACCACCCGACGGATCTGCCAGAGCTTCTTCTTTATGCTGTTTTTATGGTTCTGTGGGGTCACTACCCTTGGGGAGCAATGGTGGCAGCTGCGCGGATGGCCGGTAAACTGGTTGATACAGCTGGATCCCCTGGTGGGACTGGCAACCCTGTTGAGTACCCGAACCGTATATGCCGGCCTTTTGTGGGGGCTTTTAACCATTGTACTGACCATCATACTGGGCAGGTTTTTTTGCGGCTGGATATGCCCATTCGGCTCCATTCACCAGTTTGTCGGTTTTCTGGCAAAACGCAAAAGACCCATGGCGGAAAAAATCAAAATCAATCAATACAACGACTTTCAGTCCATCAAATATTGGATTCTGATTTTTCTGCTGACGGTGTCAGCGCTGGAACTGACCGTTGATCTCGTTCGTTTGCCCGCAACCCGGCCACTGATTTTCGGCGCAATCCTGTTGTGCCTGTTGACCTTTATGATCCTCACTGCCCTGCGACAGACACGGATGAATCTCAAAAAAACAGGCGTCGTGTTTTTGATTTTCATTGTCCTCTGGCTCCTGTTGAGTTTCCTTTTCAAGGGCCGTGAAACCTCGCCCGCATCTCTTCAAATCGGGCTTCTCGATCCGATTTCGCTGGTCACCCGCTCCATCAACCTGATCATCCTGCCGCTTTTTGACCGTACCCTCCTCTCTACTTCAATCATCTCACGCGTCTACGACGGTACCGGGCTGATTGCGGCCATTTTTTTGACGGCGGTCTTATTAAATCTGGCGGTGCCCCGTTTTTATTGCCGTTTCATCTGTCCCGCGGGAGCCATGTTCGGCCTATTCAGTCGTTTTGCCATTCTTCGAATGGGCAAAACAGAAAATGAATGTACCGACTGCCGCCTTTGTGAAAGCAATTGTGAGGGTGCCTGCGCGCCGGCTTCGCGAATTCGAATCAGCGAATGTGTTCTGTGCATGAACTGCCTTAACGAGTGCCGCCATGATTTAATGACCTATCAGATCGCGCCGTCCGCTTCGGGTGAAATTCTCTCACCGGATCTGTCCCGTCGGCAATTTCTGGCTTCCGCCGTATCCGGGGCCGCTGCCATTCCCATGCTGCGGATCAGCGGCAGCTTGGGTGGAAACTGGGACTCGGATTTGGTCCGTCCTCCCGGCGCCCTTCCTGAAAAAAGCTTTCTCTCCCGGTGCATCAAATGCGGTCAGTGTATGCGCGTCTGCCCCACCAATGTGATTCATCCGGCAGGACTGCAGGGAGGTCTTGAAGGATTGTGGACCCCGTCTCTCAATTTTCGAATGGGAACCAGCGGATGTCAGATTAACTGTATCGCCTGTGGAAATCTCTGCCCAACGGCGGCCATAAGGCCCATCACCCTCGACGAACGACTGGGGAAAAACAACTACGCCGGGAAGGGACCCATTAAAATAGGCACCGCCTTCGTGGATCGAGGTCGCTGCCTGCCCTGGGCAATGGACCGGCCCTGTATTGTCTGCCAGGAAAACTGCCCGGTGAGCCCCAAAGCCATTAACACCATTGAAGTGTTCAATACCCTTCGCACGGCGGTCAAATTAATTGTGGCAAAGGCGGATCCCTTGTATATTGAGTTTCAGAATACGGTCCCCGGCATAAATCAGTTTGTCACAGGTGACTATTATGCGGTGGTTTCGCAGGCGGCGAATCACCGCCCCCGGCGGATTATCAGCACCTGGGAAAGGGGTTTGGCCATTGCCGACGGGCACCCCTTTGAATCACCGCCGCTCCCCGGAACTGCCATTGAAATTCAGATACGGCTTCAACAGCCCCATGTGGATCCCAGGCTCTGCATCGGCTGCGGTGTTTGCGAGCACGAGTGCCCGGTTCCGGGAGAGCGCGCCATTCGGGTGACGGCAGACAATGAATCAAGAACGACTGAACACGCCCTGCTGCTGAAACGGTAACCGTGGGCACCCGGGAAACTTTCAACCTTTTGACCGAAGCTTCCAAAGCCGGTTTGCAGCGTTTCCACCGTCGGATTTGCTGCACACCATTGAAAGGACGTGATACGATGATACTGAAGAAATGGTCTTTGATTGCAGCCGCGTTCATGATGTTAAGCCTGGGTATAATGGTTCCAGCTGTGTCAGCGGAATCCCACCAGGCTTTCAGGCAGGAAAACGGCCTTCAACCCTATGTTCCTCCCCAGTGGTTTTTGAAGGGGTACTTCATTGCCCGGGAAAAAAATCCAACCTATCTTTTCGGACCGGTTCAGGATTTTGTGGGAACCCTTGGCGGCACAACCACATGGTTGATCGAGGATGTGGAACTGGAACGTGTCAAGCGCGCCGCTCAAGATGGAAAGAAGGTCGAGTATTCGTTGTTTCTTGAAGTGGCTTCGCCGGAAAAAACGGCTTACTGGGTCTTTGTGGTACTGCCCCATGAAAACGCACAGGCGTGGTACGATGCAAGAAGGTCATACCACGGAAGAAAGGCCGAAGCCTACTATGGAAAAACCCGAAGTGAGCTTGAGCGTGCTCTGAGCCAGGGCTTTCAGATAAGCGCCGAGCTTCGCTTTTTGATTGAGAAAGGAGAGATCGGGTCCCAGCCCCCCGAGGGCGTGATTAAGAACACATACAACTGCAAGCCGGTTTTCGACCTGGTCGCCGGTGGCAGACCAAACCCGAAAGCCAAGACTGATTAGGCCAGGATAAAGGGAGGTATGAAGCATGTCATTTGATGAGACCATGAACAATCAATCCAATCGACGCGATTTCCTGAAAAAAGCGGCGGTCATGGGGCTTGGAGCCGCCGTGGGGAGTACCGCTTTCAATGCACCCGGCCACGCTTCAGCGCCAACCGCCTTTCCCAGCGCGCCCATGCCGCGCAGAGTCTTTGGCAAATCGGGCATAAAGGTCTCCACACTGTCAATGGGCGGAATGTATGATATTCTGAACAATCGGTTAATGCTTGCCAAAGCCCTTGAATGGGGAATTGACTACTGGGATACGGCCGAGATGTACGGCGGCGGCCGCAGCGAAGAGGGCATCGGTCGCTGGTTTGCCCGAAAACCCGAAACCCGCAGCCGGGTTTTTCTGGTCAGCAAGCTCTCGCCGCGACGGGGGACCGATTTCACCCCACGGCTTGAAACGTGCCTGAAGCGGCTCAACACCGATTACCTGGATCTCTTTTTTGTGCATGGCATCAGCAGCATCGATGAAATGACCCCCGATCTGAAATCATGGTCCCGGGAAATGAAAAAGGCGGGGAAGTTGCGGTTGTTCGGTTTCAGCACCCATTCCAATATGGAAGAGTGCCTCGAAGGGGCCGCCCGGCTGCCATGGATAGACGGCATCATGTTTACCTACAACTACCGACTCATGAACGAGCCCCGTATGAAAGGGGCAGTGGAAGCCTGCTATCGGGCCGGCATCGGTCTGACCGCCATGAAAACCCAGGGCGGCGGTTCGGTCAAAAGCGATTCACAGGCCGAAATCAATATGGCAGGCCGCTTTATGCAGAAAGGCTTTACCGACTACCAGGCAAAGCTCATGGCGGTCTGGGAAGACAAGCGTATCGCCAGCATCTGCTCTCAGATGCCGAACCTCACCATTATGGCGGCCAACGCGGTGGCGGCGGTGGATCAGAAAGGGTTGTCGGCGTCCGATCGTGCCTTGCTGAACCGTTACGCCGGCAACACCTGCAGTGACTACTGCGCCGGATGTGGCCGCATCTGTACGCAGGCAATGGTTCAGGAAGTACCCATAAATGATGTCATGCGATGCCTCATGTATGCCCAAAGCTATCAGGATTTTACGCTGGCGCAAAACACATTTAAAACCCTGCCACCCCAAACAGGGGCACTGCTGGGTCAAATGGATTTCGGAGAGGCGGAACGGTCGTGCCCTCGAAATCTCCCCATTGGAAGGATGATGAAAGAGGCGAGCAATCTTTTTGCCTGACCGGACCGTCAGGCCAGATCTATAATGGCGGTTTTCAGCAGTCTCCCGATCTCAATTTTTTGAGGGCACCGCCTCTCGGCTGCTGAAAAGTCTGTTCTTAGAAGCGTTGTCTTTGTATCGGACGGGAGCCTCCGAAGTAACGCCAGGGCTTTTTCCCGATCACCATAGCCGAACCGGTACATGGAGCACCGCAAGAGATCGCTGATAGGAACACGGTGATCAACGGCTGACTCGCAGATACTGGCACATCCGGCGCAATATCCGGAGCATGTCAGCTGAGCATAACGGTTCAGCAAATTTTTGTGATTTTTTGACAGTTTTTCTTTATTCATGGCAGCTGCGGCATTGGCCTGCAGGATGGTCATGTTGGGCATTGCTGAACAGATGCTGGCAATGGCGGGATTTTCCCAGACCACCTTCAGTTTGGCCTGCTCGGCCGTATACCCCTTTTTCATAAAGCTTTCCGTCATCCCCAGTGCGTCATCGGTTTCAGAGCCGATGGACGCGTAGAAGTTGGCGGTAAAAGCGGCCTGGGTTTTCATGGCGGTCAATCCGATTCCCGCTTTCACACAAGCATCGACTGCTCTTTTCATTTGATCCTTGACCATCAGGCGATAATTGTAGCTCATCATGATCCCGTCGATCCAGCCAAGCTTGGCCGCCTCAAGCATGGATTCTTCCATGTTTTTGTGAGCGCTGAATCCAAAGAATCGAATCTTGCCTTTCGCTTTTGCTTTTTCAGCCCAGGCTTTGACACCGGGGGTCAATTCATCCTTCACATTTTTGACATAGTGGATGAAATACAGATCAACGTAGGATGTATTCATTTTCTGAAGTGACGCATCCAGTTTTTCGTTCAATTCCTTCGGGTCTGAAGTGGCGGTTTTGGTAACCAGGAAGATATTTTTCCGATCGTCGGGGAATTTCGCGAAATATTTTCCGATGGCCTTTTCGTTTTTTCCCCAGCCATAACTGTCGGCGGTGTCCCAATAGGTCACCCCCATTTTATACGCCATGCGGAATACGAGCTGATCGGACAGTTTCAATACGCCGCCAAGGGAGAGGATGGGAACATCCACCCCTGTTTTCCCAAAGGGCCGCCTGGGGACCATCTGAAGATCGGAAGGCTTTTGAACATTCTGGCTTTCGGCGCCGACAAACGGGGCCGCTGCCGCAACAATTGAACCGGCACCCACAGCCCCTACCATTTTCAGGAAAGACCGTCGCGTGCTTTCTTTGTCTGTTTTTGACATGTGGTCTCCTTTATGCTTCGTAAGATCCTTTTCTGATACGTTCTTTGCCGGCGATTCTACAGACAGACGCGCGGGGCCGACAGACATGAACGAGTATGGACTTTACCCTTTTTTTCCTGCATAGTAAAGGAGATCTCTAGCTTCAAAAAGTATGGCGTTTTCCCAACCCATGAGATCATCAAACAGACATGGAAGCATCCCTGTGATCATAAGGCCCATAAAAAATGTTGGGCTTGGTTCCGACTTCGCCCGCCATTATTTTTTTGAATATCGAATGTCGAATAAGGAATGTTGAATAATGAAATCAAAGCAGCCCATTATACTTCGACATTCTGCGGTTCTCTTTTAACAGTTCTTCTGGGGGCATAAGTTGCCGTTGCCTCCCGGTCCCGCAGCAGCTCTTTTCGTGGGGGTGATTGCCAGCCAGAGATTCGGAATGGACGCGATCTACTCCTCCGTGATGATCGGAGGCATCTTCGTAACTTTCTTCGGGGCCAGCGGCCTTTTCAAGCACCTCCGTCAATTTTTCACCGCCAATGTGATCGCTGTGGTCCTGTTGCTCATCGCGTTTACCATCGCCCCCACAATCCTGAAGCTGATAATCGACAGCAGAAGCACTGGCAGTCCTATTTTGAAACTGACCTTTGCCTTTGTAATGGTCTTTGTCATGCTTGTGGGCTATCGTCTGTTAATCGGCATCTGGCAATCCACCCTCATTATCTGGGCGGTCATAGCGGGCAGCCTCCTCTATCTATTTCTTTTCACCGACAACGGCAGCCGGGAGTTTTCGCTTGATGTGAACATTCCATGGTTCAGGAGCTTTTTCCGGCAGATCAATATCGCCCTTTCCGTGAACGATCTGGGTTCTATCCAGGCGGTCAATGAAATGCTGCAAACAAGTGATATGGATGGGCGGATCGCAAGGGGAATATTCACGACAGGCCTGGCCAATACCGCCTCGGGACTCCTGGGGGTTATCGGGCCGGTCAACTACACCATAAGCTCCGGAGTGATCTTGGCAAACCGGTGCGCATCGCGCTTCACACTTGGCGTTTTGGATACAGATTTGACATTTTATTGCCTTTGAGTTATTTGGTTAGAATGGGCAATCTTGAATCGGAGCCGGAGCATTTTCCAGGTTTGAGTTGGTAGTCTTCACTTATTTTGGCTGGTGTCAGGGTGAAGAATGCACGAAGTCCTTTTCTGCAACAGGATAGTCGGTAAATGGGTTGACCCCACATGTTGTGGTTGGCAAAACAACAATCAGGTTCGGTATCCCCAGTCACATTTCCGAATATTATAGGCGATACCTCTTGTTTTTGACATGTACGACGATTTCAGATATTCTCAATGTATTTGCATCGACTGGTATTTGGTTTTGTGACATCATTTCATTATGGGATGGATGCCATTAGGAAGGTGGGGTACCCGGATTCGTATAATCAATTGTTGGGCATAGGGGAAATGTAGGCGCATGTGTGGTTTGAAAGGAGATGAACGGATGTTTATTCAAACGTTAGGCCGATTTGTTTTGGCAGTTGTGGTGGTAATGCTTGGATATTTCGCGGCCAATTCATTTGCGGCAGACGAGGGTAAAGCGTTGGCGCTCTCCAAGGCTTTGGGGCAAGTCAAGCTATTCGCCGGCCTGACGGAAGCAGAGAGAGACGCGCTGAGAACCGCAGCCACGTTGCGGAGAGGCAGAGCGGGAGAACGCATAATCGAGCAGGGAAAGCACTCGGGCAGGATGTACATCGTTCTGGATGGCCAGGCCGAGGTTTGGGTCAATGAGAGGCGCATCGTCACCCTTTCGGGGCAGCCCCTCGTCGGTGAGATCGAGTTCCTTGACGGGCTTCCGGCTACCGCCGACGTGCTTCTTCTTCAGGAGACCGACCTCATCGAGCTGGGCAATGTCGCACTTACCGGCCTCATGGAGAAACAGCCCCGACTGGGGTATGTGCTTATGCGCGAGATTGCCAAGATCGAAGCCCAACGTCTCCGCGACAACACTGCCAAATGAGGCTCCGCCCAAATAGGGCATGGTTCGGACTGCGGCATCCGAAAATGTCTGTCCGGTTCTCAAACGGTCAGATCTCCAACGTATTTGGAGAATTGGATCTCATGTGGTATTCTCAATGTATCACCATCTGATGGATATCTGATACGAGGTAAGATTTTCAGTAGGTTTCCATTTTTTCAAAGTAATATTTCGGTAGGCACCGAACGGAAGACCGCATGAAAAAGCCTAAGCGCCGCTCAAGCGATGACACAACAAAGAAACTGATCAGCATCGAGTCCAAGGAACGACTCAGTTCGCAATCCATTGGTGCGATGTCGGACCAGCCGGGACTGCTGAAGGAATATCTGGAGTCCTCAATTTACAACAACTTCTCAGAGCTCATGTTTCGTTTGACACACGAAATATACACTGAAGACAAGGCTGAGTCTTTGTGGAACGATATTGCTGCGCATAGAGAGGGCCTCAAAGACAAGCTGGGTCGTGACGTGGGCATGCTTGTGGCTTCGCTGGACTATCTTTCGAACATTTCTGGCGACATTCTGAATCCCAAGATTATGGATGATTCACGTATCGAAGCTGCTGCGGACAGGGCGACACGAGATTCGTTAACGGGTCTCTATCTGCGGGGCGTTTTTGATTTCTCGCTGGACCGGTTGATCCGACAGCATATCGGCTCCAACCGATCTCTTTGCCTGGCCTTGGCAGATATTGACGACTTCAAGTACGTGAATGATACGTATGGTCACCAAACGGGAGACAAAGTGCTGCGCGACATCGGGGGACTGCTTCTGAAGAACACCCGTAAAGACGATTTCACTGCTCGTTACGGCGGTGAGGAACTTGCTATCATCTTTCCCCATACGTCGTTTGACGACGCAATTGCCCTAGCCGAAAGATTACGGGAGGACATTCGGCAGCACTTCTCAACTGATGGACCACCAGTTACAGTGAGTATGGGTGTATCCTGCATTGGCTTGCCCACCGTGACAGACATGCGGGAGTTGGTCAGGAGTGCTGACAGGGCACTATATAAGGCCAAAGCTTCAGGGAAGAATCGAGTGGAAAGAAGTGCCTAACCATATTCACCAGACGCCTTTCCGCTAGTTTGAATATCCAACTTATTTGGAGGATAGAATCCACGGCAATAATCTCAATCTATCACAGGCTGAACCGGTGATTGCCGCACCCCTATATATTGTGTTTGAATCATGTTATGGTATATTTCGATTTCTGATCTCAACCCGCTCCCAATTTCACCCTCACCTGACCTCCTACTGACCGGGCGGACGTCCCTCTGGATTCTCGTCTGAGGGTTAGACATACCATGAGTATTCTGGAATATTGGAGTTGTTGTGGTTTATGCAAGAATCCTTAACTTTTGTCTGGTTGAAATTTAAGAGATAAGTATCGAATTGGATGAAAGTTTCTTATTTCCAATTAACATTAATGTGAAATTGATTAATTTGATTATCTTTTTTGCTATATAATGGAATTTCACTTCTTTAATATAATTTGTCATGTGCCACAATTTGTTGCATCGCCATATTTGTTGACGTGTTCCAATTAAAATGATTTTTGCTTATTTCTCTTCTTCTTTTGTAGCTGGGACCTTTACAATTAAAGGTGATTTTATGTCTGAGAATAAATATAAAAGAAAGTTAACCGCTATACTCAGTGCAGATGTTGTTGGATATAGCAGATTAATGAGCGATGATGAAGAATCTACTATTCAGACGTTAAACGCCTATCGTGATTTAATGGCCACACTTATAGAGGATTATAGCGGTAGTGTGGTGGATGCAGTGGGTGATAACCTGCTGGCAGAATTTACGAGTGCGGTGGATGCAGTCCAATGTGCCATAACCATTCAACTCAAATTAAGAAAACAAAATGAAAAACTTGCCGAATCCCGCCGTATGCTTTTCAGAATTGGCCTTAACATTGGAGATGTAATTCAGGAAAAAGACAGAATTTATGGTGATGGTGTCAATATAGCAGCGAGAATAGAAAGCCTTGCAGATCCCGGTGGTGTATATATTTCCAGAAATATCTATAATCACATTAAAAAGAAAGTGGACTTTGAATATGAATATATAGGGGAACACACCGTTAAAAATATTTCTGATCCTGTCAGAGTTTACAAAGTACTTATGGATTCAAAGGATGCTGGGAAACTTATTAATGAAAAATCAGACCCGTTGGTAAAGAAGAATCTGAGCAAAAAGTGGCTGAGAATCGTGGCTTCTGTGGTACTGATTTTGTCCGCAGTCCTTGCAGGAGTATACTGGAAATATATTTATCTCCCAGCACCCACTGACATCGATCCTGATAGTAAGATGGAATTCAATTTATCAGAGGGTCCTTCTATTGCAGTGCTTCCTTTTGTTAATATGAGCAAAGACCCTGAACTGGAGTATTTGTGTGATAGCATTACAGAAAATCTAATTTCAGTCCTTGCCCAGGTGCCACAAGTTCTTGTGATTGCTCGTAATTCTACATTTGCCTATAAGGACAAATCCATAAATGTTCGTCAAATTGGTCAAGAACTTGGGGCCAGGTATGTGATTGAAGGAAGTATTCAAAAATCAGATGATCGCTATCGATTCGTGGTTCAGTTAATAGATACTGACACCGGTGTACACATCTGGAGCGGGCGTTACGATCGAGAATTTAAAGATATTTTTAAATTGCAAGATGAAATAACATTAGAAATCCTGAAAGCTGCTGGAATTAAAGTAGTAACCCAAGATCAATATCCTCCTGGCCTATTGGATGGAATCGGTGACATCAACAGTGTTATTATATTTTCAAAATTGAATGAATTTCTTCAAAATCCTACAAGGGTGCAGTATGCTAGGGCATTAAAAAATGCCAAAGAAATAATCACTAAAAATCCTGAATACCCATACCGTTACGACTGCTTAGCAAGTGTTTATCTGGTGGGTGTTGCGTTTGGATTATGTGAGCACATTACAATCTGTCTGTCCAAAGCAGCAGATGCTATCAAAAGATCCTTTTCCATAGATGCAAACAACTGGTTCGCACACGATAATTTAGGGATGCTTTTTATAATGAGAAAGCAGCTTGATAAAGCAATCCTATCATTTAAGAAGGCCATTGAACTGAACCCTAACAGTGCAAGTTCATATTTCGGGATAGGAAGGGTACTCAATTACTCTGACAAACCAGAGGAAGCCTTAGAATATATAAATAAAGCCATTCGTCTTAATCCAGTTCCTCCGTACTACTATTTATATAATTTGGGGTATTCATACAGCCTGTTGGATCAGCATGAAAAAGCAATTAAAATGTTTAAAAAATGTTTAAAACTCCAACCTAATTTCTGGTTCGCCTATGCCAGCCTGGCAGTCTCTTACAGCCTTTCAGGACAAGAAAATAATGCCAAAACCGCAGTGAGGGAACTTTTGATTTTATTTCCAGATTATTCCATAGAATTTGTGAAAAAAAATTCATTGTACAAGAATCAGGATAAATTAAACCGTAGAATGGAAGCTCTTCGTAAAGCTGGCGTGCCTGAGAAAGCAAAATGATGGCAAAACTATTAAAAATTATTTTCGGCTTTTATTAAAAATCAGCTATACCTCCAGAAAATTAAGATATTTATTGAAATTGTGACTAATTATCCTATTTTTGAGTCTGGACCGATCTAAATACTTCAAGAATGCCAAAGGCAAGCACAACTAATATCGATGTTTTTGCAGGTCTCCATTTTGATGGGGGCATACAAGATATGGTGGTGATCGTATTTTTAAAAATTCTTGATATACCTCCAACTTATTTGGAGGATTGAATCGGAGGCAATACCTAGCAAGAACGAACAAAAAACCCCAACTCAAAAAACAGTCTTTGAATTGGGGTTTGAAGAAAGAGGAAAGTCGTTATTTTTTCGATTTCCAGAATTTCTTTCTATATCCGAACAGTCCTAAAAGCCCTGAACCCAGAAGAAAAATGGTGGCGGGTTCGGGAACTTGTGCACCACCTCCGGGAGGAGCATGGACTTTAGCACTTCCTGATGCACCTGTGATTCCCTGAAATCGCACTACTGAAAAGTTTTGTTGATTTACAAAATCCTCACTGGTGAAATTGGCGGCTGAGTTTGTACTGATTCCAAATGTAAAAGTTGCACTTTTTCCGAATGAGATGCCTTCAGCCACCTTGCCTCCCCAAATATTTGGACCCGTTCCGGCACCGCCTTGATAACCATCTTTAAGAGCCCCTCCAGTCATTTCGTGGAAGTTAGCCTCTTCATCCGTACTCCAATAGCTAAATGAATCGACTGTCATCGATTCCCCTTCACCCAACACCGGAAAAAGAAAGGCTAAAGCAGTAATGGCCCCTATTTCATCTTCGGTCGTATTTGTAAGGGATATAATTAAATCGCTATTATCTTCATCGAAAGCTAGGGTTCCTGTGTAACTCGCTACACTATTACTAGGATCATCTTTTGCGGAAATGTCGATAGGAGTTCCAAAACTGATTCCGCCAATCGATATTCCCAGATAGAATAAGAGAACCGCTATCGTTCCTTTAGTTTTCATTTTTCTTACCCCTCTGCCAAAATTCAATAGTTTAATTAATGCAATTTTTGCACCATAAAATAAAGATTGTTGAGGTCAAATCACCTAAGGGGCTGAAAGCTCTATATTTACGAGTATAATTAGCTTCTAGGTGAGTATAAGACCACCAGAGCCGGGAGAGGAAAATGGTTTCATAATGAGATGTTTTTAGAAATTTGCGATCTCAAAAAAGAACAAATGTCATAATATGCTACAGTGTATATTCTCTAATCCTTCAATCAGCGAGACAAAAGACTGCCTCATTATGAGATTCACCCCAAAGTGTACAGTCTCAGAATAAGACATGTTCGCTCACAACGCTCTCTCTGAAAAATCACTATTCAGCATTATTCCATAACATTAAAAATTTTTACATCTGAATATTCAAATATTTACAAAGATTTGATACATCCTGCCTCAGGTTCGGCATGCCCTTTGCATTCTATAACACACAAATGCATTGAAGTTTCAATACGGAGCAACCTGGGAGCTCCTCTTGGCCGCATCTTAAAACAATAACAAAAGGTTTTGGGGAGATGACAATGAACAAGTTATGGAATTTATCAATTAATCTGCTGTGTCTGTTTGGATTTGTATTTGTCGTATTTGCCCTGGTTTTCTAGATCGGGCATTTGATTAACATGATGGTTGCGTGAAGAAAAGGGGGTCGCAGGACCCGAGTAATGTTCGATTTTTGGTTCACTGTGATCTTTCAAAACTTTCTGCTCTAATTCAAATTTCGGGTTTATCCCTTTTCTGTCAGCTCAATTTTCACTTTTTTATGCCTTATCCTGTTGGCTGATCTGAATATTTTCAGGAGATGGTGAGCCACATATCTTCGCATCCAACCTTTTAGAAATGCCTTATCTAGTTCCATCAGAGGGCATTATATCTTGTGGTCGCTTCCCCTGATAGGTTGCCGTTATGTGACGGAATCCTGCCTATATCATAGTTGCGCCAAGTAGTTTTCATCCCACAGAACACCTCTGGCAGCCTTCCGTTGTGGAAGAGTAAGTCCTCGGCTTATAACGCTTTTCCAATATTGGGCGGTCATACCATATATTGTGGTCACCATTTTTTTGGAGAAACTGGCTATACCTCCAACATACATCAGGCGGCGAGAAGGTTGTCGTAATAGCTCGATTTCACCTCCCTGCATGATTTAAAGCGCCCTCCAATTCAAGTTTATTGAACCCAACAGAACGAAACAATACATCTGGCAGCTTTACGGAATTTCAATAAATATGATACAGAAGTCTAATGCACGAATTTTTCATATGAAGATGCTCTAAAATGTCAAAAAAAACTGCCCGTTCTTATCATTTCTAAAGCCCAATTTTTTCTTGACAAAAGGCAGCTTTTGTCCTTACATCAATTCCTAGGTATTCTTTTGTAGGCATTCTCACCAACCATTCAACCTCTATCCAGGAGGTTACCCCATGAAAAAACACCTCAAGATGTATATGCCTTGCTTCTAATAGGCGTCATTTGCCTGTTGGGAGCCAACTCTTTTCTATATAAAGCCAAATCCATCGTGAGATGATGATGGAAAGCCACCGGTCTTGCTCGGTTTTTTGTTTTGGGATTTGTGTGGATATTGTTGAAAGACTATTTTGTGATCTTTCATCTATGCCAAGGAGATTACCCTATGGGAAAACGCATCAAAATGTGCATGCCTTGCTCCTGGCAGGACGTTAATCCTGTTGGGAGCTTAAAACATTCTCATTGCCATATTAGGCTAATTTAAGATGATCGAACAATGGAGGCTATTATGAAAAAAATTTTTATGGTTTCAGTATTGATTCTTCTTCTATCGGTTGTCGTTAGTCCTGTTTTCTCTGATGAAATGGCAAAGGAGGGATCAGGCTCAGGACATGGCTATTACATTGGGAATCTCACAGTGCTACCCTTTGGGAAAACTACGTTACAAATGAACTATGAAGCTTATGGAATATCAGTAACTGACACAGGAAAAGGACTCTTTCACAATGCATCTCAGCAGATTTTGGGGGGAATGCGTATAGTAGATGGTGTCATTACGGATTCTGGCTTTATTATTGCCACACTCACAAGTGGGGATAAAGTGTTTATGACCTACAAGGCGTCTGGTAAAATAGGAAAACCAACAGCCGTCAAAGGAACTGTTACCTATGTAGGTGGTACGGGAAAAGCAACTGGCATTACAGGAGGTGGTGAATTCACAAGAGCACCAGGAAAAAATCAAGAGAAAAAATTGATTTTCATTAGGCAAAACTCCTCCATTGCGGCTCAAGCCGATTTTTAAAACTTTTATTGACTGCGCCTAACAATTTCACTTTTAGAT
>FLOH01000745.1_pt1 | contig 60367 bp, 54 predicted proteins | sample 756751 | NCBI WGS metagenome assembly FLOH01 (sample SAMEA4026879, study PRJEB14308) | marine metagenome | biome: coastal water; material: water | depth 74 m
GAGAATGTGCCTGAGTTCCGTTTCAACTCGTATAACAAATATACGTTCTCGGACGGTCCTATCCGTGGCGCTTCAGTGGCTCTCGGTCTCAGCTCCTCTTCGGAGATGAACATCGGGCGCACCATAGACTGGGGCTTCAAGTCCGGCGACTACATGGTCTTCGACTTGGTGCTCGGTTATCCTTGGGAGCTCTTTGGCTACAAAGTCCAAAGCACCGTGGGTATCTATAACCTCATGGATGAGCATTACCTCCCCGGTGGTTATGTCCCTGGACCAAGACGCACTTGGACGATGAGCAACACCCTAACCTTCTAAGGTTGGTTTAAACATCGTTTAATCTAAAAAGTCTTCAAGGGCGGCACCAAATGGTGCCGCCCTTTTTATTTTGGCGGACTGGTTCTGTTCACCCCCCAGTTATACAAACGCCCGTTGATTTTTCTCTTTTGAACGAGTTCTGGTGGTTCAGGGCTTGAGGTGGACCGGCACGTCTCTGTGCCGGTGTGGCGTGCTCGACGCGCAGTGGGACCTGCGAGTCCCCATTACATGGACTTGTAGGGCGCGCCCTTGGTCGCCGCCTTGGGTGTCTCATAAAGAAGCCCCACGATTCGCCAGGATCCAAATCTCATGGGAAGTTGGCATTGCCTTGGCGTAGAAAAGCCGCTCCCTCCGGGTGCCTCGACATTCTCCCATCGGTCGATGTAGTGTCATAATCAATTCGCCAACCATGCCGACAACACCAGGAACTCTATTCCGCGCTGCCCGGACCGCCGAGCACCCCCTACAGATTGCCGGTGTCATCAATGCTTACGCGGCTCTCATCGCCCAACAGGTTGGTTTCAAGGCGCTTTATCTTTCGGGCGCAGGCGTCGCCAATCACTCGCTGGGGATACCTGATTGCGGTGACACCACTTTGGCTGATGTGCTGGTCGATGCCGAACGCATCGCTCAAAGGACAGCACTGCCTTTGTTGGTGGATATCGATACCGGTTGGGATGACCCCACCATCGCCGTGCAGAAGTTGTCGGCCGTTGGCGTAGCGGCTGTGCATATTGAGGATCAGGTGCCGGCCAAACTCTGTGGTCACCTGCCGGGCAAACAATTGGTTCCCACGGAGGAGATGACTACGCGCGTGCAATCTGCCGTCGCGGGAAAGCCCGATGCAGAATTTGTGGTTATGGCCCGCACCGATGCCGCCGCCGTTGAGGGAGTGTCCGCAGCCATCGCCCGGGCCCAAGCCTATATCGCCGCCGGGGCGGATATGATTTTCGCCGAGGCACTACATACCCTCGATGAATATCAGGCCTTCACCAAAGCCGTGGAGGTTCCGGTGTTGGCCAATATAACTGAGTTTGGCCAAACGCCGTATTATAGTCTCGATGAACTCCGATCCACCGGTGTGGCCATGGTTTTGTATCCTCTGAGCGCATCACGCGCGGCTGCCGCGGCCTCGTTGGAAGTTTATCAGGCCATTCGCCACCACGGCTCCCAGAAATCTGTGGTGGGTAACATGCAAACCCGAGCGGAACTCTACCGCACCCTCGGCTACGAACCACCAAACTAATCCGTGTCCATCCGCGCCATCCGCGGAAAATACACCATCATCACCATGTCCAACCCCGCCCCCAAAGCCAAGAAATCCGTCGCCCTTTCCGGCGTGCCTGCCGGTAACACCGCCCTCTGCACCGTAGGCCACACGGGCAATGACCTGCATTATTGCGGCTACGATATCGCCGATATCGCCAAACAATCCTGTTTTGAGGAAGTCGCCCATTTGCTGATCCACGGTCATCTCCCCAATCAAGTGGAACTCGCTGCTTATCAGGCGCGCCTGAAATCCCTGCGTGGCTTGCCCCTTCAACTGCGCAACGTCTTGGAGCAAATCCCGGCCGGCGCTCATCCCATGGATGTGCTGCGCACCGGTTGTTCAATGTTGGGTCATCTGGAGCCGGAAGCGCTGCCATCCACCGGAGGCAATGCCTCCAATACCGCTGGCGCCCGGGTCATTGCTGATCGCCTGATCGCCTGCTTTCCCTCGATGCTGCTTTACTGGCATCACTATTCGACGACAGGTCGGAGGATTGAAACCGAGACCGGCGCCGATTCCATCGCCGCCCATTTCCTGCAGTTGCTTCACCAAAAATCTTCCTCGGCCACTCAAGTGCGCGCGTTGGACCAGTCGCTTATTCTTTACGCCGAGCACGAGTTCAACGCCTCCACCTTTGCGGCCCGGGTCATCACGGGTACCGGCTCCGATATTTACTCCGGCATCACGGGCGGTATCGGTGCATTGCGTGGAGCCAAACATGGTGGGGCCAACGAAGTCGCCCTGGCGATCATGCAGCGCTACCAGACTGCCGATGACGCGGAAGCCGACATTCGTGCACGGGTCACCCGCAAGGAAATCATCATCGGTTTCGGGCATCCCGTTTACACGGTTTCCGACCCGCGCCATCTTATCATCAAGGGCATTGCCCGTGACCTTGCGCTCGAGGCGAACGACACCTCGCTTTTCGAAATCGCCGAACGAATTGAGACCTTCATGTGGAGCGAGAAAAAGATGTTCCCCAATCTCGATTGGTTCAGTGCCGTGGTTTACCATCATCTCGGCGTGCCCATACTCATGTTTACGCCGTTGTTCGTGATGGCCCGCACCACCGGATGGTCAGCGCACATTATCGAGCAACGCACTGATGGAAAAATCATCCGTCCTTCGGCCAACTACATTGGCCCGGAAGCCCGGGCCTTTCCTCGGTTGGCGCAACGCACCTGATTTTACCCTTTCCTCTCCTCTTTCTGTTTCTTGGGTAACCATTCAGCATTGGAAGGAAGAGTAAGACTAACGATTAAGAGAAAGATCCTTCCATGAGTTCCCCTATTTCCAATGTCCGTCCCGCACCTGACCAGTTGGTCGCTGAGATCGCGGACTACGTGCTCAACTCTGAAATCCTCAGCGAGGAATCGCTCGACACCGCCCGCTGGTGTCTCGCCGACACCCTGGCCTGCGGTATCATGGCGCTCGCTTATCCTGCCTGCACCAAATTGATCGGTCCCATTGTTCCCGGCACCACCATCCTGAATGGCGCGCGTGTGCCGGGCACCAACCATGAACTCGATCCGGTGCAGGCTGCTCTCAATATCGGCACTCTCATTCGTTGGCTCGATTTCAATGACACTTGGCTCGCCGCCGAATGGGGCCATCCGTCCGACAATCTCGGGGCCATCTTGGCCACGGCCGACTGGCTCTCTCGCAACGCGGCGGCCGGGACGGCCGTGGCCGCATTTGGCACTCCGCTCCCTATGCGACAAGCACCCCTCACGGTCCAAGACATTCTGGTCGCGATGGTCAAAGCCCATGAAATTCAAGGCGTGCTCGCGCTGGAAAATTCCTTCAACCGCGTCGGTCTCGATCATGTGTTGCTGGTGCGGGTGGCCTCCACCGCCGTGACCACCGCCATGCTGGGCGGTAATCGCGAGCAGGTCATCAATGCCATCACCCATGCCTGGCTTGATGGTTCTGCGCTGCGCACATATCGCCATGCCCCCAACACCGGCTCGCGTAAATCATGGGCCGCCGGGGATGCCACCAGCCGGGCCGTGCGACTGGCCCTGACCGCCATGACGGGCGAGATGGGTTACCTCTCGGTCCTCACCGCCAAGACCTGGGGGTTTCAAGATGTCTCCTTCAAAGGGGAAACCCTGAAGCTCGCCCGACCTCTTGGCAGCTACGTAATGGAGAACATTCTCTTCAAGATTTCCTTCCCCGCCGAATTCCATGCCCAAACTGCGGTTGAGTGCGCCCTGCAACTCCATCCTCTGGTCAAGGACCGGTTGGAGCAAATTGATCGCATTGCCATCACCACGCACGAATCCGCGATTCGCATCATCGACAAAAGTGGCCCACTCCATAATCCCGCCGATCGCGATCACTGTCTGCAATACATGACGACCATCGGCTTGATCTTCGGACAACTCACGGCCGATCACTACGAGGATGATATTGCGGCCGATCCGCGGATTGATGCCCTGCGGGCGAAAATGACCGTGACCGAAGAGAAGCAATATTCTTTGGACTACCTTGATCCCGACAAGCGATCCATCGCCAACGCGGTGCAGGTTTTCTGGGCCGACGGCACGAGCACCGAAAAAATCGCCGTCGAATACCCCATCGGCCACCGCCGCCGGCGCACCGAAGGCATCCCGCTTCTGCAACAAAAGGCCTCGTGTGCCTTTGCCCTTCACTTTGATCAATCCCGGAGTGAACACCTGATGACACTATTCAACAATCAGGCCGAGTTGCAGGCTATGTTCGTGCACGAATTTTCTGCTCAATGGGTAAAATGACCCGATCCCATCTCTATAATTACAGAGCGAAACATAAGTGATAGGTGACCAGTGTTCTTCATCTCGCACTTGCTCAGACCTTGGTCTGTAGTACCATCAAACTACCGACCATCAACAAAAGGAGAGACCATGAATACAATCGAAACCGTGAGAGAATTCCTGGGCTGGTGCACGCTGATCAATTTTGGCGTGTTGGCCCTGACCGCCATTGGCGTGATCACCCTGCGCAGCACCGTATCGCGGATTCACGCCCGGATGTTTGCCTTGGAAGAGCGCGAGATCACCCAGGCCTATTTTCAATATATGGCCAACTACAAGATCTTCATTTTGGTGTTCAACTTGATCCCTTACCTCGCCCTGAGGATCATGAGCTGATAGCAACGTTCCACCACATTCGATCTTTGTGATACGGCAGTGAGGTAGGGACGGACCGCTGGCTTGCCCGCCATAGCTTTGGCGACGGCTGGGGCCGTCTATTTTGCTGGCCAGCAGAATGATTGCAGCGCAACCAGCAGTCCCCGGCTTACACCAACCCTTGATCGAGCATTGCTTCCGCTACTTTGTGGAAGCCGGCGATGTTGGCGCCATCCACGTAATTGATCCAGCCTTCGCCTTCGCCGTAGCGGACAGACTGACTGTGGATCGCTTTCATGATATCGTGCAGTCTTCTATCCACCTCATTGCGTGACCAGCGTTGACGCATGCTGTTCTGAGCCATCTCCAGACCGCTCACCGCCACCCCACCTGCATTGGCCGCTTTGCCGGGGCCGAATAGTGTCTTGTTGGCAAGAAAGACGTCCACGGCTTCCAGGGTTGAAGGCATGTTGGCCCCTTCACCCACGCTGATGCAGCCATTCGCGATGAGGGTCTTGGCATCGTCGACATCGAGTTCGTTTTGCGTCGCACACGGCAACGCCACCTCGCATTTAACGCCCCAGGGTCGGATACCGGCATGGTAGTCGCACTTGAATTGTTCGGCATATTCCGAAATGCGTCCCCGTCTCACATTTTTGAGATTTTTCAGGTAGGCGAGTTTTTCGGCGGTGAGCCCCTCGGGGTCGTGAACGAAGCCGTTGGAATCGGAAAATGTGACCACTTTGGCTCCCATCGTAAATGCCTTCTCGGCGGCAAACTGGGCCACGTTGCCTGAGCCGGAAATGGCCACGGTTTTCCCGCTGATGCTGTTGCTGCGGGTGTGCAGCATCTCCTCTACAAAATAAACCAGGCCATAACCGGTGGCTTCCTCACGAATACGGCTACCGCTCCAATTGATACCCTTGCCCGTAAGCACGCCGGTGAAGTTGTTTTGCAGCTTCTTGTAGTAACCAAAGAGGTAACCGATTTCACGCGCGCCAACCCCAATATCTCCCGCCGGTACATCGGTGTCGGAGCCAATATGGCGGTAGAGTTCGGCCATAAAAGCTTGGCAAAATTGCATCACCTCCCCGTCGGTCTTCCCTTTCGGATCAAAATCCGAGCCGCCCTTGCCTCCGCCGATCGGCAATGTCGTGAGCGCACTCTTGAAGACCTGCTCAAACGCGAGAAATTTTAGCACACCCAGCCGTACGGAAGGATGAAACCGCAGCCCGCCTTTGTAGGGACCGATCGCACTGTTCATTTGCACGCGGCACCCCCGATTGACCTGCACTTCACCGTTACGATCGGGCCAGGTCACGCGAAAGATAATGACACGCTCCGGTTCCACGATGCGTTCAAAGATGCGCGCCTTCTGGTATTTCTCGTTCTTCCCGATGAATGGCCACACGGACTTCGCCACCTCGGTGACCGCTTGGTGAAATTCGGTTTCGGCGGGATGGCGCTCCCGGACTTCAGCGAGGAATTCGGCTAATTGATATGACATGGGGGACTCCTTTTTATCGTTGGGGTAATTTGATATTGGCTGAAAAAAATATACCTGCTCATAGGGCCGTTTCGCCGCGCTCGCCGGTGCGAACTCGCAGGACTGTTCCGAGGCTTCTCACCATGATTTCGCCGTCACCGGCTTTCCCGGTTTGCGCAGATCTGTAGATGGTATCCACCGTCTTGGCCGCCAGTGTGTCTTTTACCGCAATCTCGATCTTCACTTTGGGGAGAAAATCAACGGAGAATTCGCTGCCACGATAGACTTCGACGATGCCTTTCTGGCTGTCATGACTTTGCACCTCCGTGACCGTCATGCCGATAATGCCGGCAGTGGCCAATGCCTCCTTCACATCCTGAAGCTTGAACGGCTTGATGATAGCGACGATGAGTTTCATTGGTGGCACGGAATGGCCCAAGGTATGCGGTGCAACCGCATGGGCTCCATGTTGTAGCTGATGTCACATCCTACGAGACCCTCCGGTCCGGGCACAGCAAATCCTTCATGCCCATTAACAATAACAGGTATCCTAATCGGTTCGCTAAGGTCATTGGCGGTCAACGGCCCACCGGCCCTTAGTAATGTGGCTCTGCGACCTACATGGTCGTATGGATACCCTTCGGATGAAACGAAACCGCATGGAACTATATGCCGCGGGTCGGATAGTCAGTCTGCATAGCATAGCAAACAATACTACTACTGTATTTATCAGCCGGTAAGCCATTGACCATCGGGGCAACTCTTGGCTTCCATTGCCACTGACATGAACAAGTCGCAACCGCGTTTGGACGATCTGCGGATTGAGCGTGGCAATCTGCCTGTTTCGCCCCGGCGGATGACATCTGTTGTCGTCGTGGTGGCGGTGTTGGCGGTCGTAGCATTGGGGGTCTGGTGGCTGATGCGTCCCAAACCCATCGAAGTACGCACGGTAGTCGCTCGTGCCACCTCCACCGATTCGGACTTGGGACGCACCGTCTTGAACGCCTCCGGCTATGTCACGGCCCGTCGCGAAGCAACGGTCTCTTCAAAAGTCACCGGTAAAGTCACCGAAGTCTTCGTCGAGGAGGGTGTTCATGTGGTGAAAGGTCAGTTGCTCGCACAACTCGATGCCGCGAACATTCAAGCCAGTCTCCGGTTGGCGCAGGCTCAGCATGATTCAGCCAAGGCCGGTCTGGAGGAGACCCGGGTGCGAGTCCGTGAAGCCCAACAGGAATGGGATCGGCAAAAGGCGCTCATCTCCGGCCAAGTCGCCCCTCAATCCGACTACGACCACGCTGAAGCCACCGCACTGGCCCTGCAGGCACGCTTGGCCCAGCAGGTGGCCGAGATCAGCGTAGCGGATCGCGCCGTGGCCATCTGGCAACAGCAGGCGACAGACATGGATATCCGGGCGCCCTTCGCCGGTGTCGTCACTTCCAAGAATGCGCAACCTGGCGAAATGATTTCCCCGATGTCTTCCGGTGGCTTCACGCGCACAGGAATCTGCACCATCGTCGACATGGAATCACTCGAGATCGAAATCGACGTCAACGAAAGCTATATCAATCGGGTCTTCTCCGGGCAGCCCGTCGAAGCTACCCTTGATGCGTACCCGGATTGGAAAATACCCTGTCAGGTCATCGCCATCATTCCCACCGCCGACCGACAAAAATCCACCGTGCAGGTGCGTGTGGGGTTCGATCAATTGGATCCGCGCATTCTGCCTGAGATGTCAGTAAAAGTAGCCTTTCGTGACACCGCCGCGTCGGAGTCAGGCCTGGCCCAACGCACGGTGATGGTGCCGCAACAGGCTTTGCGCAATCAGGATGGACATGATGTGGTGTTTGTCATCCGCCAGGGCCGCGCGGAACGCCGGGCCGTCAATGTTGTCCGCACCCATTCCGGTGAAACCGAGCTCAGCGCTGGAGTCACACCCGGCGAAATCATCGTGGTCGATCCGCCCCCCGACATTGCTGATGGGGCAAACGTGGAGGTCAAGAAATCATGAATACTGTGGCAAACGGCGGCGGGGCCTTGGTGCAAGCCGAGGGCGTTGAAAAAATCTTTCATCGGGGAACCGAAGAAATCCATGTGCTGTCGCGCCTCGACCTGCAGGTTCCCCCGGGCGAGTTCCTCTCCCTCATGGGTCCGTCCGGTTCGGGCAAAAGCACCCTGCTGAACCTGATCGGGGGCTTGGATCGGCCGACCAAGGGTTCCATCCATGTGGCCGGTGATCGCATTGATGAACTTTCTGACCGCCAATTGGCCGGGTGGCGCGCCCGGCACATCGGATTCGTTTTCCAATTATACAATCTGATGCCAGTGCTGACCGCGGAGCGCAACGTGGAGTTACCGCTGCTGCTCACCCATTTATCCAAGGCGGAGCGGCGGCAGCATGTAGCAACGGCTCTGGCCATGGTCGGAATGTCCCACCGGGCCCGGCACTTTCCGCGAACGCTATCCGGAGGAGAACAGCAACGCGTGGGCATCGCGCGTGGCATCGTCACCGATCCGACACTGCTCCTGTGCGATGAACCCACGGGTGACCTCGATCACAAGGCCGGCGACGAAATTCTGGATTTACTGCAGGCCTTGAATCAAGAACACGGTAAGACCATCATCATGGTGACCCACGACCCGCATGCTTCGGCCCGGTCCTCACGCACCGTCTTCCTCAACAAGGGGCAGTTGTTGAACGAACCACCGCTGTGAAGTATCTGCATCTCATCTGGGGTAACCTGACGCGTAAAAAGCTGCGCACCTCACTCACGTTGCTGTCGATACTCGTGGCGTTTGTGCTTTTCGGTTTCCTGTGCGCGGTCAAACAAGCGCTGGTTGGGGGCGTGGCTCTCGCCGGGGCCGACCGGTTGATCGTGCGCCACAAAGTATCAATCATCCAATTGCTGCCGGAAAGCTATCGGGCCCGGATGGAACGCATTCCCGGGGTTGCGGCCGCAGTGCACCAAACCTGGTTCGGTGGCATCTATCAGGACCCAAAGAATTTCTTCATGCAGTGCCCGGTCGAACCGGAAGCATTCATGCGGATGTATCCCGAATTTATTTTACCTTCTGACCAAATGAAAACGTGGCTCGCGACTCGCACCGGGGCCATTGTCGGGCGCAACACCGCCGAACGCTTTCATTGGAATGTAGGCGACCGGATCCCGATCATGTCGCCCATCTGGCTGCGCAAGACTTGGGAATTTGACATCGTGGGCATCTACGATGGGGCCGAAAAAGGCACGGACACGACATCGTTGTTTTTCCGCTACGATTATTTCGATGAGGCGCGAAGGGCACAGAACTGGGGCGCGGGCCAGGTGGGATGGTATGTCATTCGGGTGAAAGACCCAACGCAGGCCGAGGCCGTGGCTCGGCAGGTTGACGATGAATTTGCCAATTCCGCGGCCGAGACCAAAACCGAACCGGAAGGCGCTTTCATCCAGGGCTGGGCTAATCAAATTGGGAATATCGCCTTCATCGTCGCGGGCATTCTGGGCGCGGTGTTTTTCACCATCCTGCTCGTGACCGGCAGCACCATGTCTCAAGCGGTGCGGGAGCGAATTGGCGAATTGGGCGTACTGAAGGCCATTGGATTCACCAACGGTCAAATGCTCGGCTTGGTGCTGGCGGAATCCTGTCTGCTTACCGTGATTGGGGGAGGAGTCGGGCTCGGATTGGCCGCATTGATTATAGCCCGGGGTGATCCTACGGGGGGGCTGCTTCCCCTCTTTTACCTACCGCCCAGCGACCTGCTGATTGGCCTTGGCCTCAGCGTGGCGCTAGGCCTGCTCACCGGAATTTTTCCCGCTCAACAGGCGATGCGCCTGCGGGTCGCGGACGCCCTGAGGAGAATGTGAAATGACCACCCTGCTCAACTGGTTTTCACAAATCGGCTCGATCGCCAAGTTTGGCCTCATGGGCATCACCCAACGTCGGGGCCCCGTGGCCGCCACGGTGGTTGGTATTGCCGGAGTGGTGCTCGTTTTTGTTGGGGTGTTGTCGATCGCCGCAGGCTTCCAGCACACCATGGCGGAATCGGGAACTCCTGATGCCGCCATTGTCCTACGCACCGGTGCGGACAGCGAAATGGTAAGTGGATTTGGCCGCGCCGACACCCGGGTCATCGCGGACACCCCCGGTGTGGCGCGAAATGCAGATGGGGCCCTGGCATCCGCGGAATTGTTTGTCATCATCAACCTGCCAAAACGCTCGACCGGCACCGATGCCAATGTGCCCCTGCGTGGCGTGGAACCCGCTGCTCTCGCCGTGCGGGAAAATGTTCAATTTGCCGCCGGCAGGATGTTCACCTGGGGAAGGAATGAAGTCATCGTCGGCACCGGTGCCGCGCGAGAATACTCCGGCCTCGACGTAGGTGGAACCATCAAGGTTGGGCGCGAGGACTGGGAAGTAGTCGGTGTGTTCTCGGCCAACGGAGGTGTAGCTGAATCGGAAATCTGGACCGATGCGAAAGTGCTCCAAGGGGCTTACCAACGCGGTGATTCGTTTCAATCAGTCTACGTGCGTCTCGACTCACCCGGTGCCTTCACCACTTTCAAGGATGCCCTGACCTCCAATCCGCGGGTCAACGCTCAGGTTCATCGCCTTTCAGAGCATTATGCCGGTCAGTCTGAAATGGTTACCCGGTTGATCAATACCTTGGGCTACCTCATTGCGATGCTCATGGCGGTGGGCGCGGTTTTTGGCGCTCTAAACACCATGTACAGTGCGGTGGCCGCCCGTTCCCGCGAGATCGCTACTTTGCGCGCCCTTGGCTTTGGCAGCAGTGCCGTCGTCGTAGCGGTTATGCTGGAGTCTTTGCTGCTGGCGCTGGTCGGCGGGAGTATCGGTGGAAGCTTGGCTTGGCTTGGCTTGGCTTGGCTTCAATAATTTTCACGCCGCCACGATGAATTGGCAGAGTTTCAGCCAAATCGCCTTCGCCTTTGCCGTTACCCCACAATTGCTCGTGCAAGGGATCATCTGGGCAACATTCATCGGTTTCATTGGCGGCCTGCTGCCCGCTATTCGTGCAGCCCGTCAGCCCATCGCCACGGCTCTGCGTGAGCTCTGACGAAAGCTGAGGCGCCGTACTTCGGGTTATGACTTGATCCGATCAAGCATCATTGTGGTCGGGGAGATAGGTTCCCCTCGGAGGAGAACGATCGGTCCCCGCTTGATACTTTCGGCGCATGACGGTTCCGGGGAAGCCGCTTGCATCACTACTTCGCGCCTTCAATGTCCGACCAACAAAACTACCTATGGCTCAATCCTCGCTGCCCAACGCTGGTGACCCCACTCCAGTCAGTTCCAACGCCGCCGATCACCCCATTTTCGTGGACGGCTTTAAAGGCACTCCTGCCGAGATCGAGCAACAATGGTATGAAAAAGTTTATATCGGTCGTGGTGACCGCATGCCCCAGCTGACCATCCGTGCCGTGCTCATGGGCACCATCCTCGGTGGCATCCTCTCGCTAACCAATCTCTACATCGGCCTCAAAGCCGGTTGGGCCTTCGGCGTGGCAATCACCGCCTGCATCGTCTCCTACACGACGTGGAACCTGCTGCGCAAAGTCGGCATCGCCCGCACCCCGATGACGATTCTGGAGAACAACTGCATGCAGTCCACCGCCAGCGCCGCGGGTTATTCCACCGGGGGCACGCTCGTTTCGGCCTTTTCCGCCTACATCATGATCAACAACCAGTCGCTGCCTCTTTGGCAGATGCTGGCCTGGGTCTTCATTCTGGCCGTCCTCGGCGTGACGATGGCGATTCCGATGAAGCGGCAGATGATCAATACCGAGCAATTGCGCTTTCCCACCGGTATCGCAGCCGCCGTGACGCTGCGCACCCTGTATTCCGAGGGCAAAAAAGCGGTCAACTCCGCCCGGGCCCTCACCATCGGAGCGGTCGTCGCAGCACTCAGTCAGTTCTGGGCTGATGGGCTGCATCTGCTCAGCGCCAAACTCGCCCCATTCGGGCTGGCTGCGATCTTTGCCAAGTTCAACGCCGCCACATTTGGTTCCACCTGGATCAGCCGCACCGTGTTTTTCCAATGGGATCCGATCTTCATCGCTGGTGGCGCACTGATGGGCCTCCGCGCCGGCGTGAGTATGTTTCTCGGCGGCACGTTGTGTTGGATCGTTTTCGTGCCGATCATGCAGGCCAATGGCACCATCGCCGGCGAAGGTTTCCGGGAGATCGTGCAATGGACCCTCTGGGGCGGCGTCAGTTGTATGGTGACCTCCGGCCTACTGGCCTTTGCCATGCAATGGCGCAGTATTGTGGCGGCCATGGGATCATTGCGGAAAATGGTCATGCGCAAAAACGACACCGATACCGTTGATCCTCTCGCCAAGATTGAGACCCCGATGTCGTGGTTTTTCATCGGCCAAGGTGTTTCGTTAATCGCGGTCTGCTGGCTGGGCAAAGTCAGCTTCGGCATGCCTTATTGGCAGAGCGCCGTCGCGGTGCTCATCACCTTCATGTTGGCCCTCGTTGCCTGTCGCGTGACGGGTGAAACCGACACGACGCCGGTCGGCCCCATGGGCAAGGTCACGCAATTGCTCTTTGGTGCCATCAGTCCGGGCAACATGAACATCAACCTCATGAGCGCCAACATCACGGCCAGTGCAGCCACCTCCTCCGCGGATCTTTTGACCGATCTGAAAAGCGGTTACTTGTTGGGTGCCAATCCCCGGAAACAATTCCTCGCTCAATTCGCCGGCATCTTCATGGGCACCGTCGCCACCGTGCTCGCCTTCCGGGTCCTCATTCCCGACGCTTCTGCGCTCGGCTCCGACCAATTCCCGGCCCCGGCTGCCCAAACCTGGAAGGCCGTGGCCGTGGCTCTCAGTCAAGGCATGGAGGCATTGGAACCGGTCAAGGTGTGGTCGATCGCGATCGGCGGCACGCTGGGTGTCCTGCTTGTGGTGCTCCCGCTTTGGTTTCCCAAACAAAAAGAATGGATTCCTTCACCCGCTGCATTCGGCATGGCATGGACGTTCCACTGGTATTACAGCATGCTGTTCTGCATCGGCGCCATCATTGGTCGCATCGTCGAAAAGAAAAATCCCGCTCTTTCGGAAGCCTACACGTGGCCGGTCGCATCAGGCATCGTAGCCGGAGGCTCGCTGATGGGTGTGCTGCTCGTCTTCTGGGAAAACGGGCCGGACATGTGGCGATCGTTCTTCGGTGGATGAGGCGGCACCAAGGTGCCGCCCTACACATGCTTGCTTTGTAGGGCCGGACCTTGGTCCGACCTTTTCAGTTCGACGCAGCCAGAAAGTGCGTTGAGATATCTTGCATGTTCCGGGTTCGTAAGACCGAAAATCTGCGTTTCGGACGCAGGTCGGTTCCTGGTGCGAACTATTTCGTAACGACCTGCACGGCAGGCCGGCAGCCAATCCTTGATCATGATGATACCGCTCGCCTCGCTTCTGAGGCGCTTACCCATCTCGCGATCGAGGGAGACGTCGCGTGGATTGCAGGCACTGTGATGCCCGATCACATTCATGCGGTGTTTCAATTGGGCGAGCGGTTGTCGTTGGATCGAGTGATCGCGAAATTAAAGGCCAAGATCACACGACAACTGCGACGTGATTTCGCAACGAGTATTTGGCAGGAAAATGTCTTCGAACACCGGCTGCGATCCCACGAGGATCCTGAGTCTTACGCATTCTATATTTTCATGAATCCCTATCGAGCCGAACTGTGTCCGCTGACTAAAGTTTGGCCATGGTGGGTGTGCACCGCGCCCGAAAGGTTTCGATTCCTAAGTCTGCTCAACGCAGATGGCAGCTCACCGGTTGAATGGCTTCAAGAGGCTGAACGTATTTCGACCCAAATCGTGAGTCGCGCTGGCTGAACCATATGGCTGCACCAAGGTGCAGCCCTACAAGATCGGAAACTGGCCTTGTAGGGCCGGACCTTGGTCCGGCCTCAACAGTAACCAGGATGACCCGAAAAAGATACCTTAACCTGCCACCAAACTCTTCAATTCGGCGACGACACTCTGCAGCGAACCCTTGGCATCGCCGTAAAGCATGCGCGTGTTGGGCATCATGAAGAGTTGATTCTCGAGTCCGGAGAACCCGGTGCCCTTGCCGCGCTTGAGGCAAATGACGGTGCGGGCTTCATAGGCATTGATGATGGGCATGCCGTAGATCGGCGAACTCTTGTCCCGTGACGCCGCAGGGTTAACCACGTCGTTGGCGCCAATCACAATCGCCACATCCATGGAGGGCATGAGCGGATTGATCGCATCCATCTCCACCAGCTGTTCGTAAGGCACGTTGGCCTCGGCCAACAGCACGTTCATGTGACCCGGCATGCGCCCGGCCACTGGGTGAATGGCGAATCGCACTTCGGCCCCGTTATTTTCGAGCATTTCGCCGAGTTCGCGCACCACATGTTGGGCCTGTGAAACGGCCATCCCGTAGCCCGGAATGACTACGACCTGTCGCGCCGCTTCGAGCACGGCAAACGTGTCCTCCGCCGATATGGGTTTGAGCTCACCCTGAATCACGCCTTCGGCCGCTTCACCACTGCTTGGAACCGGCGCGGTTCCAAACCCGGAAAAGAGCACATTGGCCAGCGAACGATTCATCGCTTTGCACATGATGGTGGTGAGAATCACCCCGCTGGTGCCCACCAAACAACCCGCGACCACCAACACATTGTTGCCGATGACAAATCCGGCGGCACAAGCGGCCAAACCGGAAAGACTATTCAACATCGAGATCACCACTGGCATGTCGCCGCCACCAATTGGCATGACCAGCGTCCAGCCCAACACGAGCGCCAGCACGGTGAACGTGCCCACGGCCATGAGTTGCATCTCCGGATCACCCGATACCACGTAGACCACGCCCGAAAGCACCGTGAGTACCACCAGCATTCCATTAACCAGATGTTGGCCGCGGAAAAGAATCGCGCGTCCGCTGAGCCACTCGGCCAATTTGCAAAAGGCATAGACCGAACCGGTGAAGGTTACTCCACCGATCAGGATGGTGAGAGAAATGACGGTCAGCGTGAAAGCCAGATGATCAGGAGTAACCGTGCCGCCTCGAATGCGGAAATACTCAGCCGCGCCCACAATGAGAGAAGCCAATCCCCCGAAGCCATTGAGCAATGCGACCATCTCCGGCATCGAAGTCATCTTGATAAATCGCGCGCAAATCAGGCCGATGACCGTGCCCGCCACCAACCCGACACCGATCCAAGTGTAATCAATCACATGGCGGTCGAGCAACGTCACCAAAATGGCGATCAACATACCGATACCGGAAACCAAGTTACCCTTCCGTGCGGTGGCCTGCCGTCCCAGCATCTTCAAACCGAGCACAAACATGATCGAGGCCACAATGTAGGCCGAATTGATGAGGATCTCACGCAGCTCGTTGCTCATGACGAACCCTCCTTCTTGCTCGGCGCCTTGGCCTTTTTCTTGAACATGCCGAGCATCCGGTCGGTGACAAAATATCCGCCGATCACATTGATCATGGCGAGGGTCACGGCGGCGGTGCCGAGTACGGTGGTCACCCACGATCCGTCATCGGCCCCGGCCGCGATCAAGGCGCCCACGATCGTGATGCCGGAGATTGCATTGGAGCCGGACATCAGCGGGGTGTGCAATTGTGAGGGCACCTTGGCGATGAGCTCGAAACCAAGAAAGCCGGCGAGCGTGAAAATGAAAAAGAGTAGAATTAGGTCCATGGGGTAAAATTATGATTTGGCCACAAATTGCGGGTGGACGATCGCACCCGCGTGGGTGATCAGGCAGCCCTTGAGAATCTCGTCGTTGAGGTCGGCCCGGAACACCTTCTCTTTTTCATCCCAGAAGTGGGTGATCCAGGCGGCATAATTGGCGGCTAAAACCTGCGTGGCGTGATGCGCTACCGTACCTTCCAAACAAGGATGACAAATGATGGTGACTCCGTTTTCAGTCACGATGTCGTCGCCGGAACGTGAACCCTCCACGTTGCCTCCGCCTTCGACCGCCAAATCCACCACCACACTGCCAGGTTTCATGCCGTCGAGCATCGCTTTGTTGACCAGCGTCGGGGCCTTGCGGCCAAAGAGTTTGGCCGTGGTGATCACGATGTCGGACTGGGCGATCACTTTCGCCATGCCCGCTTGTTGTTTCGCCACCTGCTCGGGCGTCAACGCTTTGGCGTAGCCCCCTGCGGTCTGCCCGGTCTCCCCGAGGTCGATCTTGACAAACTTCGCCCCCAAAGATCGCACCTGTTCTTCGACGACGGGTCGCGTATCAAAAGCATCCACCCGGGCACCCAAACGTTTCGCGGTCGCGATGGCCTGCAATCCCGCCACACCCGCACCAATCACAAACACGCGGGCCGGCATGATGGTGCCGGCCGGGGTCATCATCATGGGTAAGACCATCTGCAAACGTTGCGCGGCTTCGATCACCGCCGCATAACCCGCAAGGCTCGCCTGCGAACTGAGCGCATCCATTTTCTGCGCCAGGGTCGTGCGTGGAATCATTTCCAAACTCACCGCATTCACCCCCGCACTCGCAAAGGCCCCGATCAATTCGGTCTCATTGAACGGATCCAGAAAACTCAGGTGCCAGGCCCCGTGTTTCATCCCGGCAATGTTTTCCGGACTGGGTTTGCGCACGCGCATCACCAGATCCGCCGCGGCCAGCGCAGCCACGGGATCGGTCACCAAAGTGGCTCCGGCTTCCGCATAGGCCGCATCCGGATAATTGGACAATCGTCCCAAACCAGCTTCGACGTTTAGGGTAAGCCCAAGTTTAACCAAACTGGCGGCACTGAGGGGAGTCAGCGCCGTTCGGGTCTCACCTAGGGAGTTCTCTGCCGGGACAAAACAATTCATGGCAAATCAGTATATGGGGTATGATCTGATCGGGAGCAGCCCGACCGACGAGAGGCACAATGCGACAGTCCTTAATTGTTCGTCAATAAGCGTCATGCACCGATCGACTGACCCGCCTCGGTCAATTGAAGGCACATTTGGGCCCTTGCCAATGAGCACCGTCCCAATCGTCGCACGAAATACCGCCTAAGGTTGCGGGTAATGCCTCCCACTCAAATTCCGTCGTGACGCCACTGCCGTGGCATGGTTGATACTAGCTTATGCAATCCGCTCCCTCCGTCGCTCCAACCGGTTTGAGACGTTTCCTGCCCGCCATCGGCAGCCCGGCTTATCATCTGATGCTGTCCGTCGTCGCCATCTGCGTCCTGGGTCCGCTCGGCGGTATCTCGGCGGCCTTCATGAATTTTTCCATCGGGTTCTTTATCGGCGGTCAGGTGCTCGCCGGAATTCTCGGCAGTGTCGTCACCCTACCCTATGGAGCGGAGGGCAAACACGGCGCAAACTACATGCAAACCATGGCCGCCTCGGTGGCCAGTATGTGCGGTATGGCCGTCCTCATCCAAGCCCGTCATTGGCTGGGTCTACCTGAAGTGCCGGGCTGGCAGATGGCCTTGTTCTACGGCTGCATCGGTATGTTTGGTGGTGGTGTGGGCATGCTCTACACCCCGGTGCTGGTGGATCGGATGCAATTGTCCTATCCGTCCGGTTTCGCCGTGGCCAACATCCTGCGGGCGCTCACCGATCCAAAGCTCTTACGGAGATCCATAGCCAAATTGGGTGGAGGTATGGCACTGGGCTACGGGGTGGGTCTCGCCTCATTCAAGGTGGCCGTGATCGGCACCACCGGCCTTTCGGCCTCGACCGTGGGAGCCGGCATGATCGTCGGTGCGCGCATCGCCGTCCCCGCTTTGGTCGTGGGCCTGATCGGGCATATGGCTTCTCCCTATCTCGTTTCCATCAATTGGTTGGAGGCCGGAGAACCTTACCGCAAAATCGGCTTTATCATCGCTCTGGGCACCATCCTTGGAGCCGCCCTTATCGATATCACTCTCATTCTTTGGGAAGCCGCCCGCCGATTCCGGGCCAAACAATCGGTCAATCCTGTGCCTCAGGAAGACTGGAAACGCGTCAATTTCTGGCGGCTCGTGCTCTGGGTGGTCTGCTGGGGAGTGGCGGTAGTAGTCGTTGGCCACGTCATCTTGGGTGAACCTCTCCGCTTCCTGCTGATCGGGGTCGGACTCTGTTTTCTGTTTGTGCTGGTCAACGGCATCTCGCTCGGCATCTCCGATTCAAATCCTATCTCCAGCGCCTTTGTCCTCACGGTGTTCATTCTGGCGGCTCTGGGTCTCACCAGTCCCGGCACAGGCCTGATGTGCGCTTCCATCCTGCTCATCGCCTGCAGCGTGGGCGGCGACATGCAGCAGGACCGTTCCACCGGTTGGCGACTCGGGACCAATCGGGTGACCCAGTTCCGCTACCAAATGATCGGCATCGTTTTTGGGGCCTGTTTTGCCGTCGTGTTGGCCCAGATCTTCCTGAAAGCCTATCCCGTGCTCACTCTCGACCAATTTGGTCACGAAGTGGAAGGCGCCCAGAAATGGCAGAGTGCCATGACCTATAAATTTGTCGGCGCCCTGCAGGGAATAACCAACCACCAGCCTCACATCATGAAGGCACTCTGGCTGGGCATCTCCCTCGGCCTGGTAACGGAGACCGTTCGCAAATTAATGAAGCGCAACCCGCGCTATCAAGCCTTCCGCGATGGCAGCACCAAGGGCCGGACCACCGATTTTCTGCTTGATGCCGTCTTCATCCCCAGTCCCTACGCTTCCAGCTTCGGCGGCTTCGTTGAACTCGTGACCGTTTACTGGTGGACCGCCGGTGGAGTCTTTGGCTCTTTGTTCGATACCTTCAGCAAGCGAAACCAAAAGGCCGACGCAGACGACGCCTTGCCGGCCGATATGAGCACCATGTCGCTGGCCGGTGGTGGCTTGATTGCGGGTGACTCGTTGGCTGCGCTCAGTGTGGGCGTCTACGGCCTGCTCTCGACCGTGCTCTGACCGGAAAGGACTGCTCCACTCCATTTCGAGCTTCTGCCGTCGCCGTTGGGGGTGTAGATCATTCAACCAAACATCATGCAACGCACTCTCGTCAAATCCGCCCATAATGCTTCCGGTCCCAGCGATGCCATCCTGCTGCAAGGCTGGGTGCGCACCCGCCGCGACGCCAAGGCCTTCTCCTTTATCGAACTCAACGATGGTTCCTGCCTCAAGGGCATGCAGATCATCGTCGATGCCAGCCTGCCCGATTATACCAATGTCGCCCACGCCAACACCGGCTCATCAATCGAAGTTCGCGGCAAGCTCGTGGAGTCGAAGGGCGGTGGTCAGAAATGGGAAGTCATCGCGGAATCGTTTACCGTGCTCGGCGAAACCGATGCGACTTATCCGCTGCAAAAGAAAGGCCACTCGTTGGAATTTATGCGTGAGATCGCCCACTTGCGACCCCGCTCAAATCTCTTCGGTGCGGTCTTCCGCGTGCGCAGCCGGCTCGCCTACGCGATCCATCAGTTTTTTCAGAACAAGGAATTTTACTATGTGCACACGCCCATCGTCACCGCCAGCGATTGCGAAGGTGCCGGTGAGATGTTTCACGTTTCCACCCTCGATCAAAAAAAACCCCCACTGACACCCGAAGGTGAGGTCGACCACACGCAGGACTTCTTTGCCAAACCCACCTACCTCACCGTCAGCGGCCAGCTTGAAGCCGAGATCTTTGCCTGTGCCCTGAGCAACGTATACACCTTTGGTCCCACGTTCCGGGCCGAGAACTCCAACACCTCACGCCACGCTTCCGAGTTCTGGATGATCGAGCCCGAGATCGCGTTCTGCGACCTGAACGGCAACATGGATCTGGCCGAGGAGTTTGTGAAATACCTCATCCGCGACGTGAAGGAGCACTGCGAGGGCGACCTCCAGTTCTTCTCCAAGTTCGTCGACAAGGAGTTGCTCAGCCGACTCGACTTCGTGCTCGATAAGCCCTTTGTCCGCTGCAGCTATTCCGAAGCAATCGAGATCCTCATCGCCAGCGGCAAGACCTGGGAGCACCCGGTGGCTTGGGGCGACAACCTGCAATCCGAACACGAACGCTATTTGGCCGAGGAGCATTTCAAGTGCCCGGTCACCCTCTACAATTATCCCCGCTCCCTGAAACCATTCTACATGCGGGTAAATGATAACTGTGATCCGCTTCGTGAAACAGTATGCGCAATGGACCTGCTCGTGCCCGGCATCGGTGAGATTATCGGCGGGAGTCAACGCGAGGAACGGCTGGAGAAGCTCCGTGAAAACATGGCTCTGCATCACCTCAACGAGAAAGACTACTGGTGGTATATTGATCTGCGACGCTACGGCACCGTGCCGCATTCCGGTTTCGGTCTCGGCTTCGAACGCATGCTCATGTTTGTGACCGGCGTCGCCAATATCCGCGATGTGATCCCCTTTGCCCGCACCCCGGGCTCGGCCGAGTTTTAGTGCCCGAAAGGCCCCTGAACCGGCCGGGCTAGGATTAGCAGAAATGCATCTCCGTCGACGGCAGATAACCACCGCTATTACCTAAACTCAAAGTCTTTTCATTAAGGAGGTCGGTCGGTAGGTTCCCCACGTTCCCAGCCCACCACCACGGGCTGAAATTGAACCCGAAAATGATGAAAAAATATTACCCTCAGATTTTGGCTGGTGCTCTGGCCTTAACCGTCACGGCCACGACGTCTGCCCAAACGGTTACAGGCGTCTTCATTGGCAAAGGCACGAGCTACGTACAAACCGACGCCACGACGGTCATTGTTAACCCCGAGCCGGTTAGTCCCACGCATGGCGGGGCCTATGGTTTCGAAGCCACCGTAGAAGGGTCGGGTCTGAGTGCGCCGACCGTCACGCTGGCGGCCGGGTCAGGTATCCCGACCTCTGATCCTACCTCCCACAACGGGGGAGTGTTGGGATTCAATACTGACGATATGTCATGGCAATATGGCTCTTCCAATTTCAATAATTGGGGGGCGACGACCGCAGGTGAGATCGATACCCTTTTTGCCAATGGTAATTACACGGTTTCAATCCCCACTTTCTCTCCGGTAACCTTAAACCTCACTACACCGGGGGTCGCCCTCAATGCCCCTTTGTTAACCCTTAGCTCAACGAGTGGCTTTTGGTCGGGTGGGATCTACTACGTTAATCCCAATGAAACCATATTCATCACCAGTAATGCTTTCACTGCGTTTGGTAGCAATACGAACGGCCACATTGGATTCTATGGTTGGGATGCTGACACCGGTGCCTCGATCCTGACAGGTGCACAAGAAGTCGACCGGCTGTTCACCGATGATTCCACGGACACCATCACCTCCTCCATCACGGCCGGGACTTTGATTTCAGGTGAAACTTACACCATCGAGGCTGACTTTGCGGCTGTCGTCGACATGGACACATCGACTTTACCCGGGGGAGCCGCGGCGGTCGCTTTTTGGTCGTACGGCACCCAAATTACGATTCAAGCCGTGCCCGAGCCTTCGACCTACGCCGTCATCGCCGGGGCGCTCTGTCTCGGCATCGCGATGCTGCGTCGTCGCAAGCTGAGCTGATCCAAGTCGGTTGGAATTTCATTGGGCGGGGTCACACGACCCCGCCCTTTTATTTCAGTTTCCAATCAGGTAACCGTGAGCTGGGTGGTATCTGCTGCATGAGAGCAGGCATGGTTATCGAATTAGCATTAATTCATCTCAGCCATCGTCACATTACGTTCACTGTTACCATCCTAAGAAAACACGTATTCGTCTGGTGAGTGATACCCCCGCCCCTACCTTTCCGGCCCACTCCATGGTCTTGCATGACCTTTGCGCTAAGAAACCTGAAACCAACCACCACCTTGATATGCTATTAAAACCAAAAACCCTCTTCCTCGGACTGCTTCTTAGTGTGTTGTCCGTTACCAGTTTGTCTGCCCAAGCCATTGTCGGCGCATGGTATGTCGGCGATACCTCGACTGATGGCTCCGATGTGATCGTTTTCTTTGGCAACGGTTATTACATGCACATCACTGACGCTGCATCAGGAGGCGGACTCGATGGCTATGAGCGCGGCACGTATACTTGGAGTGGTGTTAACGGCACCTCATTTACAGCCACAGGCCTGGTGGACCAAAATGGTGACAATGGGCTGTCTCACATCGATAACGGCACCACGACCTTCAGCATTACGGGTGACAGCCTCACCATCACTGATGCTGATGGTGCGAGTACTGGATCAGATGTCCTCACTCGGGTTACCGGCGCCAATGACATCATCGGGGCGTGGGTTGAAGGCAATATAACGGTCAACGACAGCGTAACAGTCGCTGTTTTCATGTCGAATCTCACCTATTTCATCGCGTCGGACTTGGCGGTAGACGGTGACGGACTTGCTGGCATTGAACGCGGCTCCTATACATGGGTTTCGGCAACCGGTGCTTTCACATCCAGCGCAGACCTCAATACTGATGGCGGCTTTGGCCTTTCTGGTTCGCCTCCCATTACTAGCATGACGATAGCCAGTGGTGTTCTCACAGCATCCGATGGCAGCGAAACCGCCACTTTTAACAGCGTCACTGCCGTGCCCGAACCTTCGACCTACGCCGTCATCGCCGGTGCTTTCTGTCTTGGTATCGCCATGCTGCGTCGCCGCAAGCAGAGCTGATCCAAGTCGGTTGGAATTTCATTGGGCGGGGTCACACGACCTCGCCTTTTTTATTTTTCCCCTGCGGACGACTCACCAAGTGCCTTCTCGGCCGACCGCAACAACGTGCGGCTGATGATCAGGCGTTGGATCTCGCTTGAGCCTTCACCGATTTCACAAAGCCGTGCATCGCGCCACATGCGCTCCACGCCGGTGTCGCGGGTGAAGCCCCAGCCACCGCAAATCTGCAGGGCTTGATTGCAGGCGCGCGACGCCGCTTCGCTCGCATAAAGCTTCGCCACCGAAGCCTCCAGGCTGAATTTCTGCCCGCGGGCATGCATCACGCAGGGTTGCAGGAGCAGAGCTTCCGCTGCGCGCAATTCGACTTCACAATCGGCCAGCTTGAACTGCAGCGCTTGGAATTCCGCGAGACGCTTGCCGAATTGTTTGCGCGTCAGCATGCGCTCGGTGGCGATGTCGACCGCGGCTCGACCCAGACCTAAAGCCATCGCCGCGATGCCCAGGCGCCCACCATCCAGACAAGTCAATGCTGCGCGTTGGCCACTGCCCCGTTCGCCAATCATCTCGCCGCGAACCTGTTTAAGATAAAACTCACTCGTATTGGAAGCCCGCACACCGGAAGTGGGCACTTTGCGCACCGGTTCGATATCCTTGGTGTTGATCCAGAACGCCGAAAATTCCTTCTTCCCTTTTTCATTCTCCCCGGTGACGGCCATCACGACCATGCGATCGGAATGCAGTCCCATCGTGATGTAAATTTTGTGGCCGTTGATCTCCCAGGAACCGTCGGCCAATTGGGTGCCCGTGGTGGTCACGCCGCCGGTGTCGGAACCCGCATCGGGTTCGGTCAATGCCCAGGCCACCATCCAGTCGCCATTGAGAATACTCGGAAACATTTTCTGCTTCAATTCGTCGCTGGCGAAATCCAAAGGATGCCCGACACAGAGGGCATTGTGCGCCGCCATGTTCATCGCAAAGGCCCCGCAATGCCGGGAGATTTCCTCGATGACCAAACAAAAGCAAAGCATTGAAAGTTCCTGCCCGCCCACTGTTTTCGGTGCCAGCATCCCCATCAAACCGACCTTCCCGGCCTTGGTGAACAACTCGCGGGGCAACTCCTCCTTTTCCTCCCAAGCCGCCGCATGAGGAGCGATTTCCTTTTGGCAAAACGCCGTCGCCGTTTTCAGGAAGGCGAGTTCTGCCGGATTCAGATGATCGTAATAGAGAGAATTGGGGTGTAGCATATTGATTGGGGTATTTCCCCGAGGATGTGCCACTGACCATCAGTCATCAATCCACCTACCGGTGCTGTCACCAAATTCATCCTTTTGGGTGACCGTTCACTGATTGCGAAAAAAGGCCGCCACACCATGGTTTATCCATGGTTGCCAAGCCCCTCCGCGCCACTCCACCCCTGCGTATTCTTACGGCTGTGCCCATCTGCGATGGACATGACAGCGCGGTCACCACGATCAATGTCGAACTCGCCTGTCACGGAATCGAAGTCATTTATTTGGGCTACCATCAAGCCGCATCAGCCATTGCGCGGGCTGCCATCCAGGAAGACGTCAATGCGATCGGTATCTCTTCCTACAATGGCGGACACATTGTTTTCTTTCGGGAAGTGGTTCAACAACTCCGTCTGCACGGGGGCAAGGACATCCCCGTATTTGGTGGCGGTGGCGGCACCATCACCAAGGCCGACGAACGGGTCATGCAACGTCAGGGCACTGATCGCATCTTTTCTGCGGGCACTCCTTTCGACGAGATCATGGCTCTGATCAAGCAATCGTATGCGCGCACGGCCAAACCCAACCGGACATACACGGGAGATCGCGCTTTGGCCCGCACCATCACTCTGGCTGAGGAAGGGACGGACCGCCGGGCCGTCCGCAAATCCATACGCCCAATCAAGGTCAAACGAACCGGCAAAGCCAATGCGTTCGTGCTCGGAGTTGCCGGGCCGGGTGGCGCCGGCAAGTCCACGCTTATCGACGAGCTCACCTCGCGTTTTCTGCAACGCGTCCCTCGCGGTCGTATCGCGATTCTCGCCAACGATCCTTCTCTCCCCGATTCCGGCGGATCCATCCTCGGTGATCGGGTATCCGCCATCTACGCCCAGAATGATCGCGTCTTTTTCCGCTCCCTTGCGACCCGGGGCTCGCTCACGGGTATTTCTCCCGTCACCCCGGCGGCGATCGAAATTCTGCGGCAAAGCGGTGAATTCGATTTGATTCTGGTGGAATCTGTCGGGGTCGGTCAGGAGAGTGATCCCTTCGGGGTCTTCGCGAAAAAACGCCAACTCACCGATGCGGTGCTCTTCGTGCTCGCGCCACATTATGGCGGCCGCATCCAATTGCAGAAAATCGCGCTACTCAACGGCGCCGACCTCGTCGCCCTCAATAAATGCGATCATCCGATGGCTCACACGGCACGGATGGAAATCCAAGCCCGACTGGATCAAAATCGTCTAGCCCAGCGACTACACGAAACCACCGCCGCGAAGCACTTTGACCCCGGGGTCGACGCCCTCTTCGCCGCCATCGCCCGACTGGGCGATCTGGTGGTGTCCACCGGTGGCGAGAAACCCTGCATGATGGAGATCACCGGATGAGCCGCCTGGGAAAAATCGCCGACTCCGTCGATGCCTACAATGCGCATGTCACCGCCGAGGTAAAACGCGCCCGCTCCAATAAAAAATATGGCGCGGAACTCCGGGCCCGGTGGGAAAAGATTCGCGCTTCAGTCGATTGGGCCAGCTCGCCCACCGGGACAAAGCTGCCGCGGCTCGCGCTACCCGACACCGATGAGCCCGGGGCCATTGCTGACTTTTTGCTCGGCCAAGGTCTGCCCGGAGAATTCCCATTCGCCACTTCCGCTTACCGGGAAATGTATCTCGACCGGGAAGCCGCTCCCGGCGGGGCCAACGAGGAGCCGATGCGTCTCTTTGCCGGGCTCGGGCTCGCTGAGGACACCAACGCGCGTTTCAAATACCTCAACCGCCACCAAAAGAGTTTGCGCCTCTCTACTGCCTTCGATGGCCCCACCCTGTATGGTCTCGATTCGGATCACGAAGGCGTGCTCGGCAAGGTCGGTGAAGGTGGCGTCGCCGTCGATACGGTTGATGACATGAAGCGCCTCTTCGCCGGCTTTGATCTCACTCGACCCGATGCCTCGGTCTCGATGACGATGAACGCACCCGCGCCGATCATCCTCGCGATGTTTGTCGCCGCCGCTAAAAAACGCTTCGGGCCCGATTGTGTGGGCAATCTGCGCGGCACGATCCAGGCCGACATGCTCAAGGAAGTGCAGGCGCAAAACGAAGTCGTCTTTCCCATCGATGCTTCCCTTCGCTTCCTCTGCGATATGATTGAATGGGGCGTGGCCAAGATGCCCAAGTGGTATCCCGTATCCATCTCCGGTTACCATATCGCAGAAGCGGGTGCGACCCCGGTGCAACAGGCGGCCTTCACCCTGTCGAATAGTTTCACCTATGCGGAACTGCTCCGGCAACGTGGCGCCGACGTCAACGCCTTCGCCCCGCGGTTTTCGTTCTTCTTGGACTGCGGGCTAGACGTTGAATATCTGGTGCTCGGCCGGGTCTGCCGCCGCATCTGGGCAATCGGCATGCGCGACGTCTTTGGTGCCGATGCCAAGGCCCAGCGCCTGAAACTGCATACGCAAACTTCCGGACGCTCGCTGATTGCCGCCGAGTTTCAAAACAACCTCACGCGCACCGCAGTCGAGTTAATGATCTCCTACATGAATTACACCAATTCATGCCACTCCAACTCCGCCGACGAACCCTTTACTACTCCCACCGAAAAATATGCCCTCCTCGCTTCGCATGGCCAGTCGATCATTCTGGAGGAATCCGGGGTCTTTAAGCACATGATGAACATGTTCGGTGGTGCGCCCGGCCTGCTGGCGCTGGAGCGCCAGGTCGAAAACGGCATCCTCGAATCGTTCCGCGAAATGGACACCATGGGGGGCGTCATCGCAGCAATGGAACAGCGCTATCAACGCAGCAAGATACAGGAATCCGGTCACCGCCATGAGACCCAGATCTATTCCGGCGAGCGTCCCGTCATCGGACTCAATAAATATGTTTCGGATGAGCCTCTGCCCAACGTCCCCTTGGCCCGCACACCCCCAGCCAAACAACGCCGCCAAGTTGCCCATCTCAAGGCCTTCAAAAAGAAAAACGCCCGGAAGGCCCCCGCGGCACTCCAACGTCTCGACCATGTCGTCCGCGGCGGGGGCAACGTCTTCGCCGAACTCATCTCCACAGTCGAAGTCTGCTCCCTCGGACAGATCACCGCCTGCCTGACCAATGTTGTCGGTAAGTTCCGCCCGATGGTGTGATCACTCTCAACCCCTACCCCATGACCTCAACCCCCAGCAAATCCCCCATCAACCCCCTGCTCATTCGCTGTCAGGAAATTGCCCAGGAAGAAGCGATCCTACGTGAAGGTGGTGGCAAGGCCGGGCAGGACCGTCAGCACAAGCATGGTCGCCTGTTCGTGCGCGAACGGATCGAGGCCTTGATCGATCACGCCGACGGATTTCTTGAAGTGGGTCTATGGGCGGCGCATGGCATGTATTCCGAGTGGGGTAAATTCCCCGGCGCCGGCGTGGTGTGTGGCATCGCCGATATTTCCGGCCACCCGTGCATGATCATCGCCAATGATGCCACGGTGAAGGCCGGTGCGTTTGTCCCCATGACCTGCAAGAAAGTGCTGCGTGCCCAGCGCATCGCCTTCGAATGCAATTTGCCGATCGTTTATCTCGTCGATTCCGCCGGGGTGTTTCTGCCCATGCAGGATGAAATTTTCCCCGATGAGGACGACTTCGGTCGTATCTTCCGCAACAACGCCGTCATCTCCGCCGCCGGCATACCGCAATACGCCGCCATCATGGGCAATTGTGTGGCGGGTGGGGCCTACCTGCCGGTCCTCTGTGACAAAATCCTCATGACCGAGGGCAGCGGCCTTTACCTCGCCGGACCGCAACTCGTGAAAGCCGCCATCGGCCAGGAAACGGACACCGAATCACTCGGTGGTGCAGCGATGCATGCCGAGATTTCCGGGACCGTGGACTTCAAGGAAAAGGACGACCCCGCCGCCATCAAACGATTGCAATCCCTGGTGGGTTTGTTGCCGGCAGAAACTGCAACTGCCGCCGGGGTCGCAACGAGCCTGGCGACAACCGAACCTGAACTACCTGCGGCAAAAATATACGAACTGGTCAGCGTCGATGGGCGCAAGGAATACGATGTGCGCGATCTGATCAAATGTCTGGTCGATGTCGACACCCTCGATGAATACAAGGCCGACTATGGCAAATCCATCGTCTGCGGTTTTGCGCGCCTTGGTGGTCGAGCCATCGGCATTGTCGCCAATCAACGCCATCGCGTGCAGTCCAAGAAAACCGGTCTTCAAATTCACGGCGTCATTTACGCCGACAGTGCCGACAAAGCTGCGCGTTTCATCATGGACTGCAATCAGACCCGCGTGCCGTTGCTCTTTCTCCAGGATGTGTCCGGGTTCATGGTCGGAAAAGATGCCGAGCAAAGTGGGATCATTCGCGCCGGTGCCAAAATGGTGAATGCACTCAGCAACTCCACCGTGCCCAAGATCACGGTCATTACAGGCGGTTCATTTGGGGCCGGCAATTATGCGATGTGCGGCAAGGCTTTCGATCCGCGCTTCATCTTCGCCTGGCCGCACGGCAAATACGCCGTCATGGGTGCCGCCCAAGCCAGCGATGTCGTTTTCAACATTCTTACCCGGAGTGCCAAGGACAAGACGCCGGAGGAACTCGACGCCCTGCGCGAAAAAGTGAAACGGGGGTACATCGAGCAGACCGACATCCGCTACGGTGCCGCCCGCGGTTGGGTGGATGCGATCATCCAACCCCATGATACACGCAGTGTCCTGTTGCGCGCCTTCGCCTGCGCCTGTCGCCCCGCCGCCAAAGCGGCCTTTCACACCGGCGTAATTCAGGTTTAATTACGTGAAGCGCAAAGACCCCAAGTTGCAAAGATCCCGTCACCATTCATTCTTAGCGCCTTCGCCTCTTTGCGCTTAATCCCCATGTCCCGTCCGCTCAAAATCGCCAACGCTTCCGGTTTCTGGGGTGATCAACCCGATGCCGCCGCGCGCTTGGTCGCCGCGCAGCCCGATCTCGACTTTCTGACCCTCGACTATCTCGCCGAGGTTTCACTTTCGATCATGGCCATCATGCGGGCAAAAGATCCCGCGGCGGGCTATGCGCGTGACTTTGTGGAAGTGCTGGATTCCCTCGTGCCGTTTTATCAAAGTGGCGGCAAAACCCGCATCGTCACAAATGCGGGCGGCCTCGACCCGCACGCCTGTGGTGAGGCCTGCCTGACAGTTCTGCGTGATGCCGGTCTCGGCCAACTCAAGATCGCGGTCGTTTCCGGCGACGACGTGCTCGAACAAATTGTAGCCGGGGGCACCGACCCCGGAAACCAGCCCAAGAGTAACCCAATAGGTTACTCTTCATCCTCGGCGGATTTCTCCAACCTCGAAACCGGAATGCCACTCGCTGAAATCGCGCCGCGTCTGGTCACGGCCAATGCCTACGTGGGCGCCAAAAGTATCTCCGAGGCCCTGAAAGCAGGAGCTGACATCGTGATCACCGGTCGGGTGGCCGATCCTTCCCTCACGGTCGGTCCCTGCCTGGCACATTTCGACTGGACCGAAACTGACTATAACCAAATCGCGGGGGCAACCATGGCGGGTCACCTCATCGAATGCGGCGCGCAATGCTGCGGTGGTTTCTCCACCGATTGGCTCGAATTACCGGACCACCACGACATCGGGTTCCCCATTGTTGAAATCTCTGACGACGGTTCCTGTGTGGTCACCAAACCTGGAGGCACGGGCGGAGCGGTCACCACGCAAACGGTGAAAGAGCAATTGCTCTACGAAATCGGAGACCCCGGAAACTACCTTTCCCCCGATGTTACGGTTTCGCTGCTCACGATCAAGGTGGAGCAAGTCGGTGACAATCGTGTGCGGGTTTCGGGCGCGAGTGGCCGGGCCCCCACCGACAGTTATAAAGTTTCCACAACCTATCGTGATGGTTACAAAGCCCACGGCATGCTCACCATCTTTGGCCATGATGCGGTGAAAAAAGCCCGGGCGGCAGGAGACGGAATTTTGCGACGGCTTTCCGAACGTGGCTACACGTATCGTGAAACCTTGGTCGAATGCCTCGGCACCGGAGCCAGTGTGCGCGGCATCGTCAGTCGGATGAGCGACACCCATATGGTTGAAACGGTTCTGCGCGTCAGTGTGGCGGCCGATACCCGGGAGCCCATCTCGCGGTTCACCCGAGAGATCGCCCCGCTTGTCACCTGCGGTCCCCAAGGCGTAACCGGCTACGCCAGCGGCCGACCCAAAGTGATGCCCATCTTTGGCTACTGGCCCTGCCTCATGGCCAAAGACCAAGTGAACTCCACGTTCCAAATCTTGAATTAACTGTGACTAAAGACTCCATGATTCCTCTGCGAGAAATTGCCCATGCGCGCAGCGGCGATAAGGGCGCCTCTGCCAATGTTGCGATCTTTGCCCGCACGCCAGAGGCTTATGCGTGGATGTGCCAAAACCTAACCGCCGCAGTGGTGGAGGACTACTTCCGTCCATTGGGCGTCGGCACGGTCACCCGCTTTGAAGTGCCCAACCTGGAAGCATTGAATTTTCTCCTGCCGGCCGTGCTGGCCGGTGGTGGCAGTCGCTCCCTGCACATCGATGCCCAGGGCAAAACCCTTGGCATGGCTCTCCTCGAAATACCCATCAATTTCTCATGACCGCATCGTCCCATCCCATTCTCCTCTCCACCGAAGGACCGGTCACGACCGTGACGCTGAACCGGCCGGACAAACGCAACGCCCTGAACATTGCGTTGCTGGAAGCATTGATTGCCGCCGTTGAGGCGGCTGATGCCGACACCTCCCAACGGGTGTTGGTCGTGCGCGGTGCGGGACCCGTCTTTTGCTCGGGTCTTGACCTCACCGAAGCCCAGGACGAGGCCCGTGCTCATCAATCCGCCAACCTGGTGGCCCATGGCCTTGCCCGACTGGCTGGCTCCAGACTCGTCAGCATCGCCGCCGTGCATGGGGCGGCAATTGCCGGAGGGGCAGGATTGATGAGTGTCTGCGATTTGGTCGTGGCCACCCACGATACAAAGTTTGGTTTCCCCGAAGTGCGTCGGGGTCTGGTGGCCGGATTGATCATGACCTTTTTACGCCGGCAACTCCGCGAACGGGATGTCCGGGAACTCCTGATCCTCGGAAAAACGTTTGATGCCGCCCACGCTCATAAAATCGGCCTGATCAATCGCATCGTTGATGACCCGGTGGCCATGGATACAGAGGTGCAATCGATCATCTCATCGATTCTGCAAGGGGCCCCCGAAGCCATTGCCCAGATGAAGAGATTACTGGCCGACCTGTGGCCAAATACCGTGCAACACGACGTGGACCACGCGCTGTCATTTCACCTGGAAGCACGCAATTCCACCGAAGCGCATGAAGGCATTGCTGCCTATCACGAGAAACGGGGCCCAAACTGGGCTCCGTAAACCCATCCTTAATGGAAGCCAAAGGCTATTAGGCTGCGACCTTGGTCGCGCCGGATTTTACCCAAAGCGCCTGCAAACAGTCGGCCTACAAAAAGCAAATTCCAGCGTTATTTCTTATCCGCCGCTTTGTCTTCGGACTTTTTCCGCGTGCGCGGAGGACGCGCCTTCTTTGCGGGCGTCTTTTTTACCTTGGCCTTGGTCTCTGAACTATCCGTTGCATCCTCAATCTTGACCTCGGTGTCAGGCGCATCGGCTTTCACCTCAGCTTTATCCGCACTCCCGCTCAACGCTTTGGCGTGCAGCACGAGTTCGGCCTTGGTGTTAAGACTAAACCAAATGCTTTCACCCGCACGCTCCAGCGTATGTGGTTTCTGACGCGGCTTTTCCGGCACCTTGAGTCCAACCGCAATTAACGCCGCCAGCAGGTCGCTGGTCGGTTTTCCCATCTTTTCCGCCAATTGACCCAATACAGACGAAGCCCCCGTTTTTCCGGTTTTGAGGAAAGGACGAGCCGCCGAAAGAATATCATACTGCGCCGTGGCAGAGTCGGTCTTGGCTTCTGACGAATCCTTTTCGCAGCCATTGATCCAGACTGCGCCGCGGGGATCCTTGTTGAGCCACCATATCTCCTCACCGATATCGGTCAGAACCGGTTCTTCGCCGTTTTTCTCCGGCAACGTGAGCCCCATGCCCACAAACGCTGCCAGCAGATCGCTCTCGGAACATTTAAATGCCCGCGACAAAAATGACATGCTGCCGGCGTGACCCTTCCCATGGCGACTACGACGCATATTGGGGCGAATCTTGGACAATAGCTCCTCCCCTTTCGGCAACTCAACGGTCTTACCCTTGGGTGCCTTTTCTTCTTTCTTCGCCGCGTCATCACTCTTGGGCGTAGTCTTCGACTTCTTGCCTTTGGCTTTGGGCTCTTCTTCAACCTCTATGGGCTGCCCCTCCACTACCCGGAATACCGGCATCGGCTTTTCCTTGGTGTTGATCCAAAGTTCACCCCGACGATTGATATTCACCCAAAATAGATCGCCGTCGTATTCGAGGTAAGCCGTGGGAGAATCTTCATCCTCGGGCATGACAAATCCGCATTCCTTCAACGCCCCGATCACCTCGGTGTCGTCAAAGCCCCATTTCTTGGCCAGAAAGTCCACGCCCACCGACATACCGGGACCGCGCTGATTGCGGCGCATATGCGGCCGGATCGCTTCAAAGAATGTCGGCAGATCGTCCTCTTCGACCAAACTTTCCCAATCGTCCTTGCTTTCCTCATCTTCGGCATCCGGATCCAAATCATGCGAAGTATCCACCGGGCTGCGGTAGCCATCATCCGTATCACGCGCCACCGTTTCAGCTGTTTCCTCACCACCGGCAACCGTTTCGGTGACCATGCCCTTGAATTTGGCTTCAAATTCTGCCCGCACCTTATCGGCCTCAACCTTGGCGGCACTGGCCGCGGCATCTTCCAGCGTCCAATCACGTTGCGTCGAACGACGAGCCAGACCGCTGAACGCGAGTGGATTGTCGGGCGGGGTGCGAAAAGAAATGATTTCCCATTCCTCCTTGCCGAGATCGCCGAGAAATTTTTCCAACATTGCCGGGGTGGCGAAACCGCCCTTGCCGCTGGAGATGACCTTGTATTCCCAAATTGCCATAAATGTTTATAAATCCGAAAGGGGTCAGGCATCCCAGATGCCGCAGCTATTGCCGAGCTAATTCTGGTCCAAATCTCGATTAATGGCGGGTCACGGCATCGAGAAACCAACGCACGGCAAAAGTGGTGAGCTGGCCGCCTGGTCCCGCTAAGTTATATTCAAACGCATGGGTTGCCCACGGCAGCTCCATAAACACGTGTGGCCGACCAGCTTTACTCAAGCAAGCCGCCAATCGTTCGCTGTGTCGCCTCCAAACCAGGGTATCGATGGAACCATGCAGCAACAAGGTTGGCGGAGTCGTTTCCGGCGACACATTGTGTTGGGCGCTGGCGGAACGATAAATACCACTCCTATCCCTGTCCGGTGGTCCGCCCAAGTATTGGCGCATGAGTTTGATTGAATTGAGCGCATCGTCCTCCCTCGAGACCGACCAGGCAAACGACATGTCGTGAGGCGCATAGCAGGCAATCACTCCACGGATAGCCGGGTCGAGCGCGGTGTAGCCGACCGCAGATGCAATCTGTCCTCCGGCCGAACGTCCCAACAAGACCAAGCGATCGGCATCGATGTGCAACTCCCCGGCATGCGACTTCAGCCATGCGATGGCCGACAAGACATCATCACGCTGCGCCGGCCAGGGATGCAGAGGCGCAAGGCGATAATCCAGGGCTGCCACGGCATAACCTTGTGACACCAGCCAATCATTGAACCCCGGCAGCTCACTACGGTCTCCACTGTCCCAACCTCCGCCATGAATGACGAGAACGCATGGTGCTGCACCAGACGCGGTATTGGGGCGGTAAAAATCCAACTGCAGACCAGAAACAAATTCATGCACCTCGGCGCGCACAACCGGAGGTTTCTTACGCAGGAATCCGTCCGGGGAAAAAGGTGTCGCGTCCACCTTTGTCGGCCCAAAGGCCTGCTCCATCTTTTCCGGTAATGTGCGCCCCACCTGCCAGGCCTGAAATACCGGTTTGAGAAAAAACCCCATCGTCAGGGTGCAAACCACCAGCCCGGCACCCGCCAGTAGTGGTCCATCCTCCCGGTTGAACCAAAAGAGTGCCGCCAGCCCCAGCGGCAACAGGGCCAACCCGTAACCAAACTCACCCGCCACAAGCGCCAGCTTCCAATTCACCCTCACCGGCACATGCACCGTCGTTAACAGTGCCCAGGCCATGGCGGTGACCGCCAACAAGATAAGGAAGGGCAACAACATGACCATACTACGCACAAAATTCCCGGCGGGGATAAACTATTTTCGTCGTGTCCTTGCTCCCGGTCCTGTTTCCATGCCCCCATGCGCCGGCTCGATCAACTCCTCGCCAATCTCGGCTACTGTTCCCGGCGGGAGGCTCGCGACTGGGTGCGGATGGGCCGGGTTACCGTCGCCGGCAAAGTGGTGAGTGATTTCGGCAAAAAAGCGGATGCCGCGGCTGTGCTCGTGGACGGTGAACCCCTGGATCATCCCGGCGGTTTGTTGCTGCTCGTGCACAAACCCACGGGCTTGGTTTGTTCGCACGATGAACGCGAGGGGCCCAATGTCTATTCGCTGCTGCCCCCCCGTTGGCGGCTGCGCAACCCCCAGGTCACGAGCATTGGCCGACTCGACAAGGATACCAGCGGACTACTTCTGCTCACCGACCAATCCGCCCTGGTGCACCGGCTGACTTCACCCAAACACAAGGTGCCAAAGGTATACCAAGCGACCCTGGATAGTGAACCACCCTCCGGCCTCGCCGAACTTTTTGCCAGTGGCTCGCTGCTACTTGACGGTGAAAAAGCTCCGTGTGCTCCGGCTGATCTTACAATCACAGGTGCCCGTGAAGCCGAGCTCACCTTGACCGAAGGCAAATACCACCAAGTGCGCCGTATGTTCGCCAGTCAGGGTTGCACCGTGCTTACCCTGCATCGCGCGGGGTTCGGCAATCTCGAACTCGGCGAACTGCCGGCCAGTGAATGGCGCGAGCTGCCCTTGGATTACTTTGCCTGAGTGCCGGGGCTCAAGATCAGCCTTGGCGGCAGGGCGACTTTGCGTGAGCTTGAGGCCAATATGTATAACATTTTACTGACCGGCGCACAAAAGAAGCACCTGCGCGGACTCGGCCAACACCTCGACCCGGTGCTCAAATTGGGCAAAGGGGGGATAACCCCGGCCTTTCTCAAAGAGCTGAAGCTGCAACTTTTTACCCATGAACTGGTCAAGCTGCGCTTTCTGGGTCTGGACCGCAAAGAACGTGATGCCCTGTGTGAGAAAGTAGCCGAAGAAGGTCGTTGTCTGTGCATTGGCGCCATTGGCCACACCGCGCTCTTTTACCGGCAACTATCGGATCCAGCAAAACGCATCATTCAGTTTCCCTGACGCGGAATTTCCTGATTTGCCGAAACCCGACTTTTCATTACTTTTGGATCCAACCACTTCCTACCAATGAAAATTCGCCGCAATCTAATCACTTTGACCGTCATAGGTACCGCCTTGCTTTGCAGTGGTTGCGAAACCACCAATTCTGAAGCGCGCGTCAGCAATCCCAATCAACCCGGACCTGCGGTGGGACATGCTGTAGGCACAGCAGTGGGTGCGGTGGGGAGCAATGTGGTCGGTGTGGTCGTGGGAGGAGTTGAAGGAGCGTCAGCCGCCACCAAAAAAACTTTCACCAATGAGCGGCGCATCATCCGCACTTGGCGCACCGAGACGACCTCTGATGGTCGCACCATTCAAGTGCCGGTTGAAATTGAGGTCGATGCAGATGGACGCCCGATCGAGAAAAAGAAATAAGCTTTGGGGACCGCGATCGTTTCGCAGCGCAGTCGGTCGAAACTCGCGGCAAAAGATTATCGCTTCGGCGCGACGAGCTTCTGCTACTCGACACTCAGATGGCAGGTGATTGTGCTACCCGTGGTTGAAAACACGCCGACCCGGTAGATACCATTGCGGTTGGGCGCGGAGAATGTCTCCAATCGGGATTCAACTTCGCCGGGATGCTGGCAACGAATGTGATAAACATGTCCCTGATAACCAACCCGGAAAGACCGGTCACCTGCTGCAATCTGAGAGCAATGGTGACCGTCCGTCTCGATCAACGGCACTTGAAAGTAGATGGCCTCCGGCGGATCACTGATTTCGCAGCTGATTTCGACCCCGTCACGTGACAGTTGGTAAGTTTCCTGGATCGAGCCGAAAGGCGAAGCCAGCAAGTAGATCACCCGGAAGGTAATCCGGTTCTCGTTTTCCTCTATGTTTTGGAATTCAACCGACTGGATCTCATCTGACAAATCGGCCAGCCACGTGATTTTTCCGTCCCGCACCCAACCCGGGCCAATCGCCACATTGCGGATCGAGGTGGAGGTGGAGACGAGATAATCGGGGTCGGCCACAATCGGGGTGGAAAGCGCCGTCTCTGTCGGCACGCCCACTTTGTGCAACCGGCCCAACCCGGTGGCATCGTAATGCAGGTCGGCACGGGTATCGATCTCGAGGTGGTAATCACCACAAGTGGCGAAGATCTTGTGAAAATCATCGTCCAGTCGCGAAAGGTGACTGCCGGAATCATCCGGAGATTCCGTCTCTTGGATTCCTGCATCCGCCAACCAACCGGCAAACCCAAACTGGCTGGCGATCAATAACGAATAAGCGGCATGATATCCGTAGTTTTTCTGACGGCCATGTTGAGACTCGGGTGGAAATTCGTTTTTGTTGAAACGGACCGGATTGAGCTTCAGCCACCGTTGCACGGATTGCGTCGCCAAACGGGCCTTACGCTTGAACGTGGCGGCCATTTCGATGTCCCCCAATTTATGGTATCGGCTCGCCTCGTATTCGCAGATCAATGCCACGGTCGCTTCATTGAAATTCTGCTGATTGCTGCGCCCGCCATACGGGGCCTCGCCGGTGGGGGACAGGCAGGGCAACATGGTCAACGCACCCCGGCGCAGCATGTCGTCGAAATAGGAAAAGTGCGGTCCTTGATAACCCGAATGCAGGAGCAAGGTGAGGTTCATCCTCGCCACCGCGTCATAGGTCATTGGGCAATTTGGATCCCGATACTGGCCGGATGAAGTGAAGCAATTGATCTGGGTGGCAAGGTGCCTTTCGATGAAGGCTTCGTTGTTGGCCAAACCACATCGCCGTTTCATCCCTTCACCAGCGAGACCGAAGGTGCAGAAATTGAAAATCTCGTCGGCGGCACGTTTGCCCAATACCTCGCCATAATTCTTTTCCGGATCGAACGAACCCAAATGCTTCTGCCATTGCTCAACGGTCGATCGATCCGCCGTGTCGCCCAAGGCCAGATATCCCAGCACCAGCTCCTTAGTGAAAAACTCAGCGCCGAGCTGGGGATTTACGTCTGCAGCATGAAGGTCTTCGGCCGCCACCGTCAGGGCCCGGCGACCGTTTTCGGCCAGATCAAGACAACGGCCTTTCAACATCAATCCCGCCAAAGCACCGACAAATCTCGCGGTGGCAGTCGGGGTTTCGCGGCCCACAAACGGATCGATGATCCGACCGGTCGAATTCTGCCAGGCTATTGCCTCTCGCACAATCGGTTCACTCAGAGAAATGTAGAGCTCTTCACTCATTTGATATCCCTTGGAAAATCCCCGGGGGCCTCCATGCGCAATCGTCGCAACATGCGGCCAACTCATTCCGCCCGACTACTCCCGTCAACCTATTCAATCCGAGCAGGCACAAAAAAGCGCACCCGACCGAATGCGCTTTGGTTTGAATTGGTTTAACAGATTACCAGCCGACTGATCCGGCGCGCTTCGTCTGTTTGGCAATCGACTTCTCTTCCTCCCACACCGTCAAACCCGTCTGGGTTTGCACGAGTGACATTTGGAAGGAGTAGGTGTTCTGCGTGACTTTCTTGCCGCGGTCGGTCTGCTGGATGAGTTTCGCGTAGAGGGTGTAGTCAGGGACAAGTATCTTTTGCTTCTTGCCGGACATCATTTCCTCAAGCTCGGCCGCTTCACTGGCAACAACCGCCCGCTCACCCAAACCCATGGTGTTGGTGATGGCAATTTTGCCAGTCTGGGTCAGGGCCACGCGGATCTTTTTAATCAGCAGATCAGTGTCGACCATCAGGGAGGTGTTGTTGATCACCCGGTCAATGGCCAGAACCGCCGGAGTGCGCGGCGCATTAATGAGGGCATTGCTGGAGAGCAACGAACCGACCAGCTGGTCGGCGGCATTCGCCCAGTCCTGCGAATTGATCGCGGAGGTATTGAGCGCTTCAGGTCCTTGGGCATTGACCGTGCGGGTTTCATGCACGGTTTCACAACCGGTGAGCAGCAATGATGCGCCCATCGTGATCATGCCGATCAGTTTGGAAGAGGAGTTCATTATCATAATTGAGGGAGGGTTTTATTCACGGAATTTGAGGCGGAAATCCACGGCCCGTGGGGAGACCGCAACGGTGGATATGGTGGTGCTCTCGCGACCCTGCAGCAGAATCGACTTCCAGGTTTCGTTGGGAGAACCGACGGCCATGCCGTCCTGATCCACCCATTCGAACTTGTAGTTCAGGGTGCGAAGCTTGTTTTTCAGATTTTCCACGGTGGCCTGAACCTTGAGCAGATTGCCCGAGACGGTGGCCTGATTGATGGAAACAACCCGGAAAGTGCCGGCCAGGGTATTGTCGGTAATGACGCGCTTATCGGCCACATAGCTGGGCGCAGCCTGCGAATCGGCCCTTTCATACGTATTCACGTTGGTGGCACAGCCGGCCAACAAGAGACCCAACCCCATCGTCAGCATGGCGGCCGGCCGGTTTATGTAATTTGAGCTCATGGTTTTCATTTAAGAACGAATTGAGAGACGAACAATGGCGCCGTAGGTGACGCCGACTTTACATATACAACATTAACTGAGCCGGGTTCCAAGGTAACAGTGTTTTGAGCTTCACCGGCCGTAATGATGAATTCACGGCTTTCCGGGGTGGTGATCCGGGCGTATTGGAATTCCTTGGGCAGGGAAGTCCAGGTACGGGTATCCGCGATATTCATGGAAGCACTCGCGCCCGAGAGTAACGCCTTGGCTGCAAGTTGGCCCATCCAACCGGCGCGTTTGCCCACCTCACGCTCGATCAATGACTGGATGATCGCCTTGGATGCCGAGGTGATCAGGGTTTTGGTCACCACCAATGGCCAGGCGTTTTTGAAATCATTGGCGATCACACTGTCCATGCTGGCCACGGTCGCAGTGTAGAGGGTTTCCTCCCCCACACTGATGCCCAAGGTGGGGATATAATTGTCATTATATTCCAATTTGGGGAATGAAGCCCCGACATAGGCCAGATTGCTGGTGACCAGAAAAGTCGGGATATCGATCCGGGTTTGATCACGTTTGGGAGCGGTGCCCGTTTCAAAGATCACATAGGTCACACCTTCGGAAGCCTTACCCTCGGCGGCCATGGTGGCGGCTTCAAGATCAGCCAACACGTAGGTGTTTTCCGGCACCATCCCGGCCACCCGTTCAAACGATTTGCGGCCGCGCTCAAAATCCGAGCCATCAACCCCGAGCACGGAGTAATACAGTCCATCGAGAAACACCGCAAACGGGTTCACGTAATCACCGTAGGCTTGCATGGGCGCAATCGAAGCATCGAGCGCCGCTTGTAGCGCGGGACCTGCCTTGGGATCCTTGACCGCCTTGCTGGAATCATACGAAGTCGACTTGCCCTTTTCATCCTTCAATTCTCCTTTGCGCGCTTTTTCCTCAATCTCCTGAGCCTCGGCGATACGCTTGTCATTGGCTTCCACGGCATCGCGCTGCCGTTGCAGGGAACGATTGAGTTCCACGCGGGCTTTGTCCTGTTCGCCCAAAGCCAGGTAACTGAGCGCCTTGTAACTGTTCATCATCACCTTGTCGTAGGAGCGACCACGATAAGGCAGGTTGGCTTGGTTGGTCAGAGCGGCACCCACCTCGGAACCCAACTTGGTTTTGGCTTCTTCCTCCCATTGATTGACCTGGGCCTCGGCTAGGTCGAAAGCTTCAATCGCCCGGGTGTGGTAGTAAGCATGAACTTCCGCGGCCGTTGGTCCTGCCATCGGCGCTGGTTCTGCCACCATACCCTCAGCGGAGGGTTCCACTATCGGTGCTTCCACCACCGGGGCTTCAACTGCGGAGACGGGGATTGGGGGAACCTCGGACGGATCGGCCATACTGGCGGAACGGAGTGTGGTGCCCTGTTCGAGACGGAAGAGGATTTCATCCTTCTTGCCGGCGCTGGCCTCGGCCTGTCGATCGATCTGCACCACGGCTTCGCCCAAGCTGCCACTACGGGTGGCCTGGGTATATTGGGAGGTTTGGGTTTCATAGGTTTGGCATCCGGCCAGAACAAGGAGCAGCGCCACCGCGCAACTTGTCCGCCCAAGAAAAGCCAACCGGCGATGGGGTGTTTTTGTGTTGTTCATGAGGTAAGCTGGAAAGCAGATCTGGACCAAAATTATGCGTCGTCCTCGACATCCTCGAGGAGACGCACGACCGCCCCTTTATCAATGCCGGCATCTTCGACGACCATCCCTTGCGAATTCCGCGGCGTCACCCGGGTGATCTTCACGGTGCCAACATAGACTTCTTCGAGGCTGATTTCACCGGTGTCGGGATCTTCAAGCTCATCCCCCAAAATCATCACCTCCCATATCTGGCCGACCTTGATGCCGGATTCGTCGTTGCGGTTGATCGTCACAACGGATCCCCGCCGCGCGAGAATGCGGGCCGGGGAAACCACGTCGGTCAACCGCATGGCAACTTTTTGCGCCATCTCTCTCACCGCTTGAATCATCAGGTCATCGGAACCTTCACCCACGCGTTGCGAGGTGTTGCTGGAACGGTTTTCGGCATCGCGTTTACTCACCCGGAAGTTGGCACTGGCAACGGCTCGCTGCGTGGCAACCTCGGTCACCTTGGCCACCGCGGAAAGTTCAATGGTGCGGGCACGGATCGTCTTGCCGAGTGAGGCCAAGTGACGCTCTTCCATGCGGTCATTGAATGAATCCACCCGGATCGTGAGAATATAATCCGCCTGGGTGAAATTAAAGGCCCCGCCGGCGGCTCCGGCTTCGGTGGCCAGCGCGTCGGCATCCGAGCGCTCCAGAATCTCGAAGCGACGGGTGTTGAGCACCCGGTCGTAAACCTGCGAGTCCATTGCCTGGAGCACGCTGTCCAAAGAAAGCGCCACCCCTTGCTTTTGCATACGGGCGGAGAGGGCGTCGGTCGCCGCAATCTTGGTGATGGCCAGGGACTTTTTCCCTTGGGCTTGGATGGTCGGGGCGACGACGATCATGGTCGCAACCAGCAGCAGAAGATAACGTCCGATTTTCATGGCGTTGATATGGGTTGGGTTGAAGGAGTTCCGGCTTAGCCGCCGAAGAGTGAATGGTTGGAAATCGTGATGCCTTCGTCGGTATCCACGTTTACTTTGAATCCGCTGTTTTCGAGCATCTTGGCCTTGCCTTCGAGCACCTTGACTTCGGCATCGGTCAGTTTGGCTCCGTTCTTCAAGTCGTTGACGAAGGACGTGGCGTCTTTCCATCGTGCATAAGCCGCGTCCGACATTTCGAGGGCCACGTTCAGCTTCTGGCCATCACGAAAATTGACGGTGCGTTCCCATGGTTTGAAACCTTCGCGCACGACGCGCAGCTTGTGCAGTCCGGGCGTGGTGCTGATCACGCCGGGAGCAGTACCCACCGCAATGCCATCAACTTCCACCGTGACGGTCAGGGCAGATACCTTGAATTTGCTCTGCGATATATTGACGGTGTTTTCCGCATCTATCCGCACATCGGGGATGTAGAGATCAGCCAGTTCGGTGGTAAGGGTTACTGAAACATCAGACGCGAGCGCAGTCGAAGCCTTGATCCGACCACGGTCTATTTGACGTTTGAGACTTGCCGCTACTTTTTCCGCCGCATCAGCCAGGAGTTCGTTGACGACACTGGAGTGTTCATCGCTGGCGGTTTCGGTTTGTTGATAAACTTTGCTTACTCGCACCGTGTCGGCGGCCACACTGGCCCCGGTCACACCATTGAGAATTTTGTAGGTCACCCGCACCGTGCGCTCGTCGTTGGTCGATTTGACCCCATAGGCATTGATCTTGCGCTTATTGGAATCGAATCCCGTGAGCGTGACCTGTAATAGATAGTTGGCGCCCAAGGTCTGCGCCAGACGCACCGCTGATGTGCTCCGTGACAACTTATGATCGAGACTCGTCGTTTTGCCTCCGGGCTCCATGGTACTGACGGCTTCAAGTGCGGTTTCGCCGCTGATGACCTGGACGTTGAGATCCGTAACGCTGCCCGTGATATAATCCTCCAAGGCACCCATTTCATGGTCGCCGGCTTTACCGGCGCGGTTGGCCACAAAGATGGCCACGGTATAACTTTCCTCATCGGAAGTTTGATCAGGCGAGGCCGCTAATTGGAGTGGCATCGTGCCAATACCAAACAGGAACATCGCGAATAGAATCTTCACTTTATCAGTCATGGGGGGATCGGGTTGAAAGTTCGCTGGTCGTCGACCTCAGCCGGTCATTAACCAATGAAGGATGAAATAGTTAGGGCTAGGGTATTAACCGTCAACCCCCTACCCGGCAGGCATCTGTATTTGCCACAATATCGATGAAGAATAACTTATTTTCGCAAGGACACTGAGCGTCGATAAGCCTTATTAATGGCCACATCGTAGCCGTGTTCCAAATCCGGATAAATGGACATGGCTGCAGCCAGTGCTTGTTGCAATCCCGGCTCATTGCCGTGCGTGACATGCAAATACACCGCGTAGTCATCGAGATTATTGAATGACATGTCCGAAGTTTTCTTGACGAATTTCTGCCCCCCCAATGCGGCCATCGCACCCGTTTCCTTGCCTTTCTTTTTCATGAAGCCTCTGGCCAATCCACCAAAAGGAACCTTGGCCCCAATGGCTTTACCCGCCGCATCTCCGGCTTTTTCACCCGCCATCGCCCCAATTTTCACATTGAGGGTCTTGGTCGCCCACTCGGTCAATTCACCGTTATTTTTATAAGGTAGCAGGTATTTACCCTTCGCATTATTTTTGGGCTTCGGTGCCTCCAGCGTCACGGTGTATTTGGCATACTTGGTCATGACCTGCATCACCTTGCCCAGGACAATCTGGGCTTTGACGACATCCGCCATGGTATCGGCATAGGTGGTGATGGGGGCTGCGATTAATACCAACAGGGCGAGTAAGCGCGGAAATGATTTCATAAGGGGGCGATCTGAATTTTGAGGTAAAGCCACGCATTGACGTGGCTTCGATAACGCGGCGGAAACTGACAAAGCCTGATAATTATTCAAGTCCTAGGTTTGGTATCCAAAACACTAGCGGGTGTGATAATTCTGCGATGCGAATAGTTGACGAACCAGATGGATGCGCTCTCACTGACAGTTCATCGCTTCCGACGAAGCTCTATCACAACCCTCAACCACGGACCCAATATGATCACTCTTGTCATCACTCCCCCATGCCTGCCCGTGGCGGTTGCCTCCCGCGCGTAATTCTACGCGTCGCTTTCCCAGCGTTGAGGCCGCCTGTGGGCGGCCTTTTTTGTTTCCCCGCAAAGATCAAGCGCGGGGTATCACGCCCAGCGTCCATGCACTCGGCGTTTGTTTTCTCCCTTTTTCAATGTTCCTTTAGTTCTCACCGATATGAATCTCGTTTCCCTTGGTTGGGATGATGCGGTCGCTGCTCAATTCCAACCTTACGCCATTTCAGATTTCCAGCCCGCCCGAGTCGCCTGCGCCCACAAGCACGCCTGCGATGTCTACACCTCAAACGGTCTGTTACCTGCCGCCTGCACCGGCAAGATGCTGCACGATGCCCTGACCCACGCCGATTTGCCGGTCGTGGGGGATTGGGTTGCGGTGCGTCCCCGCCCGGGAGAGTCCCAATTGGACATCCACGCCGTATTGCCGCGCCGCACCAAATTCTCCCGTCGCGCTGCCGGGGTTCGCGATCAGGAACAAGTGCTCGCATCAAATATTGATACGCTGTTCCTCGTATCCTCTCTCGATGACAATTATAACCTGCGTCGCATCGAACGTTATCTCCTGCTCGCATGGGAAAGCGGAGCCCGACCCATCGTGGTGCTTAACAAGTCCGACCTGCATCCAGACCCGTCCGCCGCGCAGGCCGAAGTGGCCGCCGTCGCTCCCGGTGCCACCGTGTTGGCATTGAGCGCGATGGTCGGGAGTGGCATCGAGGCCCTCAATCCTTGGCTGCAACCGGGCCAAACGGTTGCCTTGCTCGGTTCCTCCGGGGTCGGCAAATCCACGCTCATCAATTGCCTGCTCGGAGAGGATATCCAAGACACTGGCGACATCAGCGACATCAATCACAAGGGGCGCCACACCACCACCCGCCGCGAGTTATTCATTACGCCTACAGGAGCATTGTTGATCGACACCCCCGGCATGCGCGAAGTGCAGTTTTGGCAGACCGACACCGCATCGGTGGATGATACGTTTACCGATGTTGGCGAGATCGCACAGCACTGTCGTTTCCATGATTGCCGCCACAATGGTGAACCCGGTTGTGCTGTGCTTGAGGCTCTGAACGCCGGTGAATTGGATGATGCCCGTTGGCAAAGCTTTCAAAAACTGCAACGCGAGCAGGCTTTCGCTGCCCGCAAAGCGGATGCCAGTCTGGAACGCTTGGCCCGGCAGTCGTGGAAAAAAATCAGTCAACAGGCGAAGAAGATAACCCGGGAGAAACAGGGCGGATAATGTCTCCAATCTCAGCTCTCTTCGCGACCGGTCATGATTGACGATCCGGATTACTAATCCAAAGCTGAGCCCCATGTTCACAATCATAGGTGGCGACGGCAAAGAATACGGTCCGGTAACCCTGCAACAGTTACGCTCTTGGATTGGTGACGGACGGGCCAACCTCGACTCTCAGGCCAAATGCACGGGTGACGAGCAATGGCGGCGACTGGGCGACTTCCCCGAATTCAATGAATCCGGCACGACCCAGCCTCCGGCCCCGGCGGCCACTCCCGTCAATCCCACGGGACAGATCATCGTCGATCCCAAGGCCTACGCCGACGATCTGATCGCACGCGCGGGGACACTCGATATCATTGGTTGCCTGGAACGCAGTTGGGAACTGCTCAAAGCCAACTTCTGGCCCATCGTGGGCGCCACTGCCGGCATGATGGTTATCATGGTATTGGCCAGTTTCGTGCCCATCCTCGGGCTCTTCGTGGGCCTGCTGTTCACCGGTATTTTTCTGGCCGGCCTGTATGCGTTTTACCTGAAAAAAATCCGCGGTCAACCAGCTGAGTTTGGCGATATTTTCGACGGTTTCAAAATTGCCTTTGTGCCGCTGCTACTCGCGACTCTGGTGACCCAATTGATGGTCACCGCCGGTTTGCTCCTACTGATTCTGCCCGGCATCTATCTGGCTGTGGCCTACAATTTCGCGTTCATGCTGGTCATTGACCAGCGCTTGGAATTCTGGGCCGCCATGGAGGTCAGCCGGCGCGTCATCACCGCCCAATGGTGGCGCGTGTTTGCCCTGCTGATTCTGGGCAGCATCATCGCCCTGCTCGGCGTGGTGGGATTGTTGATCGGTGTCTTTATCACGATACCGATCTACTACGGAGCCTTGGTCTACGCTTACGAAGACCTCTGCCATCCGCCCAAACTGTAAATCCAATAGCCCACAAAATGTGGGCTATGAAAACCGGAAGGGTTGCACCTTGGCGCAGCCTAGGCGTGACCAGCCTCCTTCGCCAAGGCTTCGAAGGCCGAGCGGTTGCGCCCTACAAATGCATTTCTTCCGAGACGATGCGATACGCGTTACTTTGAAATCCCGGGGCGTTTGAGCAGCGCATCGAGCGATAGCTTCCCCGGGCCAAAGGCAAACACGATCACGCTGGCTAGCAGAAAGAGAAACGGTGACGCTGCCAGAAACTTGTCGGGATCACTGAAGATCGCCTGCACTGCCTCCATATCCGCAGTCAGGTAAGCGATTACCATCACGAACATCAGCGGCACAGTGACCAAGCGTGATGCCAGGCCCAGCATGAGCAGAATTCCGCCCAGGCATTCCGTGCCCCCGGCCAAAATGGCATTCAATTTGGGCAATGGAATATCGATGCTCGCGAAAAAGCCCGCGGTGCGATCGAGGTGGGTGAGTTTGCCCCAGCCGGTTTGGGCAAAACCCCAGCCCCAAAAGAGGCGCACCGCGAGGAGGACGAAACATTGCAGAAAATTGCCGACGGAGGTCAGCAGGGATTCCAGTTTGTTGAAATTGGCTTTGATGTTCATGGGAGGTATGGGGGTTGGAGTCTTGAGCAGAAAAATTATTTCCGGGAACAGAACCAGCCGAGTTGCATCCAGTTGGCAAACCACTCCTGCACCCTGGCGGGTTTAACCCGTGGACCTGCCGCCGCGATGGCTTGCGGCAGGGTCTTCCCAGCCCGCAGGGCCAGCAGCATGCGATACGAAGCGAGTTCCAGATTTTTATAGTAGATGGTTCCTTCGTGCCGGTGCACCGCCAGGTAGGTGCGCTTCGGTTTGGGTCGGCGCACCAGCTTGGTCGCACGCTTGCCCGCCGAGGCAGATTCCACCGCATTGCTCGCTTCGGCGCGCATCCCGTTTTTCTTCAATGCAATCGCATAGTCATCGACGGGATATTGGAGCCGGAGCAATTGCACCTGGGGTTGGACATCCATTTTCAAACGCGCTGACGGTGTACCCACCAGGTCAGCCGATGTCATCGGAGGGCGGGCCTCACCATCATAACATTCAATCTGTGCCCATTCAAATGCCGCCATGTCGGCTGCGAGTGCGGTGTAGGGTGTGGTCAGTTTCCCATGGGTCCGGATAAACTTTTCCAATCGGGAGGGTAGATCACGCAACGTGAAGGAACGCGAAGGCATTTTCACCATGTAGGTCTCAATCAACCGCATGAATTTACGCTCCCCCAGGACAGCCCGCACTCCAGGTAAATCCTCATAGAGGGAATCGAGCGTGCGAAACCAATACATGCGATTGTAGATCTCGATCCGATCGAGCGAACTCAGATGTTCGTTGGCCTTGGAAAATGTACCCACGACTTCCGCCGTCGTGCGACCATCGGTCCAACGGCGTTGCGAACGGTCCCCTGCGCCTAACGGCCGCGTCACCGCCTGCATCATAAGACGCTGGAAGTCGCGCAAATCCGCAACGTTGCGGATGCGTTCAGGCGCGCGCTTTGGCGGCTCGGGATTTTTGGGCTTTTTTTGCGCCATCGATAAATTGATTGGCCTTCAAGGCCTCGTTGTGAACCTCGTCGAAGGAAGGGATTTTATCATCCCATTCCAACAAAGTGGCCGTCACCCCGCAAAGCTTGGTGGCGTGGTCGTAGAGTTTCCACACCGGATCAAGCACCGGGTGGTCGTGCGTATCGAGCAGGTATTTTTCAAACTTGGTGTGACCCGCGATATGCATTTGCCCCACCCGATGATGCGGCACCGCATTGACATATTCGTAAGGGTCAAAGTCGTGGTTCTTGGACGAGACGTAGATATTGTTTACGTCGAGCAGGATGCCGCAATCCGCGCGCTCCACCACTTCGTTCAGGAATTCCCATTCCGTCATTTCCGACTGATGAAACGCCGCGTAGCTGGAAACATTTTCCACGCAAATCGGCACTTCGAGAAAATCACGCACTTCACGGATCTTTTGCGCCGTGCGCTTGGCCACGGCCGTGGTATAGGGCATCGGCAGCAATTCGTGCGAGTAGGTGCCGTCCATACTGCCCCAACAAAGATGATCCGATAACCAAGGCGTGTTGGTGCGTTTGATCAGAGCTTTCAATCGCCGCAAATGAGATCGATCCGGCTTGTCCGGTGACCCGAAATACAGGGATACGCCATGCTGCACCACTTGGTATTGCTCCAGGATCGAATCCAGGACTTCCAAAGGCCGACCCCCATCAACCATGAAGGTCTCAGAGATGATCTCGAACCAGTCCACCGTGGGCTTCTGTTCAAGGATATGGGCATAGTGTGGCACGCGCAGGCCGATCCCTATGCCATAATCATGATAACCGTTGAATTCGTTGGCGGGCACTTTTGGTCGATAATGTCGTGAGTTAACAAACAGGGCCGGATTCTTAGCGAATCCGGCCCAATGAAACCTGATAAGCTACAGCTTAACTGCAGCGCATATCATCAATGGTAGAATGGAGCGCTTACTTGCCTTTGCAGCCATCCTTGCCCTTGCAAGAATCCTTGGCCTTGTCGGCCTTGCCCTTGCAGGCATCCTTGCCCTTGCAGCTATCCTTGGCCTTGTCCTTGCTGCAGCACTCCTTGCAGTCTGCTTCGGACTTCTTGCCCTTGTCCATGCCCTTACAACCATTCTTCCCTTTACAGGAATCCTTGGCTTTGGCGGCAGGTTTTTCCGCGGCAGCACCAGCTTCCTGGGCAAGGCCCGTGGAAGCGAGGGAACCAGCATAGAGTCCAGCGATGGCAGCAGCCGTGATGATCAAACGTGTCTTTTTAGTCATATAATTATAGGTTTTGGTTTAAGCAATTTGCGGCGGCCATGGCACCAGCCAGTAGCTCGGTCCGTCATTATTGGAGTAGTAACAACATAACTTATTCCGTAAATTAGCAAAAAGATCGAGCTCCCTGATCTATTTAAGATCCTTCCGAGCGGAAGTGAAATTATATTACCCTGTCAATCAACGCCTTAGAACCATTAGTAAATATACTGAGATTGGCCAGAAAGTGTTTTACCAAAGCTTCGTCCTGATCATGGCGTCCGCCCGCCGTGTGTGGCGTGACAAAGCAATTTTTGGTGGTCCAAAACGCGTGATCAGGCGCCAATGGTTCGGGATCGAAGACATCGAGATAAGCGGCGGCAAGTCGCCCCGACTCCAGCGACTCGATCAACGCCCTATTGTCCAAGGTATTGCCCCGGCCTATATTATAAAATTTTGCCCCTCGCTTGCAGCAAGCCAGACGGCGCTGATTCACATAACCGCGGGTCGAATCACTATCGGGCAGGATATTCACCACATGGTCTGCCTCAGCCAGCACACTGCTCAGTCTTTCCTCCGGGACGATGATCACGCCCACTTCGCTCCGCGTTTGCCGGCGCACCGCGTAGATTTTCATCCCAAACGGAGCGAGCAACTGCACCAGTCGACGGCCGATCGCACCGTAGCCGAGCAGGAGAACGGTTTGCCCGGTAAGTAGCACCGATTCATAGCGTCGTTGCTCATATTGCCACGAATGGTCTGTCAGTTGAGCATGATACGAGGGCAGGATCTTACGGCCCAGCGCCAGCATCATGGCCAGGATATGTTGGGCACAGGGATCGGCAAACACCGTGGACGAGCTGGTAAGCATGGCGCCGCGGTCCCGGAAATCCTCCTTAAACTCCACCGTATCAAATCGCGCATAACTCGCGGTGGTCACTTCCACCCACTGCACGCGGGTATGTTCGCAACAATCATCCACCGCCGCCTGGCCAAACAACACATCGGCTTGAGCCGCAGTCGGATCCCGTTCGCCCGCCTGCAAAACACTGGCGGAGCATTTTCTGGCCCAAATAAGATTGTGCTCCCGAGTGCCTTCTAGGAGCCGGCGCGTAGCCTCGTCACTGAACTTGCCGTTGCACCAGATCGTAAGGCTCATCGCTTACTCACTCTCACTGAAGGTGCAGAGCGCGTGGACATTAAAACCTTCCACCCGTAAAAGTTGCGACCCTCCCAACTCGGGCAAATCAATCACCGCCGCCACCCCTGCAACCACCCCGCCTAGCGTGGTGAATAGTTTGGCCGCAGCCAGCAAGGTGCCGCCAGTCGCAATCAGATCGTCCACAATCAACACCCTTTGGCCTGGCTGGCAGGCGTCGGTGTGAATCTCCACGGCCGCCGTGCCGTATTCCAAGGCATACTCCTGTGAAATGGTTTCATACGGCAGCTTGCCCTTCTTGCGCACCGGCACAAACGGCTTGTGCATCTGGTAGGCCAGGGCTCCACCGAGGATGAAGCCGCGCGCATCCACGGCCGCGATCACATCCACCCCCAATCGCGTGCAATCGAGGGAGAAGGCTTCGACCATTACCCGGATCGTTTCCGGATCATCGAAAAGGGTCGTGACGTCACGAAAGTTGACTTCCGGTTTCGGCCAGTCCCGCACCGTGCGAACACGGGCCTTCAGATATTCGGCTAGTTCATCGGGATTCATGAGCAGCTGCATGACGCCGCGCGACCGCGCTGCGTGCAAGCAAATCCTTGGCCCTCCCCCGGGCGGGTCAGCCTAATTTTCTTTCGTCAACACCAGCGAAATATCATGCGGTTGGGCGGCATTTTGCGCTGTGACCTCATGGCCATCCATCGAGGAATACCGCAATCGGCCCTCCACTTCGATCCGCGCCTCGATCACGTAACGTCGTTTCGGTGAGATCCCGCCATAGGGATAAGGCAGCTCAAACTCGATCGGGGGGACACCGGGGTTCGATCGACTGCGCTCGGTCAATACCACCGCCGGAGCACCTTGGCGGGTAACATCAAGCAGTCGCACCGTAAGGGTTGCCGCGCGTGGCAGGACCACCGGATCATGTAAACTCAAAGTGCCGGTCATCATGGGCCGGGGGTCACCGGTCTGGTCTCCGCGTGAAAAACAACCCGTCAGCAACAGTCCGACCAACCCCATCAACAATAATGCGGAGATTTTTTTCATATCATATCCTCCGTGATTATTGCCATGGCCCTTAATTCTTCCACCCGATCATTGATCGTAGTCAACAATTCCGTGTGTTCACGCGCCTCCGATTCGTCGTTGTGCACCAAGCCGGAGCCAAACGGGGCTTGCTCACCGACACGGTCATGCCACCGGCTCCACCCATATCCCACTACCGCCGGATGTGCCACCGCCCGGGCCAAACCGAGCCGACCCTTGCGCAGCATTCTTTCCAAAGTGGTTGGTCCCAGCAATCGGCGCACCGGCGACTCGTCTTGAAAAGATTTCGCCGCCCAACTGAAATCACCCAGCAATACCGGAGCCATCGACTGATCCGCCAACTCCGTGTGATCCACGAAACAGGCATCAGCCACCGCTGCACACGCGGCCCGCAATGCCGGATGCACCGGACCACCCCAGCGACAACCAAAGATCAGCTGATGGGGCGCGTGCTGACGAATCGCGGCCACCGCGGTGGTAAAATAGCGTCGGGCAAATTCACGCACCCATTGCTCGTCGTCCCGCGCATAACCGGGCGTGACGATGCCCTGATCCTGCTTGGTCATCGACCGTAGTGATTCCTTGTTGGGTAGGGCCACTTTCCAGACCTTGGCCATTTTCACCAAATCACCCCCGTGCAGGGCCAGCACAAATTCCCAGGCCGCGTGATAGGCGGCCAACCCGGGTTCAAGACTCAGGCACACCTGCAATAATCCCGGACGGTCTGGCGCCAGGTGCGCCGGCCAACCCGGGCAGTCGTCGGTCAACCAACCGAGCAGGTGCTGATTTTCCTGCATCGGTTTACAAATCTCAGCGGCGCGCTCCTGCGCGACCGTGGGCCAATTGACATCAAACACATCCGGCAGTCGCACCCCGGCGAGATTGATGGGCGTGCCCGTCGCGTAAAATCCCACCGCCTTAAAAAAGGCCAACCCCTCCTCCAGATACAGGCGGTCACTACCACAACCCAAGGTGTTGAATCCCCATGTTCGCAAACGCGCTGCCGGATCGTGGGTCACATCTTCATCGGCCTTCACCCCGTGCACGGCTTTCGCAAAAAATGGCCGGTCCTCCGGATCGATCAACCACCACTGACCCGCATGAGTGCGACCGATACGGTAATACCCGGGAGACCCCCGCAGGCTCTCGCGTTTGAAATCAACCAAGGCATCGCTGGATACCGACATGAGTGCGGAGCGTGGAGTGCTGCCACAAAAATGCAAAGCGAGATCGATGTTGCCAAACCGGGTTGTAGGGCGCGACCCCCTGCTTGTCCGCCATAGCCCTAGGCTAACCGAACGGGCGACGGCTGGAGCCTTCGTAGCCTTGGCGAAGTAGGCTGGTCGCGCCGAGGCTGCACCAAGGTGCAGCCCTACGACAGACGATCTAACTCCGATCCGAAATACCCAAAAGCGTGAGCAGCGCATCGATTTGCGCGAAATCCCCGGTCACCAAGTGAGCCCCGGCACGGATGACGCGCGTGCGCTTTTCCGGCTGCAGCCCGAACCGTTGGCGCTCATCGCTGGCGAGACCCACCGTCAAACCACCGCGTTTGCGGGTTTCCCTAATCTCCACCGGGCCATCGCCAAAGGTCACCATGCTGTTCGCGTTTTCCGGTCCGATCTCGGAGAGGATTCTTTCCAGCACCATGCGTTTGGCATCGTGAGTCATGTCCTGACTGGCGCCGTAGATTCGCCCCTCAAAAAGTGAGGCGTAACCGAGTGCTTCCGCCTCCAGTTTGACGTCCTCCTCATCGGTGCCACTGGCCAGGAAAAGGCGGATGCCCGCCGCATGCAGACGATGCAAAAGTGTCACTGCATTCTTGAGCGTAAAATCTTCCACGCCCAACTCACCGCGGTTCAATCGATCCTTGCGCTGCTGCACGAGTTCCATGAGCGCGTCGTTGTAGATACGTTTGTAACCGGCAGCATCCAAAATGTCGGCCGCCGGCACGAAGCCCGCTTCCTTCACCATGAGGGCCAGACCATGCATCTGCTGCAGGGTTTGGATGCCCGTGGTCTGATCGATAAACTCGCGAGCTTGCCGGGTCACCCTGTCATAGGTGCTGCGATCAACCGTATCAAATACCGGCCCCAGAATCGCGCGCATCATCACCGGCTCCATCACTTGCTCCCAACCCTGACGCAAGGTGGAGATCGTGCCGTCGTGATCAAAGATCGCGTAGCGGAAGTTGAATTCCTCTGGCAGGGCCTCCGCGATTTCGATCTCCGTGCCCTCGGCGTAGGTCGCCGCGCGCAGGTCGTCCGCGAGTTCGGGTGCGTAAACGTAATCGGGGCTTTCGCCGATGGAGAGAATCTCCGCGGGCGTCGCGGTGCCGGTTTGATGCAGTTTCTGCACCGTTACCCCGGCCACGAAATTACCAAAGGCAATCGCCTCGGCCGGCGTCGCCTTCAACGCCAGACACGAAGCTATCCCCGTCACCATGCTGTCTCCCGCACCGACCGAATCTATCTTTTTAATGATGTGCAGACCCGGCGTTTCATAAATCCCATCTGCGTCGACCGCGATACAACCCCGGCCGCCGCGCGATACAAACACGGGCGTTTTCCAGCGCGCAAAAAGTTCAGTCGCCGCCGCCAGCGTGACCTCTCGCGGAATCGTTTCCCGGGGTTGATAAATCTTGCCGCAAAGTCGCGTGGCCTCGAGGTCATTGAGTTTGCGCAGCCCAGTGGGAAAAGCCGCGGCGAGTTGCCGGCAATCCACGAGCGCGATCACCTCGGGGTGAGCACTGAGCGCCGCGTTCAACCCATCCTGAAAACGTTGCGAGTAGATGCTGGATTTGAATTGTTGGTTGACCACCAGCACATCGAGTGCAGGCAGGGCCGTCGTGATCGCTGACAGCAGCGCCGCCTCCGACTCCGGCGCGAGCTGATTGAATATCCCGAAATCATAGCGATGACATTCCTCTCCTTCCACGATGGGTTTCAGGTAGGTGTTGGTCATCCACCCTTCGGATTGCTTCACCAAACCGCTCGTATCGACATTACGTTCGGACAACAGTCGCAGCAATTCCCTTCCATTGATGTCGTCGCCGATCACAGCAAAGGCGGAGAGCTGCGTAACCCCCAGCGCGTGCAAATTGGCCATGACATTGCCCGCCCCACCCAGCGTTTGGCGCTGCTCCCGCACCGGCCGCGTCGAGACGCCGGTTTCCAACGATGGCTCGGAAGCTTCAACATCGACGATATAATAACTGTCGACGCAGAAATCCCCCACCACGCCAATGCGTGCGCGGTTGAGATCGGCCAACAATGTTTTGAGACGAGCCAAGGGAAGAGGAGTAGACGACGGGTTCATGGAAAAGAGGGATTGATCATCTTCTCCCCCTGAAAATCCGGCTGCCATCGAATTGATTGCCAATTGGTAATAACCTGTAATTACATTTGCCATGGCCGCGCTCCCCAAACACGCGCAGATTTTCCAGCAATTACATCAGGCGATCCAGCGCGGTGATTTCAAGGACGGCTCCCGTTTGCCCAGTGAATCGGTGCTGGGACGCCAATTCAGCGCTTCCCGCCCCACCGTGGCTCAGGCGCTGCGTGAACTATCGCGATTAGGGCTGCTCGAACGCCACAAAGGCGCGGGCTCTTTCGTGCGCTTGGCACCGGCAAACACCGGAACCTTTGGATTACTGGCCGATGGTCTGGGGGCGACCGAGATCGTGGAACCCATGTCGGTTGAAATATCCCGGGCCGCCCGGGCCGCAGGCTGGAATGTGGTGATGGGCGCCGCCGTGGCCGACCGATCGCCCGATCTCATTGCCCGCGAATGGGCCGATCGTGGGGTCGCCGGAGTTTTCTTTGCTCCCATCGAACATCATCCCGTGCGCATGACCATGAACCGGGCCGTGGCGGAGCGGCTGCATCACCGCGGCATGGCCGTTGTGCTGCTCGACCGTGATCTCGAAGAGTTTCCGGGCCGCAGCGATTACGACTTGGTGGCCATCGATGATTTCTTTGCCGGCTTCGAATTGACCGAGCACTTGGTCGAGCGTGGCTGTCGGCGTTTTGCCTTTGTCGCCAAACCGGCCTTTCCCGCCACCACCGATCTGCGCCTCGCCGGAGCCCGGGCCGCCCTCGCCCATATTGATAAAGCGCAACTCGAATTCGCCGTGGGCTATCCCGACGACGAAGTCTGGCTGAAGAAATTGATCAAGCGCACGCGAGCCGATGCGGTCATCGCGTCCAACGACGCCACCGCCGCCCAAGTGCTGCAAACCCTGCAACATCTCGGCCATCAAATCCCCACCGAGATCAAGGTCGCCGCCTTCGACGACATCCGTTACGCCCAACTCCTTTCGCCGCCTTTGACGACAATGCGCCAACCCTGTGCAGACCTGGGCATCGCCGCGGTGGAAACCATGCTCGGGCGATTGCGACAACCGACGATGCCCGCCCGTCGCATTTTATTGCGCGCCGAATTAATCGCCCAAAAATAAACCGCCAGTGATCAACCATGATCCCAGTGGATATCAAGATAGACGAAGAATCTGGCAGGATAAAATTAGGCCTGTCATTGCGAGGAGGCCATAGACCGACGCGGCAATCCACGAAAGTATGCGTGACCGACCGGTGTTCGTGGATGACAGTTCGCCCTGTCATCGCGAATCTGGCATTGTTGTCATTGCGAGAAGGCGTCGCAGGCCGACGCGGCAATCCACGAAAAAGTATGCGTGACCGATCGGTGATCGCGGATTCCTCGCAATGACAAACCATTTTGAATACAACCGCCAAAACAGGAAACCCTCATGCTGAAAAATAAATCCGTCGTCGTAACCGGTTCAACCAGTGGTATCGGACTCGGCATCGCCCGGGCCATGGCTCGGGCCGGTGCCAATGTGATGCTCAACGGTTTTGGCGAAGCCGCCATGATTGAGAAACTGCGCAGCGATCTCGCAGTGGAAACCGGTGTGCAGGTGTTGCATCACCCCGCTGATGTCAGCCAACCCGCGGAAGTTGACGCCCTCATCGCCGCGACCGAATCTGCCTTCGGCTCCGTCGATATTCTGGTCAACAATGCCGGCATCCAACACGTCGCACCCGTCGATGAGTTTCCCGACGAAAAATGGACCGCCATCCAGAACATCGTGCTCAACGCCAGTTATCACGCCATCAAAGCGGCGCTACCCGGCATGAAGGCGCGTAATTGGGGCCGCATCATCAACCTTGTTTCCGCCCACGGTCTCGTGGCCTCGCCTTTCAAGTCCGCCTACGTCACGGCCAAGCACGGCCAGATCGGGCTGACCAAAACCGTCGCCCTCGAAGTCGCCGAAACCGGCATCACCTGCAATGCGATCTGTCCCGGCTACGTGCGCACTCCCTTGGTCGAAGGCCAGATCGAAGCGCAGGCCAAGGCACACAACTTGCCGCACGATCAGGTTATTCGCGAAGTGATCCTCGCCGCGCAACCGACCAAGCGCTTTGTCGAAATCGACGAAGTCGCCGGGCTTGCCCTGTTCCTTTGCAGCGACGACGCCAAGTCCATCACCGGCACCGCCATCCCCATCGACGGCGGCTGGACCGCCCGATGAAAATAAACCACATGCCTCCAACAACGAATGGATACCGCAATCATTCGGAGGCACAACCAGTTCAGCATGGGTCATTCGCCACGAATATCACTTGTCCCTTGAATCAGCCCTGACACAACTTAATACCAATGGCGCTGCATCCCCAATTTCCGACCTCGCCTTATGCTCCGCTCATTCCCGAGCAACGTTGGTTTCCTGCCGATGAGGTCCTGCGAGCTTCCTCATACGAAAAGCTTCTTCCCCCGCTGGTGGCTAAGGTGCGCCAGGAAGTTCACACTTGGCGCAATCAGGGATACCCGGGCAGCTCACCCACATCCCTGGCCCTGTTGCGCAACTGGTTCGAGACCGATCATCTGATCGAAAATGCTGATCACACGCTTTCATCCTTCCGCTATTACTTCGCCCAACGCGAAGCCGTCGAAACGGTCATCTGGCTGCACGAAGTCAAGCAGGCCCGCGACAAATATGATCTGCTACGATTTGACGCATCCGGCGCCGTGTCCACCGGCATGTTCGACGAGGACTGGCCGCGCTACGTCCTGAAAATGGCGACCGGAGCGGGCAAGACGAAAGTTCTCTCGCTGCTGATTGCCTGGTGTTTCTTCCATAAGCTTTACGAGCCCGGCTCCACTCTCTCCCGCAACTTCCTCGTCATCGCACCCAACATCATCGTCCTCGACCGGCTCCGTGCCGATTTCGACGGCCTGAAAATCTTCTTCAACGACCCCGTGCTTCCGCCCAACGGCCACGAAGGTCAAAACTGGCGCGACGATTTCCAGCTTACTCTTCATGTGCAGGATGACGTAAGAGTTGTCCGTGAAACCGGTAATTTTTTCCTCACCAACATCCATCGGGTTTTTCTTGGCGAAGTGCGCGATCCTTCGCTGGAGGACGATGATCTCCGCGATTATTTTCTTGCCGACGCCTTCGGGGCTAAACCCGCCGGTAAGACTACCGATAGCAAGACTGACCTAGGTGAGATCGTCCGCGAGATCGAGGAACTCGCCGTATTCAACGACGAGGCGCACCACATTCACGACGCCCGGATGGCGTGGTTTAAAAGCATCCAGGATATTCACCACAAGATGCTCCAAAAAGACCGTCGGCTCGCGCTGCAGATCGACGTCACGGCCACCCCGCGGCACGACAACGGAGCCATCTTTGTTCAGACCGTTTCCGATTATCCCCTCGTCGAGGCCATCCATCAGAATGTCGTCAAGCATCCCGTCCTGCCCGATCTGCCGAGCCAGACCAAATTGGTCGAAAAGAAGAGCGCCATCTTTACCGAGAAATACGACGACTACCTCAAGCTCGGCATTGAGGAGTGGCGAAAATCCTACATCGAACACAAAGCCCTCGGCAAGAAGGCCGTCCTCTTTGTGATGGTCGACGACACCCGCAACTGTGATGACGTGGGCGCCTATCTGGAGAAAATTTGCCCCGAATTGGAGGGTGCCGTGCTGGTAATTCACACCAAAAATAACGGCGAAATTTCTGAAGCAGCTTCCGGCAAAAACAAGGATGAACTCGAGCGCCTGCGCAAGGAGGCCAACGAGATCGACACGCTCAAGTCGCCGCACAAGGCCATCGTCTCTGTCCTCATGCTCAAGGAGGGCTGGGATGTGAAAAACGTCACCACCATCGTCGGACTGCGGGCTTACGCAGCCAAGAGCAACATTCTCCCCGAACAAACCCTCGGCCGAGGTCTGCGCCGGATGTATTTCGGCAACGACGTGGTGCGCGAAACTGTCTCCGTGCTCGGCACGCCCGCGTTCATGGAGTTTGTCGAGACCATCCAGAGCGAGGGCGTGGATTTGGAATACCGCCCGATGGGCAAAGGCACCGGGGGCAAGGAATCACTCATCGTCGAAGTGGATGCCGAAAACGATGCCAAGGACCTCGACGCCCTCGACATTCCCTTGCCCCGGCTCTCCCGCCGCTACCAGCGCGAGTTCAAAAATCTGGAGGGGCTCGATCCCGCCGCCTTCGGCAACCGCCGCCTGCCGCTGAAAGCCTTCACCGACGAGGAAACTCGCGAGATCGTCTTCAAGACCATGCTCGACGCGGAGATCCATCACACCATCCAACTCGACGGCACGGGCCCGGCGGATTACCGCTCCGTGGTGGCGTTCTTCGCCCGGCAGTTGCTCAAGGATCTCCGTCTAGTCGGCGGTTACGAAGTGCTCTACCCCAAGGTGCGTGATTTCATGCGCGGGAATCTTTTCGAGCCGGCTCCTGTCGACCTCGAAGATCCTGTTGTGTTGCGCAATTTCTCCGAGCCCGACGCCGGCAAGATTCTCTACGACTCCTTCAAGGTAGCCATCAACGCCCTCACCATTGAGGAAGCCGGCTCAACCCGCATCGAGGATTACATCCGGCTGAAGGACACCCGCCCCTTCCGCACCGATTACCGCGCCCACCTCGACGCCACCAAGAGCATCTTCAACAAAGTCGTAGGCGAGCCCCATTCCGGCAACTTCGAGTTGCGCTTCGCCAATTTTCTCGAAGCCGCGACCGACGTGTCGGCCTTCGCCAAGAACTACCTCGCGGTCGGCTTCAAGCTCGACTACGTCAAGGCCAACGGCGACCTCGCCAATTACCACACCGACTTCATCGTTCGCACCACTGATGGCGCCGTCTGGCTCGTCGAGACCAAAGGCCGCGCCGAACTCGACCTGCCGCAGAAAATGATCCGCCTCGGCCAATGGTGTGCCGACGCCACCGCCGCCAGCGAGGGCGGCCAACGCTACGATTTCGTTTACGTGGACCAGCCCGGCTTCGAGGAGCACCGCCCGAAAACCTTTGCCGCCCTCGCCGCCAGTTTCACAGAATACCAGACCGCCTCATAGAGGCTACCCGGCGTGTCCCATTTTACTCGATTTGACTTATAAATCCGCCAACGCGACCCATGTATTTTTTCTATATTGATGAATCCGGCAGCCGCGACCCCGCCACCAGCGGACGGTATCCGGACGGATCCTCGTTCATCAAGGATCCCATCTATGTCCTGTTTGCCACTTGTCTCCACGAATCGCGCTGGGGCGCGCTCGATCAGGAGCTGACCGACGCCAAGCTTCGCCTCCGCACCAAACTCCATCAGCAAAAGCACATTGCACTGCCCACCCTCGCCGATTGCGAAGTCAAATCGACTTCCCTGCGCGTTCCCAAACAGCCCGGCGACAAAGGCTACAGTCCGTTCGTCCACAATCTCGACGCTGCCGACAAGACCCTCCTTTCCCAGCTCTTCTTCTCGCAGATCGCGAAACACCACATGCGGGCGTTTGCCATCGTAATCGACAAGCGCGAACTGCAGGCCCACATGAGCGCGGAGCTCATGCACAAGAAGGCCTACGAACTGCTGCTGGAGCGCATTGAGCACTTTCTGGCCGAATATCATTCCAACCAGCGCGGCTTGGTCGTGATGGATGACACGCAAAAGCAGCTCAACCATGCCGTGGCCATGAAACACGCCTTCTTCCAACGCGAGGGCAATGCCAACCTACGCTTCCGTCACCTCGTGGAATACCCCTTTTTTACCGACAGCAAACTCTCCCACGGTGTGCAACTGGCGGACCTCTGTGCCTACAATGTTTATCGCGCCTTCCAACGACCCGATTTCGCCTACCCCTATTTCCAGCAACTGCTCCCCGCTTTTTACCGCTCGGATCGCACTCCGATTGACAAACTCGACGGCTTGAAAATTTGGCCCGAAACCTCACCCTTGGTCGCCTCCGCCGGGCTGGTTTATCACTCCTTCATCGAAGCCAACAAAAAGCCCGCTGCCGAAAGCAGCGGGCCGGGAAAGTGATGTCGGGCTGGGTGATCCATATCGAGCCTTCGAGAGGCACCCGACAGAACACAAACAATACCATATCCCGTCGAATTCAAGCTTCAAAAAAACCCTTACCCGACCGTCCTTTATTGATCAAATTGCTTCCCGCACAGTTGATTTTATCCGCAACCCGCTGATTTTCTGCATGTTCCTTATTTGATGGTTATTTGATTTCAACCCCTTTCCGCCCATGCCACGCCCTCACGACCCATCCGCTTACGACCTCTCCGACGCCGAGAAG
>FLOH01000508.1_pt2 | contig 60357 bp, 52 predicted proteins | sample 756751 | NCBI WGS metagenome assembly FLOH01 (sample SAMEA4026879, study PRJEB14308) | marine metagenome | biome: coastal water; material: water | depth 74 m
GCGTGCTCACCTGCTCGAGCCTGTCTGGTGACCGGTCTGTACCCGCACCAAAACTGGTGCTTGCAAACACGAAAGGGACAGCAGCCTGGAGCTAACGGTCCAAATGCTCCGGCACTTCAACGCGAGTTCCCCACCTACGGAAAACTCATGCGCTCTGCGGGTTACCGAACCCCGTATGTCGGTAAATGGCACCTTTCCAATTCACCCGGATCAGATTCTGATCAAGGGGCCAGTTCCTATCTCAGCGCCTATGGTTATGAAGGCTTAACGATGCCCGACCCAATTGGCACCAACGGTCAGGGAACAGACGACGACGGCAATATTGCCTATCAGGCAACCCAGTGGCTTTCGGCCCAAAAGAAGAGTGCATCACCATTTTGTTTGACCGTTAGTTTTGTAAACCCACATGACAAAGAGTTTTTCTGGTCCGGCACTGAAGCGGATAAGTACAACAACCTATTCATTGCATCTGGTGATACCGCAGCAGTGAACTATGACGCAGTTCCACCGCTTGATATGCCAAAAAATTATGGGTACCCGGCTTTACCTGACAACTGGGAGTCAACCAAAACACTTGAAAGCGACAAGCCCGGCTGGCAGGTTGCCGCGCGTGCTTTCACTGACTTAATGTGGGGTGGGGTCACCGACGATCCGACCCAACTCACCGAGTTCACCATGGAGGACTACCCAAACCTTCCCGGTTCAACAATTGCAAAGGCGCCATTCCCGTATTGGTCGCGCTCCCTGGACAGTTACACCCAAGTTATGAATTTTGTTGACCAACACATTGGTGCAGTTGTACGCGCCATTCCCAAGGAGCTTCGTGACAACACGGTCATAATCATGACCGCCGATCACGGTGACTATGCGAGTGCTCATGGATTCGCATCAAATAAGGCCGGTTCAATGTATGAGGAAGCGGTCAACGTTCCGTTAATCGTTGTGGACCCGCGGGAACGAATCACCGGTGACCTGGACACCATTCGCGAACAACTCACATCCAGTGTCGACATGATGCCTATGTTGGCAACACTCGCGCATGGCAACAAGGAATGGATGAAAGGCGCGTACGCCGACACGTACTCCGAGCGCTTAGACCTGCTTGAGATTGTTAAGTCAGACCGAGCACGAGGACGCGACCACATTGTGATGGCATCGGATGAATGGATCCCCAAGTTTTACGACTACAACAACTCCCCGCGGCACATCCTGGGTTTGCGCACACCCGAAATGAAAATTGCCGCGTACTCCTACTGGGACACTGCTGGTTTCATGGACCGCCAGAATGTCGAACTTGAGTCGTATAACTATGACACTAAACGCGGGCGCCTTGAGCTTGATAACCAAAGGGCCGACTCCGGCAAAGCCCAGAAACTGGCCAAGGAACTCCTGAATAGATTCAATCGAACCCAGATGCAAGCGCCTTTACCCAAGAAATATCGTGCGGCGCAGGCACGTGGTAAAGCCGAATATCTCGCCTACATTGCCCTACTGGACAGTCTGAATCCAGACGGATCAAGTGATATTTCTAGTCCCAATTGGGTGGGGAACTACCTGCACTTGGGATAACACGCAACCGATGACGTGACCAATTCCCGCGCACATTTTAATTCGGGCCTAAGTGAACTAAATGGGTTGAATGGGTTGAATGAGCACTGCATGTTTTAGCGCGACGGGCTACATCACAGTCTGGTTAAATCTTCGACTGCACTTCGCAAGCGCCCTTGGCCAGGAATATGGCTGTCTATACTTGAATCATGTCGCGTAGAAGCTTTGCCTCGTTAACTTCCGTTCTCAGCGCCTTGGCCATTGTTGCCAGTGTGAGCGTCGCCGCACCCGCAAGTGCCACCGAGCAAGTTTTGCTTGTTCAAAGCGCACCGAAGTCCACTGTAAAACTGCTCGAAAACAACACGGTGTCGATTTTTATGCGCTCACAAGCACAACCATTCGCGGCCGTCGCTGAGCGACCTCGGCGTTTGGTGTTCGAAGTCCCCAAACGTGATGCCGTTGCCTTATGGGACAAGAGTTTTGGTGAGATTGCGCCAAATGCGGTCCTCACTGGAACAACAAGGGCTGGAAAAGCTCAGAAATACGTCTTCACATTGAATTCGGCTCGCTCCACTGCCAAAGGCGTTCGCTATACCGCTGAACTGCTATCGGGGAATCTGAAATCAAGTGAACTTGTTCGACTTTCAAATACAGACATGTTAATCGACGGTATAGCTCTGACGCAGGGGAATTTTCCGAGCACCGTGGCCGTTGCGAGTGCCCCAGATTTAACCATTACGGCTGGACAGAGTTTTGATTTCACAGCAGGCGAGGTAAGCGTGTTCAACTCGATCACAGTCAAAATTGGCGCTAGCTTCACAATTCCGGTGGCGAGCACCTTTCAACTCTCTGCGCAAAGCATCGACGGAGTCACGTCGCCTTCATGCTCAAGCGTTCCTGGTCTCAGTGGGGTGAGTGGGATCGGCACAGTCTCTGGGGGATGCATGTTCAGTTGGTCTTCTGTCGGCAGTCCAATCATCATTACTAATACTTCACAGGCGCCAATCGTGATGACAACGGTGACAGCAAGTTAAAAATCGTTTCAACTGCTACTGCGTTAACACCATAATTACTTATTTAGAATTACTTATTGAACGTTTTATCCCACCAATTCTGACTTACCAGTCGATATTGCACAACGCCAAGTGGACAACGGCTGGGGAGTATATGAAATCTTCAACGACTCCGGGCAAGGGAACCTCTACGCAATCTGGAAACAGTAAGACTCACAAACTCAACGGCTCCCCAGCGTTAAGTTGGGGAGCTGTTTTCTTGGTGCGCGAGGGGGGAGTTGAACCCCCACACCCTTTCGAGTACACGGACCTGAACCGTGCGCGTCTGCCTATTCCGCCACTCGCGCGTGATGCTGGGAAAGGTTACCGCCACGCGTACCGATCACGTCACGGCGGATCCGACCTTTACAGGTAACATCGTCATGTGGGAATTTTGGAACGATTCGAGGATTCACTGGACCGGATGGTCAGTGGCGCGTTCGCTCGGGCTTTCAAGGCAGAAGTTCAGCCGGTTGAGGTCGCATCCGCTGTGCAACGGGAGATGGATGACCGGGCCGCTGTGATCGACCGGGAGCGGACCGTAGTTCCTAATATTTTTCATATTGAACTTTCTTCACACGATTACCGGCGTCTGGCCGTATTCAAAGACGCATTGTGCACTGAGCTAGGCACGCTAGTGACCGACTACTCCGGTGAGCAGCGCTACACCCTGCTCGGGGCGCCGGTTGTCAGTTTGGGTGAAGACGAAGAGCTGGAGACCGGGATCTTCCGGGTTCGCTCGGAGGCACGCGCTGAGGTCACCACTCAGGGCGGCGGGTCCGCCGTTGTTGTTGGGCAACCCCGACTTGAAGCCAGCGGTGGCACCTACCCGCTCGTTCGGGCAATTACCCGTCTTGGTCGGGGGACCGACGTTGACATTCGGGTTGAGGATCCCGGCGCATCACGTAATCATTGCGAGATTGTTTTAGGTTCACCTATCTACCTGCGTGATTTGGATTCAACCAATGGAACATTTCATAACGGTGAGCAGATCACTGAAGTCGCACTTGTTGAAGGTTCGGTTGTTCAAATCGGGACGACCTCGCTGGTCTTTCGGAGCGGTTGATTTATGTCCGAGCTCGCACTCACCCTGGTCCGACTCGCATTCCTGGGGCTACTTTGGGTGTTTGTTCTTTTAGCCGTGTGGGTATTGCGTCGTGATATTCGCCAACCGGAAGATTCAACCGGATCGGGGCGGGTCAAGAAAAAATCAAAAGGTCGTCAGCCGAAGCCGCCGAAGCCGCCGAAGATTTCTCGTAAGCAAAAAGTTCGCGGTAATCGGCTTGTTGTAATTGACGGTCCACTAGTCGGAACCATTGTTGAACTGGCAGGTGCGCAAATAACTTTGGGTCGTGCCCCAGATTCCACAATTATTATTGACGATGATTACGCGTCGAGCCGGCATGCTCGTATTTATGAATCCGAGGGTTCATGGGTCGTTGAAGATTTGGGTTCAACGAATGGAACCTGGATTGATCGCTCCCGCATTACCACGCCAACCGTTCTACCAGTTGGTGCACCACTTCGTATTGGCCGCAGCACACTACAGATTCAGAATTAGTCGCAATGCCTAAATTGAGTTTGCGGTACGCAGCTAAGTCGGACGTGGGCTTAGTGCGTCAAGGTAATGAGGACTCCGGCTATGTTGGCCCGCGGTTGTTATTGGTCGCTGACGGTATGGGTGGTCATGCTGCGGGTGAACTTGCATCGGCATTAGCGGTGGCAACGGTTGCAGATCTTGATGTTCACCCTCCTACCGATGCTGACATTTTAACCTACCTTTCGGACTCAATCGATAAAGTTGGTGAAGCAATTGAAGAGTTGATCTCCGAAGACCCTGAACTCACTGGGATGGGAACGACTGTCACCGGCTTGTATTGGCTGGGTGGCCGGATAGCGATCGTTCACGTGGGTGATTCTCGTGCCTACCTTCTGCGTGACGGTGATTTACAGCAACTCACCCACGACCACACGTACGTACAGACACTCGTTGACTCTGGTCGAATCACCGAAGCCGAAGCGGCCGTGCATCCACGTCGCTCACTCCTGATGCGGGCATTAGATGGAATGAATCCAGTTGAACCAGATCTTTCGGTTCGTGAAGCCCGCAAGGGTGACCGGTTTCTGTTGTGCTCGGACGGATTGTCCGGTGTCTTAAGTGACATTGAGATCGCGTACTCACTGAGCTCAGGTGAGCCCACCGGTGTTGTTACTCGCCTCGTTGACCTAGCACTCGAACGTGGTGCGCCCGACAACGTAACCGTAGTAGTCGCGGACGTTATTGAACGTGAATCAGAGGAAGAAATACCACTCACGCTTCCTGTGGTCGTGGGTGCTGCAGGTGAGCCGCGGGTGCGATTGCAGTTGCCGAACACGCGTTTTCCCGACGATGCGCAACCTGATCCTGATAAGCCCGATGCTCCTGCGCCATTTGATTTCGGCACCGAGACCGCGCCACAAGCATTGATTGATGCTGAACTCATTGTCCCTGCCGCTGAACAAGCGCTTTACGACCGGGAACGCGAACAGGAAGCAAAAACACGCCGGCGATCGGGGCGTAAAAAAATTATTGGTTACACCGTTGGGGTGCTTACGGTCGCGGCTATTACTTTCGGAACCTTATTTGGCACTCAACAGTGGTTGGCGGCTCAGTGGTACGTATCGGTCAACGGTAGCGCGGGAACCGGCACGGTAGCGATCTACAACGGTGTCCAAGGGAGTCTGGCGGGTTTCTCTCTCTCCGATATTGATTCAGACTCTGGGCTCGTTGTCGGTTCATTGCCCCTGTTTGATCAGGAATTGGTGAGTAAAGGGATTCCGGCGGCAAGTTACCAGGATGCACAGCGCATTGTTACCGAGCTTGAAGCTCGTGCCCAGGAATGTTTAGCCTTGATTCCCCCACAAGGTTGTCCGGGAAGCTTACAGTGAAGAGTAGACGCAACACGGAATTGGTTCTTCTGGTGTTTGCGTGGGCGCTTGGAATTTTGGGAACATTGCAGGTGGGATGGGCAACGGGCGAAGGTACACCGCCTCGGTTGTGGATCACGATCAGTGCCGTTGCGCTCATTGCTTTGGTGATGCACGTGGTAGTTCGAGTTCGAGCAAAATACGCAGATCCAATTATGCTTCCCGTGGGAACGTTGCTGACAATTTTGGGTTTGATCATGATTTACCGACTTGATGTTGCGGATGCACGTCGAGCTGAACTCAATAACGCTCCCCTCCCCACACCTGACGTGTATTCGCAACTCACCTGGTTCGCTATTGCGGGAATTTTGTTCTGTGGGGTGTTTATTCTTTTGCGCGATCACCGGCGCTTGCAGCGCTATACGTTTACTTTCGGACTCATTGGCCTGGTGTTGATGGTATTACCGCTGGCACCCGTGATTGGCACAACGGTAAATGGCGCAACGCTATGGATCAGGGTGGGAGACTTTTCATTCCAACCTGCGGAAATGGCGAAGATTTTGCTCACGATATTTTTCGCCGGCTACTTGGTCAAGACTCGTGACTCGCTCGCATTGGTGCGCACCAAGGTTTTAGGAATCGGACTACCGCGGCCGAAGGACTTGGGTCCAATTGTGATCGCTTGGTTTATTTCCTTAGGCGTATTGATTTTCCAACGCGACTTGGGAACTTCAGTGCTCTTCTTTGGCTTGTTTGTGTCAATGTTGTATATCGCGACTCAGCGTAGGTCTTGGCTAATTATTGGCTTTTTCTTGTTTCTGGGTGGCGCGTATTTCGCATATGCAAATTTTGGCCACGTACAGGCTCGAGTCACGGTCTGGCTTGACCCTTGGTCATACGCTGACACAACCGGGTACCAAATTGTGCAATCAATTTATGGGTTGGCAAATGGTGGGATTCTTGGTGCCGGATTGGGTCAAGGGTTCCCGAATCTGGTCCCATTTGCGAGCACCGACTTCATTGTCGCGGCCTTGGGTGAAGAATTGGGAGTAACTGGCATCTTTGTAATTTTGCTACTTTACGCAATTTTGATTGAACGTGGCCTGCGAACGGCTATCACGTGCCGCGACGGTTTCGGCCAATTACTTGCCGCTGGGTTGTCTATTACTTTTGCATTACAAGTATTTGTGATTATCGGTGGCGTCACCGGTTTGATCCCCTTGACCGGTTTGACCACACCATTTTTGTCTTATGGTGGGTCGAGTCTGGTTGCCAACTGGGTGATCTTGGCACTATTGCTGCGGATCTCGGATCGTTCTCGGCGGCCTGATCTGTCGAAAGTCTCACCAGATGATGCGATGACGCAAGTTGTGCCGCGGGTGAACCAATAATGACTAGACAGATCCGTAGGCTTTCATTTGTTTTTGGGTTACTTCTGATCGCACTGCTCGCCAATGTGACCTTGATTCAGGTGATTAACGCTGGTGATTACCGTTCGCGTCCGGGGAATCAACGGGTATTGCTGGCTGAGTACGACCGAGAGCGTGGACCGATCCTGGTTGCCTCAGACCCGGTTGCCCGCTCGGTGGAGACCGGCAACACGTTGACGTACCTGCGTAATTACAACAATGGCCCGTTGTTTGCGCCAGTAACCGGTTTTTATTCCCTGGTTTATGGAGCGACGGGGCTTGAGCGCACTGAGAATCGAATCTTGAATGGCAAGGCGGATATTTTCACGGTGGACCGGGTCCAGCAGTTGGTCTCGGGGCGGCAACCCGTCGGTGGAGCCGTGACCACCACAATTAATGCCGCTGCGCAGAAAGCAGCATTTAAGGGGCTCAAAGGTAAGCGTGGTGCGGTGGTCGCGATTGAACCGGCGACGGGAAGAATTTTGGCTTCGGTGCAAATGCCGTCGTTTGACCCTAATCGGCTTTCCAGTCATGACCCGTCAGATATTCGCGAGTACTACAACGAGCTCGAGGCGGACCCCGATAAGCCATTATTGAATCGCCCGATTGTGTCCCTTAACCCGCCAGGATCAACGTTTAAGGTAGTTGTTGCCTCGGCTGCTCTCGCGTCTGGTCGGTTCACGGCCGACTCTGTGTTGCCTGGCCCTAAGACGTATCAGTTGCCTAACTCGTCTAAAAAATTGCGAAACTGGACGGGCAAGGAATGCGGACCGGAAGGGAAAATAACTTTACGGCAAGCCCTTGCGATCTCGTGTAACACCGCGTTCGCGTGGTTGGGAAATGAATTGGGTGCGGCCGCGATCCGTGATCAAGCCGAAGCGTTTGGGTTCAATTCCGGTTTTGAGATTCCGCTGCGGGCAGCTACTTCACTGTTCCCACAGGATCCTGACGCCCCGCAAACTGCACTCTCGGCAATTGGTCAGTTTGAGGTGAGGGCAACCGCGTTACAAATGGCCATGGTGGCTGCATCAATAGGTAACAGTGGTCGAACCATGAACCCGTACTTGGTGCAGGAAATCCGTGGGCCGGATCTTTCTATTCTGCAAACAACCGAGCCAAGTCAATTTGAAGATGCCCTTAAGCCCAGCAATTCCCTCTCGCTGACCGAAATGTTGGTGAACGTAGTGGAAAACGGTACGGGCAGTAACGCTAAAATAGATGGAGTTCGGGTTGCGGGTAAGACCGGGACAGCTCAAACCGGTAATGACTCACCCTCTGTTGCTTGGTTTATTTCATTTGCACCAGCTGCGGCTCCAAAAGTTGCGGTTGCGGTGGTGATTGAAGAAAGTGGCGCTGCCGAAGTTAGTGGAAATGGTTTGGCTGCCCCCATTGCAAAAGCGGTAATGAAAGCTGTCTTGGGGCGTTGAATGTAAGTGTCACGTTTCCCGGTGAGTGCGTGCCAATGATAAGTGACTTAGGTGTGACATGATCTGTCATAAGGAGGGCTTGTGAGCGAATCAGAACATGGTCGAATGCTGGGTGACCGGTATGAAATCGGTGCCGTAATCGGTCGAGGTGGTATGGCTGAAGTCCATGAAGGCCGGGATTTACGCTTGGGCCGCCGGGTTGCAATTAAGATTTTGCGCCCTGATTTAGCCAAAGACCCCACTTTTCAAGCTCGTTTCCGCAGGGAAGCACAGAGCGCCGCTGCCCTCAATCACCCAAATATTGTCGCGGTCTACGACACCGGCCAGGACACCCTTTCCCCGGAAGGCGACACCGGTGAACCGGTAGTTGTTGTTCCTTACATCGTTATGGAATATGTCGACGGTATGACCCTGCGGCAAATAGTGGCCAGTGGCCGCCGCCTTCTGCCGGAACGGGCCCTGGAAATAACTGCCGGGATTCTGGCGGCTCTGGACTATGCGCACCGGCACGGAATTGTGCACCGTGACATTAAGCCGGCAAACGTCATGCTCACTCGGACCGGTGATGTGAAAGTTATGGACTTCGGCATTGCTCGGGCGATCAATGACGTCGCATCAACTATGACCTCCGCTTCAGCTGTCATGGGCACGGCGCAATACCTGTCACCAGAACAGGCTCGGGGTGAAGTTGTTGATGCGCGGAGTGATCTGTATTCAACCGGCGTTGTACTTTTTGAATTGCTTACCGGTAAGGCGCCGTTCACTGGCGACTCCGCTGTGGCAATCGCCTATCAACACGTGAGTGAAATGCCCGCGATTCCTTCCACAATTGATCCGGGGGTAACCCCCGAGGTGGACGTTGTTGTGATGCGCGCTTTGGCGAAGCGAGCCGATGAACGCTACCAAAGCGCGAGTGATTTTCGGGCCGATGTTGAACGAGCGGTTGCGGGTTCTCCGGTAACTGCTGCCGTGCCAACAATTGTTGCCGACCAGACCGCCATGATGACGCCCCTTGATGCTTCGGGGATCAACCGCGAAAATCAGACAAGTGTTTCCACTGGACGCAAAGGTCGAAGCAGTGCTGTTTTTTGGATACTTTCTTTGGTTGCCATTTCAGCGGCAATTGTTGGTGCGATTGTGATTGGACGATTCCTAGTAGGAAGTGACAGTGGAACCGTCGTCACAGTTCCCAGTCTTGATGGTCTCACCATTGAACAGGCATCAGAAACTTTGGCTGAATTTGAACTGCGGATTGGTGCACAAACTCCCGAGATTTCCGAACGTCCCCAGGGCACGATTATTGCGCAACAGCCCGCGCCCGGTGAAGCAATTGAACAAGGTCAGGCAGTGAACATCACTATCTCGACGGGTCGTGAGCAATCCACGGTGCCGCAACTTGTTGGGCTCACTTCACTTGACGACGTACGAATAGCACTTTCTGATTTTGGTTTGGTCCTTGGTTCGATTTCCGAGTCCGATTCAAATCAGCCCGGTGGCTACGTACTGGAACAAGATCCCGGTGAAGGAACCCAGGTTGCTGCCGGTAGTGCGGTTGACATCGCGGTGTCTTCTGGTTTGGTCGAAGTGCCGGGTGTAACTGGGGCGAATGAAGCCCAAGCGAGGAGTGACCTGGCACAGGCCGGATTTGAAGTTCAGGTGGTGGAGCAGGAGTCTTCGATTTCGGCGCCGGGTGAAGTCCTTGCCCAATCACCCCAACCCCAAACCCAACTGGCTCGTGGGTCTTTGGTGACGATCACCGTGGCGATTGCGGCTCCGGTACCTACACCGACGGTGGTACCTGTACCCGATCCCACCGCGGTACCTGTACCCGATCCGACGGATGTGCCTGTTCCCGATCCCACCGCAGTACCTGTTCCCGATCCCACCGCAGTACCTGTTCCCGATCCGACCGCGGTACCTGTTCCCGATCCGACGGATGTGCCTGTACCCACTGCTACTGCTGCTCCCTAACGTGTTACGTGTACGTGTTACGTGTTAATTGTCACCGGGGCAATGCTGGATAGTTTGTCCCGCACTTCTGGGAAGCCACAGTCGGTGAGCCAATTGGCGAGCATCTCGTGGCCGCCTTCGGTGAGAACCGATTCGGGGTGAAATTGCACGCCTTCAATGGGTAGGGTTTTATGTCTGAGTCCCATGATCACGCCGGTTTCAGACCTGCCGGTGATTTCGAGTACCTCGGGAACAGTATTTGGGTCAAGGGTAAGTGAGTGATACCGCGTTGCTGTGAAGTTGTTAGCCAGCGTGCTCATCACACTTTTTCCAGTGTGTGAAATTTGTGATGTCTTGCCGTGTAGGAGTTCCGGGGCGCGGATAATCACGCCACCAAAAGCTTCGGCAATGACTTGGTGTCCTAGGCACACTCCAAAGATCGGGGCTCGCCCGTTGACGCCCCGGACAATTTCTAGACATGCCCCAGCATCCTGTGGAGTGCCCGGTCCAGGTGAAATCAAAATTCCGTCATAGGAAATTGCTTCTTCCAAAGTGACGTTTTGATTGCGTTTCACGGTGACGTCAGCCCCTAATTGGGCGAGATACTGGACCAGATTGAACACGAATGAGTCATAGTTATCGATGACTAGGATTCGCGGCGTGCCCACGAGCATGAGTATGGCAGGCTATGGTTACGCCAGAACGGCAGCAGGTATGAATTAGGATTAACTGAACGCGAAATAACCTTAGGGAGAGTCCGGTGCCAGAGTCCAAACGACGTAAGAAGAACGCCTACACACCCGAACAGCAAATGGGTGAGCGTAAAGTCGCACAGTTCGGATCCCCGGCCTGGCTCGCTCCGACTATGGTTGCCTGTTTCGTCATTGGATTGACCTACCTGGTGGTTTTCTACGTTGCTGGACCTGACGTTCCATTTATGAACTCGGTCGGTGGGGACCTCAACGCCCTGGCTAACGTGGGAATTGGGTTTGCCTTCATCATGGCTGGTTTTGGTTTAGCTACTCGCTGGAAGTAATTCCTGCACCACAGATCACATGCGTTACCAGATGTGACGGTTAACTGTGGATAATCTGTGAGGCTTTTAGGTGTTATTCACAGCCTATCCCCATCTGGGGAAAAACTACACGAATGTGATTAATTACTTGATTGTGCACTCGAATCAACTCGCGTCCCAAGGGTAACTCCTGATTACCCCCGCGTACTACGATTGGGTATATGTCGGGTAACCGGATGGATCCATGGGTGGATTCCTATGCCCAACGGGCCCAAGGTTTAACGGCTTCAGCTATCCGGGCGTTGTTCTCAGTTGCTTCACGACCAGAAGTTGTATCCCTCGCCGGTGGGATGCCATATGTTTCGGCACTTGATTTGAATCAATTTGCGGAGATTGCAGCCCGGGTAGTCCGTGAGCAAGGGCCTGTCGCTTTGCAATACGGTTCAGGTCAAGGTGACCAGACGTTGCGCGAGCAGATCCTTGAGATCTCCGGGCTCGTTGGTGTTCGTTCCCACCCCGACGACGTTGTTGTTACCGCCGGATCACAAATGGGACTGGATTTGGTCACGAAGATTTTTTGTGATCCAGGGGACACGGTGATTGTCGAGTCACCTTCTTATCTGGGTGCCCTTGGGGTGTTCCGTAGCTACCAGTGCAATGTTGTCCATGTTGCAATGGATAAGCAAGGGTTGGATCCGCAGTCACTGCGTGAAGCGTTGACAGAGAATTCTCGGGTTAAATTTATTTACACGATCCCCTCGTTTCACAATCCCGCGGGTTTAACCCAAAGTTATGAGCGCCGTAAAGAGATTCTTGGGATTGCTCAAGAATTCAATGTTCCTATTTTAGAAGATGATCCTTATGGGTTACTCGGTTTTGAGGGTGAACCACCCAAAGCAATCCGATCCCTCGATGATCAGAGCGTGATATATCTTGGATCTTTCTCGAAGATTATTGCTTCAGGTTTGCGGGTCGGTTGGGTGATTGCTCCGCATGGCGTTCGAGAAAAACTGGTACTTGCTGCGGAGGCCGCAACTTTGTGCCCTAGCAACTTTTCCCAGTTGGTCGTCTCTCGGTACTTGGCCGAGCAACCTTGGCAACAGCAGATCAAAGTGTTCCAGGAGTTGTATCGCGAGCGTCGTGATGCTCTGCTCCAATCCATGCAAGCTCTGATGCCCCCGGGTGTAACCTGGACGGTCCCCCAAGGTGGATTTTACTCGTGGCTCACCCTGCCCCAACAATTGAATGCAACGAACATGTTGCCTAGAGCAATTAGTTCACTGGTGGCCTACGTTCCTGGGACGGGTTTTTTTGCCGACGGGCAAGGGGCACAAAACCTTCGATTGTCGTATTGTTACCCGGATCCCGCACGGATCGAGGAGGGTGTGCGGCGGCTTTCGGGAGTAATTGAGGCCGAGTTGGAACTTATCGACACTTTCGGGGTAAACGGCACCTCTGGACCATCGACTGGCTCATCCCACACTCACAGCCCTAAATCAGATCTCGTTTAAGGAAAACATGCGAATAGCAATTCTTTCCGGTGGCCTTAATGCCGAGCGTGATGTCTCCCTACGTTCGGGTCGACGCGTTGGTGAGGCCCTCCGCCTCGAAATTCCTGAGGCTGAGATTTTTGAACTTGACCTTAATACTGATTTTTTGGATTCACTATCTTCGGACTCCTTTGACGTAGTGATTCCACTCATTCATGGGGTAATTGGTGAAGATGCCACCCTACGATCCATGTTGGAGTTAAAGGGTATCCCCTATGTTGGGAGCAGCGCGGCTGGTTCGGCCCGCGCATTCGACAAGGGGATCTCAGCCGGTTTAGTGCCCACGGGTAGTGCTCCCAAATTCGTTGCTTTCCCACAGAGTTTCTTTCGTGAAATGGGTGCTCCGCGGATATTACACAGCGTAATCTCCGGAATTGGGCTGCCTTTGGTTGTTAAGCCGCTCAATGGTGGGTCCGCCCTTGGGGTGCGATTGTGTACGAGTGTTGAACAGGTTGCGCCGGCACTTGTTGACGCGTTTGGCTACGGGGATCGAGTCATGCTGCAGAGCGCTGCAATCGGCACTGAACTTGCGGTCACTGTGATTGAAGTTGATGGGGAGCTGCAGGCCCTGCCGCCGGTTGAAGTGGTGCCCCTAAGCGGCGTCTACGACTTTGACGCCCGTTACTCGGCGGGTGCCACCGAATTTTTTGTTCCCGCTCGGCTTGATGCTGAGCTCGTTGAACGAGTATGCGCCTACGCGGTTGTTGTTCACGAAACCCTGGGACTGCGTGACATTTCCCGAACAGATTTAATTGTTGACGCTGACGGATTCATCTGGTTCTTGGAAGTTAATGTCTCGCCCGGAATGACGGAAACCTCACTCGCGCCCCAGGCAATTGAGGCTGCCGGTATGAACGTTGGGGCTGTGTTTCGCTCCCTGATCACCGGGGCTGTTTCCCGAGCAAACTAGCGAGCTTTGTTAACTGGGGTCAAGTAATTGCGTGATTCGGCGGGCATCTGCAATGTCAGCGCATTCAATCACAATTTTTCCTTGTGAGTTCTTTTTAGCAAACCCTTCGAAATTTACGCGGGTGTCCGTTGAATCAGAAATGCGTTCAACCAGAACCCTGATTGATTCGTCTAGTTCCTCGGAGCGGCCTTTTTTCTTTTTGGGCTGGCTAGGTTTGCCTGACTTCTTGCCACCTGGGCTGATTGCGATTATTTCTTCAACGCTACGAACACTTAAACCTTCTTTGATAATCCGCGTTGACATGTGATCCATTGCTTCAGGGGAGTCCAGGCTAAGTAGTGCGCGTGCGTGACCTGCGCTAAGAACACCAGAGGCGACTTTTTGTTGAACACTAGTAGGAAGTTTGAGAAGCCTGATCGTGTTCGTTACTTGAGGTCGCGAACGTCCGATGCGTTGTGCTAGTTCTTCCTGGGTGCAATCAAAATCGGACAACATTTGCGAATAGGCGGCCGCTTCTTCGAGCGCATTGAGATTCGATCGATGTAAGTTTTCCAGTAGTGCATCACGCAGCATATTTACGTCATCAGTGTTGCGAATAATTGCGGGGATGTGCGTGACGCCGGCGAGTTTGCTTGCGCGTAATCGGCGCTCGCCCGCAATCAGTTCATAGGAACCGGTTTTAGTTTTACGCACCACAATTGGCTGTAGGAGTCCGATTGTCTTGATAGAGAACACGAGTTCGTCGAGTGCTTCTTGGCTAAAGACTGTGCGGGGCTGAACCGGATTGGGTGCGATGGAATCGATGGGGAGTTCCAGATAGGTCACGGGGGTTTGGGCCTGTGGTGCCGGCGAGCGGGCCGCCGTGGGGTTAGATGCGGTGGGACTAGATGCGGTGGGACTAGATGCCGTGGCTTCCGTGGGGATGAGTGCGCCTAATCCTTTACCTAACCCGCGGGGTGCTGCTGCCATAGTGACTCCTAATTGTGGATAAACTGTGGATAACTTATATTGTTTGCTGAATAATATCCAGTTGCGCGGCGGCTTCCCGGTAGGAAACCGCTCCAGATGAAGCAGGGTCATAGGTAAGGACCGTTTGGCCGTAGGAGGGAGCCTCAGATACTCGCACATTCCGCGGAATGATCGTCTCGAGGACCCGTGCGCCAAAGTGATTGCGTACTTCATCGGCTACCTGGCTAGCCAGCCGGGTCCGCCCGTCATACATAGTTAAAATAATTGCAGTGACGTAGAGCTCGGGATTGAGATGCTCTTTGATCATGTCTACAGTTTTTAATAACTGGGCGAGCCCTTCTAGGGCGTAATACTCGCACTGGATGGGTAGTAGCACCTCTCGCGCAGCAACCAAACCATTGAGGGTGAGTAGGCCCAGACTGGGTGGGCAGTCCAAAAAGATGTAGTCAAAGTGTGTGGTGTGTAATAACTTTTCAATTTCCTCACGTAACCGGTGTTCGCGATTGGGCGTGGATACAAGTTCAACTTCCGCACCGGCGAGATCGATTGTTGCTGGGATTCCAAAGAGTTGGGGGACGTCGGCACAGGGGGTGATCACCTCAGCCAGCACAGTTTCCCCCATTAGCACGTCGTAGATACCGGGTGTGCCTTCAGGGTGGTCGATCCCTAGTGCGGTCGTAGCGTTTCCTTGTGGGTCCAGGTCAATTACCAGGACGGTTTTACCTGCTTGGGCCATCGCTGCAGCGATATTGACCGTTGTGGTGGTTTTTCCTACCCCGCCTTTTTGATTTGCGATGGTGATGATTCGGGTCATGTGGGCCACCCTAAACCGACTTTCGTTCCGATTTGCTCGGCTTCAATGGTCAATGTTTCCCGTGAAACATCGATTGGCCAGCCAAGGCCAGAGGACTCATCTGCGGTTTTTGATTGCTGTGGCACCGGCCTATTGTGTCCCATTTGACTAATTGATTCCACGCCGGGCTCGCACCACGGTTGTCGTGGGTTCCACAACCCCCGCCCCACAAGTCAGCACCTCGATCTTCGTGATCCCGTACTGGGTTAACGCCTGCGCTGGAACCTCAGCTATTTCCTTCTGGGCACTTAATCCTTTGAAAGCAATCAGGTCCCCCACTGGTTTCAATAGTGGCATGGTCCATCCAAGTAGGCGTTCCATGGGGGCCACTGCGCGGGCGGTAACAATATCAACCCCCGCCCAGGTGGGTGTCGCTACAACTTTCTCAGCTCTCGCCCGAAGAACGGTGACCCGCTCACTCAGCCCGAGGTCAATCACTGCCTCGGTGAGAAAAGTAGCCCTGCGTAAGAGTGGTTCAATCAGAACTATCGAAAGATCGGGCCGGACAATTGCCCAGACCAAGCCGGGGAGTCCGGCGCCTGAACCCACATCCGCCACGAGGGCGTGTGCTGGAATTAACGGTAACGCCGGGTCAGCGACGACCGCACAGTTGAGGATATGCCGATCCCATAGACGAGGCATCTCTCGTGGACCCATCAGACCACGCTCGAGGCCAGGCCCCGCCAAAATTTCTTGGAAACGCTCCAATTGCTCCACGGCTGGACTTAGCCAAGGAGCAATCTCCCCGGATGTTTCACGGGAAACCATGCGTTAAGAAACTCGGATGACCACGCGGCGATTGGGCTCATCGCCTTCGGATTCACTGGATAATCCAGCGGTGGCCACAATGTCATGGACAACTTTACGCTCGTACGGATTCATGGGGGCCATGTGTACTGGCGCTGAGGTTCGTTGCGCTTGGGCACAGGCTGTCTTCGCCGACTCCTCAAGCACCTCTTTTTGCTTGACCCGATAACCAGCAATATCGAGCATTAGCCGTGAGCGCTCACCGGTCTCTCGTGCTGCGGCAAGCCGGGAGAGTTCCTGTAGTGACTGTAGGACTTCGCCGTCCGCACCCACAAGATAGGAGAGTTCGCCTTTTTCTCCTTCAACAATCGAGACTCGGGCCCGGCTACTGTCGACCTCAATCTCGATATCGCCATCGAGGTCGCAAATATCTAATAGGCCTTCCAGGTAGTCGGCCGCCACATCGCCCTCTTGATCAAGTTGCTTTGCATTGGTAGCGCTCACTTCACTCATAACACGTACTCACTCTCTAAATTAATTAAGTTAGTCACACAGCCGAAAATTCGGCTCACAGGTTATTTCTTCTTTTTGTTTGGGCTTCTCTTACTCTTTGAGCTGCGTTTAGGCTGGACCCGTTCCGGGGTTACCGACACTATGTCGGTAACTTCCGTCTCGACCACGACCCCACCTTTACGGGCTATCTTTGCCGCCTTGCGGGCTTCTTGGGCGTCAAATGCTGGGGTTCCTGGTTGGGGATTGTTGCGAATAACCCAGAACTGTTGTCCCATGGTCCACAAGTTCGTGGTGAACCAGTAAATCAATACACCGATTGGGAAATTGACGCCACCGACCGCGAACACAATCGGGAACACGTACAGCAGGATTTTTTGCTGGCGCACCATGGGATTCCCCGGTGCAGTGTTTTTCACAATTAACTGACGTTGGGTTAAGAACGTGGTCGAGCTCATCAGGATGATCAAAATAAATGCAAGTACCCGCGTTGATGTTGGATTGAATCCGTCAATAGCAACTTCATCGGCACCCAGGAAAGTTCCATAGAGGGGCACACCAAAAATTGACGCGTCGTGCGCATTTTGTAACAAGGGTGCGTATTGATCCCAGTTGAAAACTCCCTCTGGCCGCAACATTGCGATGCCTTGCAACACACTGAAAAGTGCGAAAAATATGGGCGCTTGTAAAAGTATTGGTAAACATGACGCCAGAGGATTTGTACCAGTTTCCTTGTACAGCTTCATCATTTCTTGGGACTGACGCTCTTTATCCCCAGCGTATTTCTTCTGAATCTCTTTCATCTGAGGCTGAATAATTTGCAGATTTCGCTGCGCCTTAATCTGTTTAACAAAGAGAGGAATGAGAGCTATTCGAATCACAATTACGAGCCCGACAATGGACAGTGCCCAGGTCCAACCACTGGTCGGATCTATGAAGTTGCTCAGTAGTTGGTGAAACTGGACCAGGACCCAGCTGACCCCGGTACGCAGCCAATCAAGAATGAACATGTTCTCCGTTCGCACTTATTCGTGGTTGACCATCCGGATAAATATCCGATAACCAGCGACCTTTTTCGGGCACTGGATTCAAGCCACCATTATTCCAAGGGTTACACCGTATTAGACGAACCGTGGCTAAGGCTAAGCCCTTGGCGGATCCGTGATCACGGATGCTCCCAAATGCGTACGCGGAGCAACTTGGATAAAACCGGCAACTCGCTGGCAACAGCGGTGAGATCGCAATCTGGTAGCCCTTGATCAGGGCCAGCAAGACCAGTCGAACCGCCCAACCGACACTGTGATCCCACACCCACAGAATTGCACTCACCCACCGATTCGCCTGGATCATGATTTTATCTTGGTGAGCAAAGACTCCGTGATCAGGTCCGAATCAAGACGCACCAGATGAATTTCGGGGAGGGCTTTTACGACCACACCGGTACCTGGAGGTAATTTTGGTACCACTGCACTGATTGCAGCCCGGATCCGACGACTTGTCCGGTGCCGCTGCACCGAATTACCACAATCTTTCCCCACAGTGAGGCCTACTTGAGTTGGGTAATTCGGATACATACCCGGGTAAACATGCACAATTAAACCGGCGAACACCACTTTTTTGCCATTACGGCGCACTCTTTGGAAGTCAACCGAACTTCGCATCCGGTGCTGGGCTGCCAACATGAACAACCTTTACCTCAGTGCCCCATCAATCAGGGCGAGTGAACTAAGCAGAAAGGCGGGTACGGCCCTTGGCGCGCCGGGTAGCCAGAATGCTGCGACCAGCACGGGTGCTCATACGGGCCCGAAAGCCGTGGGTCTTTGCCCGACGGCGGGTATTGGGCTGGAATGTGCGCTTCATGGGTCTCCTTGAGGTCTTGCTTCCCTCTGTCACCAGAGCGATAAGCAGCGTCACGTTACGCCATGACCTTTACCCGGTCAACTCCAGCCCCGATCGCACTGTTGGTAGTTAAGCACTTGCTACCACTAAGACTAAAATATTTCGGTAAAGACACACCTCCCCTTGTGGTGTCCCCTAGCATGGTTATAGGATCGTCCCACTCATCCACATCTGTGGATAAACATGTGGATAGATTATGGATATTAGGGGTGTTAAGGGCTAATGGCTGGAGATAGTGAACTTACCGCAATGTGGAATGCGGCTTTGAACACGCTCTCCGATGGAATTTTAAGTCCCCAACAGAAAGCTTTCGTCTCACTCACGCGCCCCCTGGGCTTGGTTGGAGACACTGTGTTAATCGCCGCCCCGAATGAATTCACAAAAGACGTACTTGAGACCAGGCTTCGTCCTCTGGTGAGTAGCGCGCTCAGTGAAATTGTGGGCCGGGAGATCCGCCTTGCGCTCACCGTTGACCCTTCAATCGCCCCCACCCTTGATGAGGACCTGACCGATGAAGTTGCCGACTCCACTTATGCAAATGATGAACCTACTAGTGACCTAGGCCGCGGTAATATCCGTGAAGCAAGTTTCGATCGGCCAGGTATGGGATCTCCGAGTAATAAAGAAGAGTTTGGTCGGCTTAATAACAAATACACTTTCGATACCTTCGTGATTGGTACAAGTAACCGCTTCGCGCATGCTGCAGCAGTTGCAGTTGCCGAACAACCAGCTAAGGCCTACAACCCACTATTTATTTATGGTGGATCCGGGCTGGGAAAAACCCATTTGTTGCACGCTATTGGGCATTACACCAAAACTTTATTTAAAGGTACCCATGTTCGTTACATTAGTTCCGAAGAATTCACCAATGAATTTATTAACAGCATCCGGGACGACAAAGCGGCAAGTTTCCAGCGCCGTTATCGCGATATTGATGTTCTACTGGTTGACGACATTCAGTTTTTGAGTGGAAAAGTTCAGACACAGGAAGAGTTTTTCCATACTTTTAACACTCTACATAATGCGAATAAGCAAATCGTGATCACAAGTGATCTACCACCAAAGCAACTCCCTGATTTTGAAGACCGGATGCGCTCTCGATTCGAGTGGGGTTTGATCACTGACGTTCAACCACCAGACCTTGAGACCCGAATTGCTATTCTTCGTAAAAAGAGCATCCAGGAAAGACTGGTGGCTCCCCCTGAGGTTCTCGAATACATTGCTTCGAAAATTTCAACCAATATTCGTGAACTTGAAGGTGCCTTGATCCGGGTCACTGCATTTGCATCTTTAAATCAGCAACCGGTTGACCTTGCAATCACTGAGGCGGTGCTCAAAGACCTTTTACCCTCTGATGTTGGCCCAGAAATAACGGCAGCCCAAATTATGGGTGCATGTGCTTCCTACTTTGGTGTCAGTATCGAGGAGCTGTGTGGTTCCAGCCGAAGTCGTACTTTGGTCACCGCCCGCCAGATCTCCATGTATTTATGCCGTGAACTCACTGATTTGTCCTTACCCAAAATTGGGCAAGCTTTTGGTGGCCGAGATCACACGACCGTGATGCACGCCGATCGTAAGATCCGTGGGCTTATGGCTGAAAAACGCAGCCTTTATAACCAGGTCACTGACCTCACCAGCCGAATTAAGTCTCAGCCGCGACCAATGTGATTCCCTGTAATATTTAATCCCATTACTTACCATTTTTCACACAGATACGATTCATCCCCACAATACCCACAGTTGTGGATAAGATCTGTGGATAAACATGTGTATAAATACAATAAAAACGTTGTATCTGCGCCTTCTCCCCACGTGTTAATAGCCTGTGGACAACGAGCCCTAGATCTACACCAGATTACTTTCCGTGTGGATAAATCCCCTTATTGATGGGGATATGCCGGTGCTTCCTGCACTTAATCCACATCCATCCACAATCTTTTCTTAGATATCCACACTTATTGCCGCTCGCAACACGCATAGTTCCACCCATAAAAACCCGTTATCCACCGTATCCACAGGACCTATGACTACTACTACCTATCTATATCTTCATATTTTATAAACACCCATAAAGGCACTCTGTGTGCATAACGTGTCTCCACGTGCACATGCAGCATGGTTGCTCTTACAAAAAATGTGGGGATAGGGCACACTAAGGCCTTACCAAATTAATCTTTTTAGACAGGGGCGCGAACACATGCACATCCGAGTCGAACGCGACGCTTTAGCGCAAGCTGTTACGTGGGCTGCGCGGACCTTACCCTCTCGGCCTTCAATGCCGGTTTTGTCAGGAGTCATGCTCATTGCAGAGCAAGACTCGTTAACCCTGTCAAGTTTTGATTATGAAATTTCGGCGCGTGTTCAAGTCAACATTGATGTGATTGAGCCTGGAAAAGTTTTAGTGTCGGGTCGGCTTTTAGCGGACATCACCAAAGCGCTTCCGGCGGCGCCGGTTGTTCTGAAGTTGGATGGCAATCGAGTTTCGATTGAGTGTGGAAGAAGTTCATTTACACTTCCTACACTTCCCGTGGAGGATTACCCAGCTTTACCAGATATGCCAACGACAGCGGGCAGTGTTGATGGTGACGTATTTTCTGAAGCCGTCGCCCAGGTTGCAATTGCGGCTGGAAAAGATGACACAATTCCAGTTCTCACAGGTATTCGGATGGAGATTGATGGCTCCCACGTGACCTTGGCAGCAACAGATCGTTATCGGTTAGCTGTTCGAACATTTCCTTGGTCGCCTACCACCACTTCACTTGAACTCAACACTTTAGTTCCAGCTAGGATTTTGGCCGACGCGGCAAAAAGTATGGGATCTGCTAAAACGGTTGAATTGGCAATTGCCCCGGGCGGCGAGAAACTTATTGGTTTTGAAGCTGAAGGTATGAGAACAACAACCCGGCTACTGGACGGTGAGTTTCCAAAATACCGATCTCTACTTCCTAATGAAAGTTCAACTACCGCGATTGTTGATACCGCCGAACTAGTAAATGCAGTAAAAAGAGTGGCACTTGTTGCAGAACGCAACACTCCAATTCGAATGCACTTTACTAATGGTGAAATCAACATGCGCGCCGGTTCTGGTGATGACGCTCAAGCAAATGAAGTACTAGAAGTGGAAGTTGAAGGGGATCCAATTGAGATCGCATTCAACCCCGGCTACCTACTCGACGGCCTTCATGCAATCGATGCACCAAAAGCTCGTTTTTCCTTTACTCTGGCAACGAAACCCGTGGTAATCACCGGGATGACTAATGAAAATAACGACACCAAAGCGGACTATCGCTATCTTTTGATGCCCGTACGTTTGACGGGCTGACACATGTGGGTGCAAACCCTGCATCTTGACAATTTCCGCTCCTACAAGGAAGCCCACGTCGAATTTGCTCCAGGAGTTAATGTTTTAGTTGGTTCAAATGGTCAAGGTAAAACCAATATCGTTGAAGCTATTTATTACTTAGCAACCCTAAACTCCCATCGAGTAGCAAGTGAAAACTCACTCGTCAAATCTGGAGAGCTATCAGCTGTCATTCGATCAAAGATCAATCAAGATGATCGCGCACTAACGATTGACATTGAGATTAATCCTGGTAAAACAAATCGGGCGAAACTCAATCGCTCCCCCGTTCCCCGGGTAAGAGATATTTTAGGAATAGTCCGGGTGATCATGTTCGCACCGGAGGACTTAGCGTTGGTTAAAGGTGATCCCAACGAACGCCGAAATTTTATGGACCAAACCCTCATTCAACGAACACCAAAATTTATGGGTGTTAAATCAGATTACGAAAAAGTATTGCGTCAACGTAATGCCCTATTGAAGTCGTCACACCGTGAAAATATTGATAGCACGTTACATGTGTGGAATGAGCAACTAGCGCAACTTGGCGCCGAGATTACCCACTCCCGGATTCAATTTATTCGTGACTTAACACCATTCATTTGCACGAGGTATCACTTAATCAGTGGTGGTGAAAAAGCTGTTAGCGCATCAGAAATATCACTCACTTACCAATCGAAATATCTCACCGAAGGTGATCTTGAATCACTCACCCACAACGATATTAAGGAACAAATTCTTGGGCAGCTGGATCTACGAAAAAGGGAAGAGTTTGTTCGTGGGGTAACACTGGTGGGACCACACCGTGATGAACTCTTCATTAGATTGGGCGTACTTCCACTAAAGGGTTATGCCTCACATGGTGAAAGTTGGTCAGCAGCTTTAGCACTTCGGGTTGCGAGCGCAGATGTTCTCAAGGCTGACGGAATTGAACCTATTTTGATTCTCGACGACGTTTTTGCTGAACTCGATGTACTTCGTCGCACGACAATTTTAGAGTTGACTCAAGACGCGCCACAAGTTTTTATTACTGCGGCGGTGGAGTCTGACGTGCCAATAGAAATCGGTGGAGCAAGGTTTCACATTTCTTCGGACTCCATAGTGGCTCACAATGGTGATTCCCTGTGAGCGAGAAAATAGACCCCGAAGTAACTCCTGAAGTAACTCCTGAAGTAACCCAGCAGGAGCAGGACCAAGCTGCCGAACGACTCTTACGACGCACTACAAAAGGAGCACCGGCGAAAAAGACTCGTAAAAGCACTCGAAGCGGAAGAGACCCAGAGCTCCTTGGTAGCGCATTAGACAAACTCGTGACTGAGAGTGGTTGGGAGAAGGAGACAGCCATGGCAAAAGTTCTCAACTCATGGGCTGAGATCGTGGGCGCTGAGATCGCGGATCACTGTGTCCCGGCAGGTTTTGATGCGGGGACCCTTCGTCTCACCGCGGAGTCCACCGCGTGGGCAACCCAATTACGCCTACTCCAAAGCCAAATCCTGGCGAAAATCGCGTCTGAAATCGGCGATGGAATAGTGCTAAAAATCTCGATTTATGGTCCGCAAGGGCCTTCCTGGAAAAAAGGAGCGTGGCATGTTGCCGGTCGAGGACCCCGCGACACTTACGGCTAGTCCGTAGAAGTTTACCCAGGTAGCCGAATTTAGCCCCTAGCGCGAAAATAGGCGGATTTTCCCCATTGTTCCGTATGCCAACTTGCAACTAGGGGGTCACTCGGCGCATTTGTGGCTCCGTAAGCCTTTTTAGGCTAGGTGATGTCAGAACTTCGGGGTAGACTCAACTCAGTTCGTTTTCCTCAATAGATTCACTCCCAGGAGGGGCCAATATGTCCTACGACGCCAGTGCGATCCAGGTGCTTGAAGGCCTTGACGCCGTGCGTAAGCGCCCCGGCATGTACATCGGGTCAACGGGTGAGCGAGGTCTGCACCATTTGGTCTACGAAGTTGTGGACAATGCGGTCGACGAAGCCTTAGCCGGGTATGCCACCGAAATTTCGGTCACCATCATGGCCGACGGCGCAATCCGGGTAATAGACGACGGCCGAGGGATCCCCGTTGACGAGCATCCGATTGAGAAAAAACCAGCCGTTGAAGTTGTTTTGACCGTATTACACGCAGGTGGGAAATTCGGCGGCAGTGGTTACTCGGTCTCCGGTGGCCTACACGGAGTGGGGGTCTCCGTTGTGAACGCGCTCTCCGCCGACTTAGCGGTCGAAATCCACCGAGACGGATTCGTTTACCGGCAACACTACAAGTACGGCGCACCGGAGGCTCCACTTGAAAAAGGTGAGAAAACCGATCGCACGGGCACGACGGTCACTTTCTGGGCTGACGGTGAAATTTTTGAAACCACCATCTACGACTTCACAACCCTTGCCCGTCGTTTTCAAGAAATGGCCTTTCTTAACCGTGGACTAAAATTGGAACTTACCGACGAGCGACCAGGTTCAGTTGCAGTCATCGACGCCGAAGATCCAGCTGAAGTAACCGAAGCGGTACGCCACGTGTCCTATATGTATGAAGGCGGTATCTCTGACTTCGTTCGTCACATCAATGCAAGTAAAGGAATCGCCAACCCAACTGTTATTGATCTTATAAATGAGAACGAGGACAAGACATTAAGCGCCGAAATTTCAATGCAGTGGAATCACTCTTATGCAGAGTCGGTGTACACGTTCGCAAATACGATTAACACCACAGAAGGTGGAACCCACGAAGAAGGTTTCCGCACAGCGCTGACTTCACTTGTCAATAAATTCTCCCGCGAGTGGGGTATTCTCAAAGAAAAAGACACCAATCTTTCCGGTGAAGACATCCGTGAAGGGCTTACCGCGATTGTCAGCGTAAAACTTGTTGAACCCCAGTTTGAAGGTCAAACCAAATCCAAATTAGGAAACACGGAAATGAAAGCCTTCGTTCAAAAAGTAGTCAACGACCAACTCGGGGCGTGGTTTGAACAGAATCCTGCCGAAGGTAAAGAGATTGCGCGTAAATCGGTGAACGCAGCAACTGCGCGCATGGCAGCACGCAAAGCACGCGACTTGGCACGTAACAGAAAAGGACTACTTGGGGGAGCGGGAATGCCCGGTAAACTCATTGACTGTTCCAGCCGGGAGCCAGAGGATTGTGAAGTATTTATTGTTGAGGGTGACAGTGCTGGTGGTTCAGCACGTCAAGGTCGGGATCCACGCACCCAGGCAATTCTTCCAATTCGCGGAAAAATTATTAACGTGGAAAAGGCGCGAATTGACCGGGTACTGCAAAACACTGAAGTACAAGCGTTGATCTCAGCTTTCGGTACCGGTATCCAAGACGAATTCGACCTCAACAGGTTGCGCTACCACAAAGTTGTCCTCATGGCCGACGCTGATGTTGACGGACAACATATTCGAACCTTGCTGTTGACCTTCCTGTTCCGCTTTATGCGACCACTCGTTGAACACGGCCACGTATTTTTGGCGCAACCACCATTGTTCAAAATTAAGTGGTCACGCGAAGCCGCTGACTTCGCCTATTCAGATCGCGAAAAAGACGCCCTCATGGAAGCAGGGCTTGCAGCAGGTCGACGACTTCCGAAAGAAGAATCAATTCAACGCTACAAAGGTCTTGGTGAAATGAATGCGGACGAATTGTGGGACACAACTATGAATCCCGCAGACCGTGTTTTACTCCAAGTAACACTCGACGACGCAGCGCAAGCCGACGAAATGTTTAGCGTGCTGATGGGTGAAGATGTTGAGTCACGACGAAACTTTATTCAACAAAACGCCCGCGATGTTCGCTTCTTAGACATTTAATCAAGAAAATTATCAACGGAGAATAACGTGCCAGACGACATTGAAGTAGTAGAAGAAGTCAGTAGCCACGGTCGGATTGAACCGGTGGACTTGCAGACTGAAATGCAACGGTCTTATCTTGATTACTCTATGTCGGTAATTGTTTCCCGCGCATTACCCGACGTACGCGATGGGCTTAAGCCGGTCCACCGTCGTGTTCTTTACGCAATGTACGACGGTGGCTACCGTCCAGATCGCAACTTCTCCAAAAGTGCCCGCGTGGTCGGCGACGTAATGGGTAACTTCCACCCCCATGGTGACAGCGCGATCTACGATGCACTGGTTCGTCTAGCCCAACCGTGGTCATTACGGTACCCACTTGTACAAGGCCAAGGAAACTTTGGTTCACCAGGCAACGATCCCCCCGCAGCACAGCGTTACACCGAGTGCCGCATGGCCCCACTGGCCATGGAGATGGTGCGCGATATCGACGAAGACACCGTCAACTTTCAACCAAACTACGACGGTCGCACCCTTGAACCATCCGTGTTACCAAGTCGATTCCCCAACCTTTTGGTAAACGGGAGTTCAGGTATTGCGGTTGGCATGGCCACCAATATTCCCCCACACAATCTACGTGAAATCGCAGCTGGTGCGCAATGGTTGCTTTCCCACCCTGAGTCAACAGTTGAAGAGCGTCAAACCGCATTGATGGAACTGGTTAAAGGTCCCGACTTCCCGACAGGGGCATTGATTGTCGGTCGCAAAGGAATCGAAGACGCCCAACGGACCGGTCGTGGCTCAGTCACCATGCGCGCTGTGGTTACCGTCGACGAAGACAAAAGGGGGCGGCAAGTCCTCGTTGTCACAGCACTTCCTTATCAGGTAAATCCGGACAACCTGCTACTGCGGATCGCTGAACTTGTAGGTGACGGAAAACTCACCGGCATCTCCGACGTACGCGATGACTCGTCATCACGTACCGGCATGCGTTTGATCATTGAACTTAAACGCGACGCTGTTGCCCAGGTTGTGTTAAATCAGCTGTACAAGCACACCCAACTCCAAGACAACTTCGGTGCCAACATGTTGGCACTCGTAGATGCGGTACCACGCACTTTAACGCTGGAGCAATTCCTGAGTTACTGGGTGCTGCATCAAATTGAGGTAATTCAACGACGCACCCGTTTCCGCCTACGCAAGGCAGAAGAACGTGCACATATCCTCAGTGGTTACCTCAAAGCACTTGACGCATTGGACGCGGTCATTGCCCTAATTCGTGCAAGCGCGACAGTTGAAGACGCCCGTATCGGCCTGATAGATCTTCTTGAGATCAATGAGATTCAGGCAACAGCAATCCTTGATATGCAACTACGCCGCCTGGCAGCACTTGAGCGCCAAAAAATAATTGACGAATATGAAGAGCTTATGGTCAAGGTTGCCGACTACAACGACATCTTGGCATCGGATCAGCGTCAGCGAACAATTGTGAGTGACGAACTCACCGAGATCTCTGACAAGTTCGGTGACGAACGTCGAACCGAAATTGTGGCCTGGGACGGTGACGTCACAGACGAGGATCTCATCGCAGTCGAAGATGTCGTCGTCACCATAACTTCAGGTGGTTACGCGAAACGAACCCGCAGTGATCTTTACCGTTCCCAACGCCGTGGCGGTCGTGGAGTGAAGGGTGCAAACTTACGACAAGACGATGTAGTGGAACACATGTTCGTCAGCACTACCCACCATTGGATTTTGTTTTTCACAAACCTTGGTCGGGTGTATCGAGCAAAGGCATACCAGCTCCCCGAAACTGGCCGGGACGCACGCGGACAGCATGTTGCTAACCTGTTGGCGTTTCAACCCGATGAAACTATTGCACAAGTGCTGGCGATACCCGACTATGCCGAGAGTGACTACTTGGTGCTGTCAACCCGCACCGGCATGGTGAAGAAAACTCGTCTGAGTGAATACGACACCAACCGCCAAGGTGGAATCATCGCGATCAACCTTCATGAAGGCGATGAACTCATCGGGGCGCGTCTGGTATCGGAAACCGATGACCTACTTCTTGTTTCTAAGAAGGGTCTTTCAGCCCGCTTCACAGCCAATGACGCAACTTTACGCCCTATGGGGCGAGCAACCGGCGGTGTGATCGGGATGCGTTTCCGCGAGGACGACGCCCTACTGTCAATGGATGTTGTCACCCCAGGAACCTTCGTGGTGACCATCACAGACGGTGGCTTTGCCAAACGCACCTCAGTTGATGAGTGGGCCACTAAAGGCCGAGGGATCAAGGGCGTGCGAGCCATGAAGCTCCCTGAAGAGCGCGGGGAACTAGTTGGCGCGATGGTGTGTTCGCAAACAGATCAGATCTTCGCCATTGCATCCAACGGTGTAGTGATCCGCACCAAAGTCGATGAAATCCGTGCTTCCAGTCGAGACACCATGGGTGTACGCATGATGCGCTTAGGTGAAGACACCACGGTCGTAGCCGTAGCCAAAGGCGCAGAAGACGATGACGATGAAGAGATCATTGAGGGCGAAGAAGTTGCCGAGGGAACCCAGGTAACCGAGGTTGTTGACCTAACGGAGGTAACCGAAGGTCAGGCAACAGAGTGAGCGGGGGTCCGCGGCGGGTACGACTTTACGTTTCCAGGTTCGATCCCTGGTCGGTGACCAAAGCGGCCTTCATCCTTTCACTTGCAATCGCCATCGTTCTTGTTGTAGCTGTCACAGCAGTCTGGTTCATTTTGGATCGCACCGGCGTAATCGAATCCTTGTCAGGAACGGTCACCGACGTAGTTGGCAGCACCAGTGGACTCGACCTAGTTACTTCACTGGGATTTGGTCAGGTGATCGGTTCAACCCTTATTCTTGCTTCGATCGAGATAATTTTAGTTTCAGCGCTCGCTGGACTTTTCACGATCCTGTACAACCTGACCGTAGGAATTACCGGCGGTGTTGAAGTCGTGCTCTCCGAAGATGCTTAACCGCAATTTTTTCACTAACTACTTATTGGTAAGTGCAACAAGGTAGTCGCCGTATCCGCTCTTAAGCAAGGGTTGCGCTAAGGCTAAGAGTTGTTCTGAAGTGATCCAACCATTACGCCAAGCAATTTCCTCAACACAACCAACTTTGGTTCCAGTGCGGTCTTCCATCACCCGAACAAACTCACCCGCATCTTGCAGCGATCGAAACGTTCCTGTATCCAACCACGCGGTTCCCCGCTCCAAAACCGCCACCTTCAGTGCGCCAGCTCGCAAGTAATGGTCGTTAACGGTGGTAATTTCTAGTTCACCTCGATCAGAAGGTGTAATCGATTTGGCCACCTGAACAACAGTGTTGTCGTAGAAATACAAGCCAGGAACAGCATAAGAACTCTGAGGGTTTTCTGGCTTTTCTTCGATTGAGAGCGCAACCCCGTTGTCATCAAATGCAACAACACCGTATTCACTGGGGTTCGCAACTTCGTAGGCGAACACATGCGCACCCTCAATTGACGTCAACTCCGCGAGTTTACGACCCAAGGAAGCTCCATAGAAAAGATTGTCACCCAGAATCAATGCTACGGAGTCGCCAGCCAAGAATTCTTCACCGATCAAAAAGGCCTGGGCAAGCCCTTCAGGCTTTGGTTGGGTTGCGAAAGTGATCGACATTCCCCACGCTGAACCATCACCGAGAAGTCGGGAGAAAGACTCCGAGTCCTCAGGGGTCGTGATCACCAGGACTTCCTTGATACCGGCTGCCATTAAAGTGGCCAAGGGGTAATGCAGCATCGGTTTGTCGTAGACGGGGAGCAATTGCTTACTCACTCCCTTAGTAACAGGCCATAAACGGCTCCCGGTCCCACCAGCAAGAATGATTCCCTTCACCTGATAAGGCTACCGGGCGGCCTTGTCACCACCACGACATAGGCATTAATGGGTCAAATCACCTCCCCATGTATCCGGGGCTTACCGGTCAGGTAGTCTCGGCACGCTATTTCGGGCCCATAGCTCAGCTTGGTTAGAGCGCTTCCCTGATAAGGAAGAGGTCGATGGTTCAAGTCCATCTGGGCCCACCAGTGATTTTTCTTTTTTGTCAGTTCCGTGTGACACAATATTGACACAGCGCAAATAACCCTTCATCTCTTCTGTCACCTAGTGACGCGCACGGATGGTCTGGGCACTTTGCTTAACATGGATGGATTGGTGACCGTAAAAGAGCTAGCCGCACGGTGGGGTGTAACGAGGGACACCGCTCGTCAGCGCACCCTAGATGCCGGGTTCCCGCAGGTGATTCACCTTGGGCCACGGCTTCTTCGCTGGCGCCTTGATGAGGTTGAGCGTTGGGAGAACACCTCCCGTGCTCGCGCCCGCCGCCGCCGGACCGATGCCTACCAGGGTGGGCCTTTGATGATGCCCGCGCGGGTCGCGTGAGGGGGGTAGCGTGAAAGGACCAGAGCCGGGAACGAAGTACTGGGAGACCCCGCATGGTGTGAAAATGCGGATGCCCACAGCCTCAGTTCCGTACTACCGCATTGATTTTACTGTCGCGGGAAAGCGAACCTTGACTTCCGCCGGCATGGACTGGAAGGCGGCGTGGCAGGAGGCCACCCGGGCGGATGCCTTGGTTGCAACTAGTAAAGGTCTCGGTGGGAAGAACAGTTTCACGACTATGTGCGAGGCCTGGTACTCCGCGCGTGAAAAGCGCTGGTCTGCAACGCACCAGAAGAACGTTCGTTACTTCCTGGACAAGGTGTGGAAGCCAGCCTTGGGGCTGCGGCAAGTTGGGGATCTGCGAATAAATGACTTTGAGGATGTTCTCGACGGTCTTGATTCTGTTTCCATGAGTGATAAGGCTCGCAACATTCTGTCCAGTTTGCTGGGGTGGGCTGGTAAGCGGCAGTGGCTGTCGTTGAGTCGGGATGATCTGTTGCCGGACCGGAGAGTGGATGCGGTGACAGGTCTTCGAGATGTGTCTGAGGATGAGGTGCCGACTGAGCACGAGATCGAGTTGTTGTTTGACGCGCTTTTGACTCCTCGTGTCTACGACTCCCCGCACGCACCTAGGTACGTTCCTCCCGCATACTTGGCATACCTGCCGTTAGTGGCCGCATACGTGGGTTTGCGGCAAGGGGAGTGTTTTGCTCTGCGGGGTAAGGATGTTCAAGGTGACACCCTCCCGGTTACGAAGCAGGTGCAGATCGTTAACGGGAAGCTTGCTGATGTGCCTGTAAAGATGAACCGTCCAAGGATCGTGTTGGTTCCTTCAAACGCTGTGGGTGGGCGGGTGAACTTGGTTGAGTGGCTGCAAGAGCGCGCAGAGGTGGTGGGCGAGAATGGCCTTCTGTTCCCGACGAGTAGTGGGAAAATGTGGCGGGCTACTAACTACCTTCGCCAGTCGTTCACCCCGGCGCGTATGCAAGCTTGGGGCTCGTTGAAATACACGTTCCACGACCTGCGCCATCACGCGGCCACGTACTCGTTGCGTAAGGGTGTTGCCCCGCAAGATATTCAGCATCAACTAGGTCACTCTTCTGTGCGTACAACTCTAGATGTGTATGTCGGTAAGCAGACAGATGAGTCTTTATCTCGTATCCGAGAAAAACTAAGTTCGCCTGCAAGTTAAGGATGACCCGACCCTCCAGTGGGACGTTTTGCTAAGGATGCTGGCGGTCATCATTTAGCTCAGCACTGTCTTCTGCATGAGCAAAAAGACACCTATTGATCCAACGCGCTCGCCTGCTGACTTACTGCGTGGCGTGTTTGACGGAAGCATCCACCAATCTGAGGTCAAGCTCGAATTAACAAGTGCCAACGATTCGAATGCTTTCTTACTTTCGTTTCTATCGTGCTTACTGGCCGCGTCACGTTTCAGATTTACGGCCTCGCCGGACCTTTCGGGGCTGCTGGTTTCGGTCCCGAAATCACGGGAAAGGTTGAAGCGTCAAGTGAATCTGGCTTCGCACCAACAACGCAAATGGTGGTTGCGCTCAAGACCGAGCTGAGCACCGGAGTGGATTCCTCCTTCTGTCGCAGCCTTGGCAAGAAGTTGAATGCCATGCCTCAGGCTTTCTGTGGGCAGATAGGTCAGCTGAACAAGTCTTGGACGCCGGAACCGTACGAGATTTTCCGGCACCCGGAGGAGGTCGCGAATGTTCCGCTCGATTCGACATCACAGCCCCCGGTCTCGGGCCCGGGTGAGAGTGCAGAGTTGGCTTATCCAAGGGGTGGCCAAATGATCATTGATGAGGCATTGAGGACCGACGATGGGTTTCTGACTTGGGAAATAGCCCAGCTATCAAATGTCGAGGTAGATGCAGACGCGCGGTTCCCTTACATCCAACTCGATGAAACTTCGTTGGTGGTTTTCGGTCCGCCACCGTACGACGGCCTCCCGCTCGTGGCTTGCACCATGCCGTACAACTATCAGTGGACGATCGAAGACCCTCGGACGATTCGGGTGTCGTTGGATGTCGGCAACGGATCACGCTCTGGTTACCTCGCCGCCTGCTCCTTTGACTATGACGATCCGCGCTATCTTGACGACCGCTCATCCGACGCGTATCGGGACGCGACCGCTCACTACATTATTTTGGATCCTGTAGATGAGAACCAAACAGGGTCCGTGGATTCCACCGTCACTGAGCTGCAAGACGTGCCGGGCTTGCCAGCAGACACTCCCATTGACATCACTCTTCAAGAACTGCAGGCCACAATGAAGTTATTGAAGAATCAGGCAGTCGCTGAGGCTGGTGATGGAAACACGCAGATCACATTCACCAGCGACAGGTGCGATGATTGCATCATCACCCCAGTCACGTTCCGCGCGGACACTCTCGACGACAAGTTCAATGGTGACCTGTCCTACGAGTGGGGAGAACTTTCGGACGGGTGGCGATCAGAGAATGGTGCCCGCTTTGAAAACGGTGAAGCGACAATCACCGTCCCAACCGCAGCAACTGAGGGCATGGTGTTCTTCATCAACGGGACACAGTTCGACGACTCCATGGCTCTCCCCGCGATCGCGATGGCACCCGACTACACCGAGTACGGGGAACAATGGCCTGATGCGTGCTGGGGTGGTACCACCGATTCAGAAGCGCGAATCGAGTTGAAGATCGGGAAAAGCAGAAGCGGTTCGATAGCTGCCTGGGATGCCTCGCTGCCCAAACCAACCTTCGCTCCCGGCTTTCAGGACACCCCAATCTGCGTGGCCAACTAACTACGCTCTCCTGCTCAGGTTGCTTCAAGGGACTCGACTAACCAGCTGCTATTTGAGGGCAGGACCGTGCAGGTTGTGCAAAGCCAGGAGCTCTAGCGTCCAGAAAGCCGCAACCAAGGACGCGGAGACGACGCAGCCAGTCACCCATGAGAGGCGTCTCGAAGCGCTGACCTGACGGTGAGATCCCTGACGGCGATGGGACAAAAGCAAGGCGTTTTTCCCAATTTCCTGAAGGCGGGAACCGTCCTTGGGGCTATTTCGTCCGATACACACGTTGAGGTAACCGACAAGGGGGTGTTCCGATGCTGTTTTCTGCGCGTCTGAGGGTTCTTTTTGGGGCTCTCGCGGCGATCGCGCTAATGGTCGGGGGCGGTGTGGCGCAGGCGCCACATGCTCAGGCGCGAAGCGCAATGGACTTCATAACGACGAAACCTGGCGAGACTCTGCGCTGCGCTTCCGCGCGGCACGCACTGGATTCCTACATGCCGAAGCGGGCCCCAGCCAGTCTTTTGGAAGCGCTCGTTGCTGAGGAAGCGGCAGCCTGCGCGGTGACGACGGAACAAGTTGAACAGTGGGATGGCTCAATGGAGGAAGAAGTCACCATGGTTGACCTTCCCGTGGAGATCCCCGCTAATTGGCGCGCGGAACAGATGCGCCTTGTCAACGATACGCGCGCCAAGCACGGGCGAGAGCCGCTGCAACGATGCGCTCGCCTGGATGATGCCGCGCAGAAGTATGCGCAGCTGATGGCTGACACTGGCCACTACGGTCACACCGGTCCGGATGGATCCACACCGACCAAGCGCGCCCAGCGAGCCGGTTACCGCGTCGGCACGGGCGAGAACATCGCGTATGGCTATCGATCCAATGCCGAGGTCATGGAGGGGTGGATTCGATCCACCGGCCATTACCGCAACATTCTTCTCAAGCGTTACGAAGACGCCGGCTTTGGAGCCGCGCAAGCAGAAGACGGAACGATCTACTGGGTCCAGATGTTCGGCCTCGGCGCGAAATGCAAGGCCCGCCAATGAGACGACACCTGAACTCTGAGCCCACCAATAGGCCCTGACAAGTCACCTACAAGAAACGGGGAAGAAATGAAGATCGCAAGCAAAGTAATGACCGCCGTCGCTGCCGTCGGTATCGGCATCGGCTGAGCCACGCTGCCCGCTGCCGCGGCCGAACCTTCAAGCGCGGGATCAGTCGCGCCGAGCGCAAAGAAGATTCAGGTAGGGGTCGCCCCCTCACCAAACGGGTACGTCATGGCGAACGTGCCAACACAGATCGCGGTGAATAAGAAGGCCACCGTGTACCAGCGGGTAGGCAACAAGTGGATACAGCTCGGAAAAGCAACACCCACGAAGGCAGTCCCGGTCACGTTCAAGAGCAACGGGATCAAGAAGCTGCGCGTCAAGTCTGGGAAGAAGAGCAAGATCGTCAAAGTAGGGGTCTACGAACGTTTTAGTGGTAAGGCAGAACCCACTCAGTATGGGGATCTGATACTACCGAGCGCTGGGACGGTGAGAAAGGGTGAAACTTTCACTTTGCCAGCATCCAGGGGATGTGTACTGATGGATGTTGGCATCAAGAGTGACTATGACAGCGACTCTCCGTACTCGTTCTCGTTTTCCGTCGCAAGTACGGGAGCTGATCCCTTCAACTCCCCAATCTTGACGTCTCCCGATTCCTATGCCGTGCGCGACATTCCGGTGGCTGGAGACATTGTGGTGACGTACTACTACGACGGGCCAAGTTTTTGGACCTCGAACGGATACCCAAAAACGGGATTGGAGCGCACCTGTTTGAACTCCCCGTAGGCGAAATTTTCTCCGCTTCAAACACAAACACGTGTTTAAAGCGGGTGATGAAGCCCCCAGTTAAGCCACTGGGGGCTTCATTGATTCTTGAACTCTCAGGGCTGAACGTGACATTTCGTAGGCCGTAAGGGAATCCAGCCGGGGGAGCATGACGCCTGAGTGGCTATGGAGATTCAGGTGTGATTCATGAGGTATCAAGCCAGTCAGTTATGCGCTGATTGCGTTTTCGAACAAAGCTTTCGGCGGCATCCCGATAAACGAGGTACGTGTCTAGATCCTCGGGTAGCGCTTGCCCCCATGGGTCCGTCGTCGGAAGGAAGAGTTTCACGCCACCGTCTTCGTCGTTGATGAGATCACCTAGTAGGAAGAAGTTGATGTACCCAGGGAAGTTGTCGAAGAGTCGGAAAAAGTCCCCGTATCGCTGGAGAGTCTCGGTGAGCGGGCTGGTCTCGTTCGTGTAGAACCTTCTTATGCACTCGACTGTTAAGTCGAGTCTGTCCACGATGCGACGGTTAAACCCTTTCTCTTGGTTTATGGAACGTTGCCCGTCTACTTGGGTTCCCGGGAAAAGCAACATCCCGCCCATTTGGTAAGAGACTCGCACGAAGTCAGCACGCTCATCACTTGGTAGTTGACTCGTTACGTGCCGCAGGCGCTTCCAGCTAGTCCAGGTGGGTAGAGCTGAGTCACTAGTTAAGTCGAAATCACCCAGGTGGGATGAGTGACGCAGGTAGACGCCCTCAATGGTGTCATCGAGAGTGAAGTGGGTGCCTCCGGGTAACGGTTTACTCCACAGGAGTTTGTGAAAGGCTCGAAGCGTTGGGCTTGTGGTGTCCGGGTCACCTTCGCCGGCATCATCACGCGGATCAAACTCGGGATCGAAAACCCGGACCGACTGCTCCATGAGCAAAGTGTCGCAAAGTGCTTCAAGCAGCTACTTGCGCACACGGACAGCCTCTGCACTGTCCACATGCATGAGCAGGAAGAAGAACGCAACAGCTAGTGGGAACTTGTCGTGCGCTGAGCTGTTGCGTGCGGTCTTCGATGGAAGCATTCAATGTTCGAGTTATCGGCTTGTCTTTTTGTATGCCGATGATTCTGGTGCTTGCTCACTTTCGTTTCGATCAGTGTCAGTAACGACGTCTAACGTCGGGACTGAGAAAGAAGGAGCATGTAATGACGAAGAGTAAATCATCCACGGGGATTTCGACGCTTGTCGTTTCCCGAAACTCTGGCCAGCAAAGCAAGATCGCTAGGGAGCTGGCTGCTCGCGAATTGCACGCTGCGGTAGGGGAGTTGAAGTCGTTGACGGGGCATGACCTCAGCGCGGAAATGCCTTCTGAACAAGCGATCATCCAGAAGTTGCGAGCTGCCAAGCGACATAAGAGCAAGACGCCTTCCGGGAAGCTCTTCACGAGTGAGTACGTTTTGGAGCATCTCCCTGTCAGTAATGCTGCGGTTCTGGTCAGTACCGGCACTGGCGTGAAGCTCGATGAATCGCTCGCGCAGCCGTTCTTGAAACACGTGGCTGAGGTGGTGATGACGCTGCGACCGGAGCTGTTGTTTGTGCACCGCCTCGACCGGCTTTTCCGACACGAACTCGCCTGCGCGGAGCTACTAAACGTGTTACGTGAGACAGGCTGCCAACTTGCCGACGGGGAGATGGGGTACCAAGCACCCGGTTCTATCGGCACCCTGATGACCATCATCCGGAGCCAAGGCTCTGCCGAGGAGGCAAAGCGCATACCAAAGAAGACAAGAGCTGGAATGGCTTCTAGGACGGGTACCTCGATGAGTGCCGCGACGGTCCCGTACGCCGCTGGGGTCACGCCGCCGCCGGGCCTCACAGTCATCAGGATGCGATCCGAGCAAGGAACCAGGGGACCGGCCGTGTTGTTCTTTGATCGACCATCCGGTCTACCGGACCCATCAACGGTGGCGTATGGCAGGCCCGCCGTAGAAATCAACGGAGCGCACGTCGATCAGGTTGCGATCGTGCGGGAAATGCTTGCCACTCTCGGTAAGCCGGGATGCGGAATCTCTCAGGTCGCGCGCAACGCCATGAAGCGAGGATTCTCCACGCACAAGCTCAGAATCCTCCACGGCATGGATGCCCAATGGCAGGACCACGCAGCTCCGGATAGCCCAGGAACAGCAATCCGTGCCGTGATCAATAACCTGGCGTTCTACGAAACAGGGACCTTCACTGCCAAGCTTGGCATCGAAGATGTCGAGGACCTTCACATCACTTCGTGCTTTCCCGATGAGAACGCTTGGGCGAAACCAGAAGACTTCAAAAGAATCCGCGAGTACCTCAAAAACACGAAGGGAGGGAGCCCAGCAACCCGCGGGCTAGTCGGTGTTGAAGTCACCACCCAACACGGCGTCGGTTACCTGCGCAAAGCTCCCACAAACGCAGACCCGACCGGCAACGGCTACATCGTTCGCGGCAAGAATGGAACAAGGCTGCGCGCATCCCTGACCGTGATCCCGCACCAAGTACTCGCGGAGAGCATCGTTGAAGGGCTCATCAAGAAAGCCGAAACCACCTGGATTCCTCTTGAGCTGAATGAAACCCCCGAGATTGGGAACCTCCAAGCCAAAATCGAGGGCGCCCGGCGCCAACTCGATACCCTGAACGTCAAAGCTGAGGCCCTACTCGAAACCGTCGTGAGCGGAGAAGTCACCGGCAAACTCCTCGAGGATCTAAACAAGACATACGACAGTCTGAAATCCGGCCAAATCGCTGCGCAGACCACCACTGTCGCTCTCCTTGAAGCGGACCTCGTTGAGCTCACCGGCAAGATCGCAGAAACAAATCGCGGAGTGGAAGATTCCCTTCTGCTCGAACTAGTCGGCAGTCTTCGCGATCCTAAAAACACCACGTGGAACGACCTCTGGAAGAAGGCCGTGACACTGGATATCGATCGTCAGCCGGTCATGACTCACGGACACAAGGGCACGAAAGTCACCTGGGCAGGCGTGCTGCGCATCACCGGAGCCGGCCACACTTTCGAAGCTCCGTTCGAGGGGTCATTCCTCACCGGGGCAGCCAGCGAAGTGGAAGCCAAAGTGGCCCAAGTCATCGAGAACCTAAGAAATGGCATCCCCTATCCGCAGCAGGCCGACATCACGCAGAAAAAGGAACTACGCGCCGCGGTTGCGAAATCCCTCGGACTGAAAGGGACCCAGCACTGGCTTCTCAGAACGGCCAATAAGGCAGAGGTGTGGGAAATTATGGATCTAGTCGAAGCGATGAACACTGACAACGCGCCGGCCTGACTTCGGTACCCGGGGTCATGACTTCTTGGGATTTACCATTTCGTAGCGTCCCCGGGACACGCTACGTACTACTGCTTTTGTCATGTGAGTTGAGCCTTCATTGAACAAAGCACTCAAGCAAGTTCTAATGTTCGATTCGCTCACGTCAATCTCAGGGTGACGATGACATTGCTCCGTCACATCGGCGAAGGTGAAAGTGCCATCTGGCGATGCCTTGGCTGCAGCCTTGATAAACCGCAAGATGTGCGTCTGAGCGGACGGGACGGCGGCTTTCTTCTTTTCACTAAGTTTTTTTTGACGATACTTTAATTCCTCCGAGCTTTGTGTGCCCTTTCCTTAGATTCCCGGCGCAAACATGTGCTGACGATGGACGGCCGCTAGTGGTAACGTCACTGTTGTGGTCAGACGCGTCCAACGATGGGCAGACAAAAATCGTAAACAGCCAACCGAAGCGGAAAGACAGCTAGAAGCCATCCTTAAGGAGATGTTCCCCCGAACCGAGGATGTCCAGGTCCAATGGATATTCGGGAGACGATCAGCCCCCTACATTTTCGATTTCTTCATCCCCAAAGTTCGACTTGGTATTGAAGTTGACGGCCCCATGCACGACAGACCTGATGTCAAGGCCAAAGACGAAGCGAAAGCTGCCAAGGCTCGAAGTATCAAAATCACAGTACGTCGAATCAGCAACGAACAAGTCCTCAACAGCAATCCGGAAGCAATCAAGCAGATAATCGGCTGCTGGTGCCGGGAAGCCGATCAACATGGGCAATCACATCAACGAAAACCACGGTGAAACTTTTCTGAAGGTAGAACTCATTGAGGTAATACCCACTCTTAATTTTTGGGGAACGAGACTACTGCGTCTTAGCCGCCTAATGGGTCCCAGAGGAGTTTGGCTTTTACCGTCTTGACATCACGCTACCTTTGACAACGCCACGATGCCCGACGGAAACATCAAGAAATCCACACCAGAGGAACCCGACCGAGAATCGAGGAGTAGTCGATGGGTTTGTCCACGGAGAGGGTCAAGGGTTACGTGATCGAGCCGGGCGCGGACCTGCATCCAAAGGGCGGGACTTTAGGTAGGCTTTAAGAACAAATCGTGTAATGCTCAGAGGGGAGCCACCGTGTCTAACAGCCAAGCGCTCACTGATGTGCTGGCTAATATGCGGGTCGCCGCCGAATCTGAGCGCGACAAGGGCACGGCTTTCGAACGATTAGTCAAAGTGTTTCTTGAAAAGGATGCCCTTTGGGGGGCGAAGTTCTCGGATGTGTGGATGTGGACTGAATGGCCTGAGAGAGATGGTCGACTTGACGCCGGCATAGACCTAGTGGCTCTTGAATCTGACACGGGTGAGTTGTGGGCGATTCAAGCCAAGTTTTATGACCCCAGTCACGCGCTTCAAAAGGGCGATATTGACTCCTTCTTTACAGAGAGCGGTAAGGGTTCTTTCAGCAATCGAATGATTGTTTCCACGACGGATAAGTGGTCAAGCATGGCTGAGGACGCACTTGTTGACCAGCAGATCCCGGTGGTGCGGATTCGGCTGATGGACCTTGCAGAATCAACAATCGATTGGACAACTTACAAGGCTGACCAGCCCAGTACCCTTGAGTATTTCCCACCTCGAACGCTGCGCCCGCATCAACAAGAGGCACTCGAGAAAGTCTCACAGGGCTTCGCGACCAGGGACCGCGGAAAAATGATCATGGCTTGCGGGACAGGAAAAACGTTTACTGCTTTGCGGATCGCAGAACATTTGGCGGGTCCGGGTGGAAGGATCCTTTTTCTTGTCCCCAGTATCTCGCTTTTGCAGCAGACATTGACTGAGTGGACGAATTACTCCGAGATCCCGTTGCATTCCTTCGCGGTGTGCTCGGACACTAAAATTGGAAAAAAGCAGGAAGACATCAGTGTCCACGATTTGCAATACCCCGCCACGACGAAACCAGAACGTTTAGCAGAAAAAGCGACTGCGCACGCTGAGGGTAAATTGACCGTGGTTTTCGCCACCTACCATTCCATTCAAGTCGTTTCAGAGGCGCAAGCCGCCGGGCTACCTGACTTTGACGTCATCATTTGCGATGAGGCACATCGCACAACTGGCGTGACGTTGGCTGAGGGTGATGAATCTAATTTTGTTCGTGTGCACGACGCTGGATTTGTTAAGGGCAAGAAGCGCCTGTATATGACGGCGACACCACGCTTGTTCTCTGATGAATCAAAATCGAAAGCCGATGAAGTTGGCGCGGTGGTTGCCTCGATGGACGATGAGAAGGTTTTCGGCCCAGAGTTTTACCGGTTGGGTTTTGGAGAAGCAGTAGAGCGCGACCTTCTCTCCGACTACAAGGTACTCGTCCTTGCTGTTGACGAATCCTACATTGCGAAAGCCTTTCAGTATCAACTTGCTGACGAGAACAATGAAATCAGACTCGAAGATGCAGCAAAAATTATTGGCTGCTGGAACGGGCTATCCAAACGTCGTGTATTGCAAGCCGGTCCAGATGGAGAACTGGAAGACCCAGACAATATTGAAGACCCCATTCCCATGAGTCGGGCTGTCGCCTTTGCCAGAAGTATTAAGGACTCAAACCGGATGGTTGACATGTTCGGTGAAATTGTTAACTTTTACACAGGGGCCTCCGATGATGAGGACTTGTTGTTATGCGAGGCACGGCACGTTGATGGCACATTCAACGTTCTTGAACGCAATGAACGCTTAGATTGGCTCAAAGCCGAATCACCAGAAAATACTTGTCGAATCCTTTCCAATGCCCGTTGTCTTTCCGAGGGCGTCGACGTGCCAGCACTCGACGCTGTCCTGTTCCTTAACCCCCGGAACTCGACAGTAGATGTTGTTCAATCCGTTGGCCGCGTGATGCGTAAACATGAAGACAAAAAATATGGTTACGTCATTTTACCGATCGGCATCCCTGCCGGCATGGACCCAGAGGAAGCACTCGCCGACCACCAGCGTTACAAAGTAGTGTGGCAGGTCCTACAAGCCTTGCGTGCCCACGATGATCGCTTCAACGCGATGGTGAACAAAATCGATCTGAATCAGAACGTCAGCGACAAAGTGCAAGTTATTGGTGTCGGTGGACCAGATGATGATGGGGACGATGACGGCGTATCGGGTGAGGATGCCACCCAAATCGAATTCAATTTCCCGAACATGGATCAGTGGCGTGACGCCATCCTCGCGAAACTTGTCCAAAAAGTCGGCGACCGGCGTTACTGGGAAGATTGGGCGAAAGACGTCGCCGAAATCGCGGAGCGGCACATAACTCGAATTGACGCCATCCTTGACAACAACGACTCCGATGTCGAAGCAGAGTTTGAAGCATTCCTCACGGGTCTACGAGGAAACCTGAACGACAGCATCAGTCGAGACGATGCCATAGAAATGCTCGCGGTGGAATCGGATAGTCAGGTCCCAAGCACGCGCGAGCAACGCCGAGAGCCTGGTCACTGCTGGTCAAGCCAAGTTGGCGAACGAGGAGTTCAAGATCGGAACGATCGCGCTCCACACGAGATGCAGCAACCTTCATCGCCAGGAGATGCTCGGCACTTGCCGTACACACCCGCAAGTACTCGCTTTCATAGACCACACGTTGAGCCTGGTCTACTCCCGGAGGAACAAAGCCCTTTACCGCGTCATTGAGCCATTCCACAGGCAGGTCTTCATCAGCAGCTACAGCGGCAGCCGCTTGACGCACCGCTTCAGTTGGGACAAAGACTGCGTCAAGATCTCGAGTGGCTCGAGTGTCGTCGAAACTCAAGGCGATTGCCGCACCACCTACGAGATAGATGTCAGCGCGCGCTCCAGCAGCAGCCAACTTCGCATCGAGCACACCCAAGAGATTTTGGATTCGAGAAGAATCGAAGCCGCTCATACGCGTTGCAAGGCGGTATCGGTGATGAACACTCCCCGCACCCGGAACTGCCCCGGCGACTGCACCAGCGCCCACGCTTTTCCGTATGCGGACTCGGACACGAACCACCACGGTCGAGCGACACGAGTCGGATCAAGGGACCAGTCCGGCGCGATCCACCCGTCACGGTCAGCAAGCCAACATGCCAATGCAGCGAATGCAGCGTCGATGCCAGAATGCCCGGTATGGGCAGGCTCCTGCACAAACACCCCCGCCGCAGAAGCCACACCCTCGGAAGCCAAGACCGATGAATAGTCATCGAGCAACTGCAGCACTCCGAAGCGCCACAAATCCTCACTCAGGCAGCGGCCACTGTTCAGAAGTGACTGCACCTCCTGGGCCGCGAGAGCGACCTGCACAGTTGACATAGCCCTTAATCTACCGTCAACTCCTGATAAAGCATTGATCCGAACAACAAAATATGGTCACGGCTCGGCTTCACTGCCACGTTCGCGCGCTTGGCGATTCACCCACCAAGAGCCGGACCCACGGCCTAATATTCGGAGATGTTGAAACGCACACTAGGAAAATCAGGGCTAGAGGTCAGCGCGGTTGGACTCGGTTGTATGCCCATGTCGGGGTTTTATGGAATACCTGACATCGATGAAGCGGATTCAACACTTGAGTTCGCAATTGATCTCGGGGTCACCTTCTGGGATACGGCTGAGGTTTATGGTTCGGGCGCGAATGAGGAACTGATCGGGCGCACTTTGCAGCGCCATCGAGACAAGGTTGTCATTGCTACGAAGTTCGGTCTCGAGCAGGACGGCAACTTCATCGGAGTGGCCGGGCGTCCCGAGTACGCCACCAAAGCAATCGAGGGAAGTCTGCGTCGGCTTCGCACCGACTGGGTCGACCTCTGGTATCTGCATCGCGTTGATCCATCCCTCCCGATTGAGGAGACCATCGGTGCGATGGCCGACATTGTCGCAACGGGCAAGGTGCGGCACATCGGACTGTCAGAAGCCAGTGTCGATTCCTTGCGCCGAGCTCACGCCGTGCATCCGATCGCAGCGCTGCAGAGCGAATGGTCACTATGGTCCCGTGTAATTGAACCCGAAGTCCTACCCGTTGCCCGTGAATTGGGGATCGGAATCGTGCCCTACAGCCCACTGGGTCGCGGCCTCATGACCGGCAGCATCAATACTCGCGATCAGTTATCCGACGGCGATCATCGTCGTAATAGTCCGCGATTTGCCAGCGAGAATTTCCAGCACAACAAGGGCCTCGTCGCCCAGTTCGCGGCCATTGCCGCAGACCTGGGTTGCACCTCCGGCCAACTAGCCATTGCTTGGCTACTGGCCCAAGGCGATGACGTTGTCCCCATCCCAGGCACTAAGCGTCGAACTTATTTAAGTGAGAATGCCGCAGCCGTTGATGTCGTACTCAGCACCGAACTCGCCGAACAGATCGCCGATCTCATGAGTGCTGTTGCCGGAGAACGCTACGGATGGGGCCATACCTATGGTGACAGCCCTGCCTTAGGGACCACCTTCGCCTAAGAGCGCTGCCATCCCACCGGCTCGTGTACCCAGACTCAGCGGGTCTGCTCACGATCACCCACGCGAGGTGCCCGCATGGACCTCAGTCGCACAGACCGTTGGTTATTTTGCTCTCGAAAGCAGTGCGGCTTGGTAGCCCCTGCTTCGCCCAGACGTAACGCAACAATGTTCGGGGCACTCCTGCAATGCGCAATTGACGCGGCCACTTCAGCATGGGCTGCCGATCTGCTAACTTGACCACTCATGGAATACCCGGATGCCGTGGCAGCATGGGTAGCCATACATATCACCGCCGGCACTGTGGCTCTTGCCGTCGGCCTTGCGGCCATGCTCCTACGCAAAGGAAGCTAACCGCACACATGGGCGGGACGCGCCTATCTCGTGGCTGTCGCCGCAATTCTGATCAGTACTATCCCGATCCTTCCCCTGGTAATTGAGCAGCAGGAGCCTTGGGTTGCCGAGTTCCTCATATCCCTCGACGTTCTCGTGCTGTATCTCGCTGCCAGTGGGGCACGTCGAGCCAAACGTCGAGGACATCGATGGCCCGACGTTGCGATTATGAGTGCCGGAGTCATCATCGCGATAGCGTTCCTGCTCGAGGCTATTCAAGATGCAGTGTTGGACACTTTTCTTATGGATGCCCTCAACACGCCCATAGATCTTGACACCGCCACCGCGTCCTTCTTCCTCGCAGTTTTCAGTATCGGAATATTGCTGATGGTCGCTGAAGATGCGTACCTCATCACTCATCCACAGGTACGCCGCGGTCGATTGACTTCAATTCACCTCGGTCGCATGGCCGGTAGTTACCTGGGACTCGTGACGGCGGTTATCGTGGTGAATCTTTCTCGCCCGTTAACAAATGCCGGATTGCCTCAGTGGATCGTGTGGTTCACACCCAGCGTCATCGGGGCGGTGTTGATTGCCGTGAAAGTCCGCCAAGTGAGCAGGCGTGGACGTACGTGAACGAAGGACCCGGGACTTCTAGAAAGTATCGTGGACAGAAGCGGTCGATTCATCTTTGGTGAATCACGTCCGCAAAAAGAATTGACCCAGGGGATCAACTCTGGGTCATTTCATTTGGTAGCGAGGACAGTGTGGCGTTTCACGACTTAGTTAACCCCTGTCCCATGACATCGTTAACCCTTAGCCATGTCGAAAAACAGGGTTATCGTGGAGGCAGCCCGGCCCTAGAGACCACCTCCGCCTAAGAACGCTGTCAACCCACCGCCGCGCGTACTCAGATTTAGCGGGTCTGCTCACGATCACCCACGCGTGTGGCTCGCATGGACCCCAGCCGCACAGACCGTGGGTTATTTTGTGGACCCAGACTCAAAGTGAACTAAATAGTTGCAGATGAAATAGCCTGCATGGGACACACGTCTACCGCATTATCGACATCGTCCTGTCGGTCATCCGGCACCTCTTTGACGTACTGAATTTTGCCATCGTCATCAAGTTCGAAAATATCTTCTGCTTCGAACACGCACTGGCCGTAGTGCTGGCACTTGTCCATGTCGATAGAAATCGTGATCATTACTTCTCCTCAACCGTTGATGGGTAGAGATCTTTCGATGGAGTTCGAATTCCACGGAATTCCCAGTCACCACCTTGTGCTGTTGAAATGACTTCTTCGCTTTCTGTCGGTTGGGCGCCCACGTCAGTACGAATCGGAGTTGGGCCCTCAACAATTGTGTTGGTTAAAGTGCCGAGACCTTCAACCTCGACCTGGACAACATCACCTGGATAGACGGTGCGTGAATTTGCAGGTGTACCAGAGAAAATCAGGTCTCCAGGGACGAGCGTGATTGTTCGAGCAATGTCGGCCACGAGGTAGGACATGTCCCATTCCAATTCAGCGGTGGTCGCGTCTTGCTTTACTTCTCCATTGACAATAGTTCGAATGCGTTTATTACGGAAATCCCAATCCGAAACTATCCCTGGCCCAATAGGGGCCAAGGTGTCAGCTCCCTTGACACGCAGCATGGAGCCTGCATCAGTGTCCCGGAAATCATGAAGACCGTAATCGTTGCCGATCGTGTAACCGGCGATGTATTCAGACGCTTCCTGAGGTGAGATATTCCGACAGGTTTTTCCAATGACAATAACAATTTCACCTTCGAAGTTGAGCCATTTGCAGCCCGCGGGACGCACTACGGCAGCGTTGTGTGCATTCACCGCTGTGATGGGTTTGTGGAAATAGGTGGGTGCTGAGGGAAGCTTGGTCATGAACTCCGCGGTGCGTGATGAATAGTTCAGATGCACCGCAATTACCTTTGTCGGCTCACAGGGTGGTAAGTGAATAGCTTCCGAAATTGCCAAGCGGCGGCCATCACCAGCCACTAGCTCATCTCCATCACGGATAACATCGGTCGCGTATCCGTCAAGAAGGACTCTTCGAGTTTCGGTCATTGCGATACCTCCGTCAGGTGCCATCCGCTTTCCGGTCGATCAAACCACACGTGCACTTGACCGGTTCCAATTGAGTTTTCATATTTACCAAAGAGTCGTCCCGGTGCGATTACCTTTTCCTCCCCCAGTGCGCCAATCATCATGAGGTAGTGCGAAAAGCGGGCTTCTGGCTTAACCTTCAGGAACTCGGGCATTGTGTCCAACACCTGTTTGTGGTCACCTTGTTCAAACCAGGCAATGCGTTCACGATCAGCCGCGTACGCCTCGGAGGTGAAAATATGTTTTGGGTCGGCCGACTCGTGATTGCGAAGTTCTCGCAGTGGCCAAAACGTATGCGAGAGAGCTCCTGAGGCGATCAACAAAACCTTACGGTCCGATTTCGCAATAGCCTGGCCGATGGCACGACCGGCGCGAAGGAAATCCTCAGTATCCCCCGTTTGACACACACTGACCGAGATCCATTTTTTATCAGGAAGGCCTTCGCCGAGAAATTTCCACAGGTTGATGGTCGCATAAAAAATCGGGAGATATTGATCTTCGATAGCGGTAATCCACGTACCTTGAGCCTCACCCTCCGCTGCGATTGCTCGGGCAAGCTGCGGATCCCCTTCAAAGTCATAGGGAATTCGACACATCCCACGTGGCAGTTCTTCAGAGGTGAAGAGGCCCGCTCGTCGATCCTGAGCTGTGACGACGAACTCAACCGTGGTCGCCCAGTGGGAATCAAGGACGATTACCGTGTCGTAGTCCAACTGCTCGAAAACTTCTTGGCGCAAAAGGTTAAGGCCGGGCACTAATGAAAAATCTTCACCTTCATTGAGTTCTCGGCGAATTTTCTCTGGCAACATAATGGTCGGAACGTGTGCCAGAAGTCCAGCACCAACAATTTCACCCATGTTTATTCCTTTCACTTTCACTGTTGGTTTCGCTGGTCCACCCGTTTGGTGCATAGACCGTGTTCTTCACATCTGCATAAAAATCAAACGACCAAGTGCCACCCTCACGCCCTACACCCGATTTTTTTGAACCACCGAATGGCGCTGCAAGATCCCGCACAAAGAAGCAGTTAACCCAAATTGTGCCAGCAACCAGATGTTGCGTGAATTCCCTAGCTCGCTCTTTGTCACCGGTCACAACAACTGCAGCAAGACCAAACTCTGTGCCATTGGCTAATTCAAGGGCCTCTGCGTCAGATGAAAAACTTTGCAAAGTTAGAACAGGGCCAAAAATTTCATCAGTCAATATCTCACTGCCAGGTAATGCCTCACTCACCAATGTGGGCGTGAAATAGAGTCCGCCAAGCTCTGTATTGGGAGTGCCACCGAGTAAAATCTTTGCTCCCGATTCACGTGCTCGCTCCACATAACCCTTAATCTTGTCGAATTGTCGCGAGTGAATTTGTGGCCCAATTTGAGTTGACTCTTCCCGAGGATCACCCTGGACAATCAACTTCGCGCGTTCTCGAAATTTGTCAATAAATGTTGCGGCGATATCTTCGTGGACCAAGAGGCGCGTGCCTGCCAAGCAGACTTGCCCGGCGTTATCAAATTGTTCAACGGCAAGTGTCACAGCGAGATCGAGGTCAGCGTCGTCGAAAATAATAGTGGGGCTCTTACCACCGAGTTCGAAGGAACAGGGAGTGAGATTATCCGCCGCAGCTTTGGCCACCAACTTCGCAGTCGGCACTGAGCCGGTGAACGAAATTCGTGAAATTCCGGGGTGCCCAACTAGTGCATGCCCCGCTTCTGCTCCGAATCCATGGACAACGTTGAATACCCCGTCCGGCAGACCTGCAGCTTGGGTCAACTCTGCAAAATAGTTCGCTGTGAGGGGGCTCCATTCTGCGGGTTTCAACACCACAGTGTCACCAGCGGCAAGTGCAGGAGCAATTTTCCAGGTCGCCAACATCAGTGGCGCATTCCACGGAGTAATGAGTGCGGCAACACCCGATGGATCCCACGAGACCGCGTTGATATGACCCCGCGTTTCAATGATGGGGTGGTGAAGTTCATTGATTGCCCAATCGGCGAAGAACCGAAGATTGTGGGCGACTCGGGGCATAACCCCTCTTCTGTGTGAACGTAGGAGTGCTCCGTTATCTCGGGTTTCGAGCTGAGCGAGCTCCTCGTTGTTCTCCTCCACGAGATCGGCAATTCTATGCAAAATGGCGCCACGTTCTTGCGCGCTTGTGCTCGACCAGAGGAGAAATGCGTTACGTGCAGCGGTGACGGCTTGGTCCACCTCAGAAGCACCACCGCGACTGACATTCGCCAAATGTGCACCGTCAATCGGAGAGTGATCCTCGAAGGTCTCAGGAGAGTCGACCCACATGCCATTGATCCAATGTCGGGTCTCTACGAGGACCCCGGATATTTCAATATGGCTCACGACGACATCCTTAACTTCAGTAATCAAATCGTTTGGATCCTAACGGTATTGTGGCAGCACCGCTAGCCCTACGTCAGATATGGTTTCCCAATGATTCAAGACCGAAGGCCACGAGTGGCAATTGTTGGTCGCTTCAGCGAATCGGCCAGTGCAATCCGGTACCGGGCGGTGCTCTCCGCAAGGGAACTGCTCGAACTCGTGTGGGCGGCCGGCGGCGAGCCGATTCAGTACCTGCCGACAGGTACAAGGGATTGGCAGGTGGAATTGAGTGAAATTGATGCCGTCATCCTGCCAGGCGGCGGCGATCTAGACCCTGCCCTTTACGGGGGCACGCTTGGTCCGGAAATCTACGATGTGAACAACCTTCAGGACGCCGAAGATTTGGAACTCGCCCGGAGAGCATTAGAGGCGGAGCTTCCGGTACTTGGTATTTGCCGTGGAATGCATGTCCTCAACGTGTTGCGAGGCGGCACCCTCACCGAGCACATGGATGAACCGCATCGACATGTTCTCCAATCAATTCAGGTACCCGTTGAAGCTGGATTGGGTCTGAGCGGGGTGGTGGAGATCTCCTGCTATCACCACCAATCGATCAAGGAACCGGGATCAGGGGTTGAAATAACCGCAGTGGCCGGTGACGGAACCTTCGAGGCTGTCTCACTTCGCTCAGGTGGATGGTGCAAAGGCGTCCAGTGGCACCCCGAGGATACGTGGCGAACGGATCCAAGACAGTTGCTGTTGATGCAAACTTTCATTCATCAATCGAGCGGTTGAGACAACACTCAGATTCATCGATCCTTGGGTTCCGGGGTTACAGCCAAGCAGATGCTGCGTAACATGTCAGCTGCCTCACCGCGCTGCTTCTTGGGGATCTGCGAAACGACGTTTTTTTCTTCCGCATTAAATTTCGGAAACAATTTTTTCATTAAACGTCGACCCCTAGGTGTCAGCCGCACCATGACAAGTCGACCGTCAGTGGTTGATTTCTCTCTCGTGAGGAGATCGCGACCCTCGAGAGTGGTCATAACCCCAGAAAGGGTTGCCTTGCTAAATCCCCCCTCGGCCGCAATGGTACGGGTCTCAATGGGCTCCCAGATCCAAACAACCCATAGGACAACAAAGGCGGTCCATGTCAAGTCGTGGGGTGCTAAAACCGTTCGTTCCATATGATTACGCACTGCATTTGCCGCACGGAAAAGATTGGATGCAACGGCCATAGCTTCGAAGTCGAGAACGAGTCCATCAAGTTTTTGCGCGACGGCCGACTCGGTCTCCGTAAGCGTGAATTCCCCAGCCACAATTAATCCTTGCTTTCTCGGTACTCAATCGCGAGTTGCCCACGTCCGGTTGGCGCAGATCCAGCCCCATTATCCCCTATTTTGACATTCTGCTTGACCATAGCCGAATCCAAGAGGCAGTATTGTGAGATAGTTTGTACCCAAACGATTTTATTGCCAGTTAAGGGGATTTAATGCGAGCATCTGAGGACGTACATCTTTCGGATTTGGATCTGTTTGAGGCAGGGCCACCCTGGGCATCATTTGACGCCCTCCGTGAACAAGATCCGATTCATTGGGATGAGGAGTTCGACGGAGGTAAAGGTTTCTGGTCGGTAACCCGCTACACAGACATCGTGAATGTCCTTCGAGACACTGAAACGTTTTCGTCTGAAACTGGGACCGCGAATCTTGAGGAACTTGATCAAGAACAAATGGCGATTCGTCGGTCAATGTTGGAGACAGATGGAAAGCGTCATAGAACCCTGCGGAAACTCATGCAGCCAGAGTTCACGCCAAAGGCAGTCGCAGGTTATGAGACTTTTCTGCGAGGCCTAACGGCGACGACTCTTGACGCAGCCTTTGCCAAGGGATCCTTTGACTTTGTTGCAGATGTCAGTGCAGATTTTCCGATTCGAGTTCTGGCTCGCATGCTTGACGTCCCTGATGAGGACACCCCGAAGCTCATCGAATGGGGAAATCGGATGGTAGGTAACACCGACCCAGAGCACGCCGATGTTCTTGCAAGTAGTCCAGAAAGTGAGCAATTTCGCAACCTGCCTTTCAGATCCCCCGCTGCTCAGGAAGTGTTTGATTACGGCTTTGCCCTTGCACACGAACGGCGAGGAAAGGATGGCAAAGATCTGGTCTCCACACTGGTGAACTCCACCCCCATTGATGGTATTCCCATTGATGACCGGGATTTCCGCAACTATTTTCTTCTCCTCGTGGTGGCCGGTAATGAGACCACTCGCCATACCATTAGTCACACAATGAATGCGCTCATGGACAACCCTGAACAATTGCGCAGGCTTCAGGAGAATCCGGAATTAATCCCGTGGGCGGTTGAGGAGTTTCTCAGGTATGCGAGTCCTGTTTATCACTTTAGACGAACTGCGACCAGGGATGTTGAACTCCACGACAAAAAAATAGCACCGGGTGACAAGGTCGTGACTTGGTTCGCTTCAGGCAACCGCGATTCAAGGGTGTTTGATAACCCATACGAGTTTAATGTTTCACGTAACCCAAATGAACACATGACTTTTGGCCGAGGTGGCCCACACATGTGTTTAGGTAACGCACTTGCTCGATTAGAAATCAAAGTGATGTTTGAGGATCTTGTTCACCGGATTGATTCGATGGAGCACACAGGACCAGTACGGCGTTTGCGTTCCAATTTCGTCAATGGGATCAAGGAATTTCCAGTGAAAGTTAAGTTGCGCTAGCGAAGTTATCAATGAAGTAGTCGACAAGATCAAATGCTCGCTGCGTGGAAATTGCATCGAGTGCGGTTGTGTGTTCAATCAGAATTTCAGGATCTTGACCATCCTCTTCAACTTGCGCCCTCCCACCCAATTCAAGCCAGGTAATGAGTGTTGTTCCGACAACCTCAGGATGAAATTGGAGGGCAAGGTTTTTACGGAGCGCAAACGCTTGGGGTGCACAGGAGTTCCGTGCCAATTCCTGTGCCCCTGCAGGAGTCTTCCAGTTGTCGTAATGAAATTGAAACCATTGACCCGTAAGTTCTGGAATCTCAGACCAGACGGTTGACCAACCTATTTCGGGGCGGGAAGATCGGGAAACAGTGCCCCCATGCGCGCGCGCAAGCAGTTGACCTCCGAAGCAAATCCCGAGGACGGGAATTCCTGCGGTATCTGCATCCTGCAGCCACTGCATTTCGGGGAGAAGCCATTGTCCGATTGAATCGTCATCCCATGCGCCCCATGGAGCTCCCATTGTGACGATGACATCAAAATCTTGTGGCTGTGGATAAGTGAATTCGACATTTGGGGAATCAAAGGACTCGGGCGGTACCACAATCTGTTCAACTACTTCATAGCCGCGTTGTCTAAATCGCTCCCCGACTGGCCCTGGAGGGCTTGCGTGGTCATGCTCAATAAAAAGTGCGCGCATTTGACTCCCTAGATCGGAAACTTTGAAGTATGGTGATCCCGTAGATCGTTGGTGCCCTAACGATCTCACATGATCACCAAAAGATACTGCAATTGCACACAGCCGCAACGCCAAGGAGCTTTCATGGAACACGATCTCTCTGAAATTCGAATTCGCCTGCAAGATCTGGGTATCGATATCTTGCGGCTGGTCTACGCCGACGTATTGGGAATAACTCGCTCGAAGGACCTCATGGTTTCCCAACTCGAGAAGTCTGCTCACAGCGGGCCAGCGTTTTGTCAGGGTGTGTGGGTCACTACGACTCACGGCGATGTTCTCGATGGCCACGGCAGCATTGCTGATGGACTACCGGATTTTGTTACCAAGCTCATACCCGAAACGATTCGCCCTGTTCCGTGGGAGCCGGGGTTGGCCATCGCAGTCGTTGACGCTTTTGAGCCAAGTGGTCAAGCAAGCCCGGTGGCACCTCGTTCGATTCTCAAGGGAGTCTTGGAAGGTTTTCAAGAACTGAATTTAGTACCGATTGTTGGACCCGAACTCGAGTTCTACCTAGCCAAGCGAACCACAGATGGGTGGGAGCGGATAATCAATAAGACCGGCCGGCCGTACACCACCGGTTCCCAGGTCGACCCTGATGGGACCTTCCTTCACATGATGCGCATGGTTGATCAACTCAACATTGGCGCATTCGCCGGGAACCATGAGTTCTCCCCATCGCAATACGAAATAAATTTGTGGCATGACGAGGCCATCTCGGCGGCGGACCGAACATTTTTGTTCAAGTCGGCCATTCAAGACATCGCATCTCAGCGAGGCGCCCTTGCAACCTTTATGGGCAAGCCTTGGAATGACGAAGGGGGTAGTGGGTTCCACCTGCACTTTTCTGTCACAGATCCCTCCGGAAAGAATCAGATGCACAACGGTGGCCCAGATCTCAGTGAAATCGCAAAGCAAATGATTGCTGGAGTCATTGCTCACGCAGATGCGATCTCTGCATTGAGCAATCCAACGGTCAATGCATTTAAGCGACTAGGACCTGACACCTTGGCGCCCTACCGGGCTAACTGGGGCTGGGATAACCGCAGCACCATGATTCGCATCCCACCAGAGCGCGGTAGTGGAACGCGGATCGAATTGCGAATCGGAGACGGTGCAGCAAATCCGTACGTGGTCATTGCGGCTGTCTTGGCGGCTGCGCTGGATGGCATCAAGAACAAAATGGTCCCGCCTGCACCCGTGGATGGTTGGTCCTATGAAGACGAATCAGCAGGGATTCTTCCCATGACCCTTGGCGCAGCGCTTGACGCGTTGGAAGCAGATTCAACACTTCGTAGCTACTTGGGCGCGACTTTCATTGAGACATTCATGACCCTTAAGCGAGACGAAGTAGAGCGCTACCTCGCTTCGGTCAAGAGCCAAGACACGCGTGATGTCACGGACTGGGAACTTGAGGAATACATCGAGGACTACTAGCCATCAGTTCTCGCGATCGATCCAGGCGTGTAAAGATCAAAACTAAACAGCGCTTGAGCGATCCTCGACCAGTCTGCCGCCGTTAAACGTTACCCCCACCTCGCGATAGTAGCCGCTGATGACTTCGTCGACAGGAAGCAGCGTGGCCGGTTCATCCCACGGCGAATCGTGCAGGTCAAGGGTGGCCTTCGCCTTCCACGGTTGTCCTAGGTCTGCATCAATGCCTCCCATTGTGACCAACTGCCACAGTGATTGAGATTGTTCATTGGGATCCAGTGAAGGCATAACTCTGTGGTGCAGCATGGGGTGAGCATTCACGAACCCGTTGGTGTCACTTGGTTCGGTGAGGGTCCACCGCCCAGTGGCAAGTCGATGGTCGTATGCGGCAAGACTTGCTCCCAATGTGGCACCCGCTTCTACCCGTGGTGCAGCTTTCCCGTGGTTCATGACCCGTGTCATGTGAATGCTGCCTAACTTCTTGGGATAGCCCTGAAAAATTCCTCGGCCAATTGCGAAATCGGTGGTCACCCAAATAAGTGCACACCGGCTATAAGTTATGCCTTTAAATGCGCACCGAATTACGGCAAAGGCCTCAAGATACTGGCTGCGGGCAGGGTCTAAGAGCTCAGTTCCACCCGTGCTGCATGACTGCCAATCTGCCCAAATAAAGGCCACGGCGCCGGGGTCTTCGGGTGCGAGGTCCAACTCAGGTGGCAGGAGGGCGCGCACGTTTGCCGGGTCCGTTCGATACTCCACGGTCAGCAGAGTCCCCGAGTAGAACCACGGCATGTTCGGTACGAGTGCGGAGCGCCCAGACGGACTAAATGGCGGCAGAAATCCAGACATGGAAAGAGTTTAGGGCACGAACGGTAATCGTTTGCGCCCGAATGGTCACAATTTCCCTTTATTTACAAGAATTTTCCAAATGTGCTTGACCGCGCACCAACAAAGGAGAAATCTTGGCAACGCGATAGGGCGCAATCGGCGCCCAAATCAGTGAGGAGAGATATGTCAAACCTTCAACCCGCACCACCAGAGACTGAGGGAACATCCCTTGGCCGTGCCCGATTGGGCGTTTTCGGCATTGTCTTCTTCGTGGTAGCCGCAGCAGCACCACTGGTAGGAATGACGGGAGCCGTTCCAGTTGCGATCGTTCTCGGTAATGGCGCCGCAGTTCCTGGTACTTATCTCTTAGTCGGAATTATTCTTTTGTTGTTCAGTGTGGGTTACGCGACTATGAGTCACCACGTGACAAACACGGGCGCATTCTTCGCATTCATTGGTCGCGGACTAGGTGTTGCAGTCGGTGTGGGTTCTGCCTTCGTTTCTTTGGTTGCGTATCTGGCGATCCAGTTGGCCATCTTCGGTTTCTTCGGAGTTGTCATGGCGGGTGAAATGGCAGCACGATTTGGACTTGAGGCGGAATGGTGGATTTGGGTTCTCATTGCCTGGGCACTTGTTTTTGTACTTTCCTGGTTCAGCGTTGATATCGGAGCGAAGTTGCTGGGCATTCTGCTGATCTTGGAATTACTATCCCTCGCAATAGTCGGACTAGCAGTCCTCTTCTCGGGCGGTGGACCCGAAGGTATGCAACTGGGAGATTCCTTCCTGCCCTCAGCCATCTTCGCGGGTGCACCAGGCATTGCTTTCGCCTTCGCCTTCGCGTCATTCATTGGGTTTGAGGCAACAGCAATTTATGGCGAAGAAGCAAAAAACCCCAAGCGCACCGTTCCCAGGGCCACCTACCTTGCAATACTCGTGATAACAATTCTATTCGCCGTGGTCAGTTGGGCCATGGTTAGTGGGATTGGTAGCTCAGTGATTATCGAGGAAACAGTTGGCATTACCGGTGAACTAGCTGACCCAGCAGCGCTTCTTTGGGCCGTTACTGATCAGTACGTGGGTTCATGGCTGACTGAGATCATGAAGGTATTGGTTCTCACAAGTCTGTTCGCAGGATTGCTAGCATTCCAAAACTCGGCAGGGCGCTACTTCTTCTCTATGGGCCGAGCCGGAGTTTTACCGAAGGCTTTGGATCGAGTGAACAAGTACCGTGCACCTTCTGCAGGTTCAATTGCCACAACAGTGATCACCGGAATTGTCATTGTTTGGTTCGCTATTCAAGGCCTCGATCCATTTGCAAACCTCTTCTCATGGTTCAGTGCACTTGCAGTGGTGGCGATCGTGCTAGTTGAAATGCTGGTGTGTGTGGCGATCATCGCCTACTTCCGAAAGACGAAGGAAGATACGCGGCCCTGGAACACAATGATCGCACCGATTCTGGCACTCATTGGGCTGGTCGCAGGTGAATACCTACTGATTGCGAAATTTGCACTCTTAGCAGGTACGGCAGCTGATGGCAGCGATCCAACGGTTGATTCATTTGCACTCAATACGACCGGTTGGATTCTTGTTCTACTTCCGTTCGCCATCCTGATTCTAGGCGCAGTGTGGGGCAAGGCCCGAGTTTCCAAAGAAAACGAAGATCTGATCAAGGATCTCGTTAGTTAGCAAGTCATGTTTGAGTGGGCCGCAGTGTGAGCTGCGGCCCACTTTCATGTGCTTGCCGACAATGAATTAGAGGGACTATTCGAGATCAATGTACTTTTCACGCCTCATCCCATAGGCCTTTTTTTGCTAATTTAAAAGCCTAAGAAGTAGAAAAGGTGCAGTCATGGAACGCAGAGCACCCGTTGAGCAACTAAGCCTCGAGTCAATGAATCGCATGATAGATGTCGGCCTTGATCTACATTACGAGGGCGGAAGCCCCGGCAACCATCGCCGATTGAACATCCAAGACTGAGACGGAATCAAACAACTTGCGAGGTCTGCTACTCGCGGGAAGCGAGCCGCAGTGCGCGCTGCTGGGGACCTGACAGGGAGGTACCCATGTTGTTTAGCAGCTTGTTCGCCGCGGTAGGCGACAGCCCTACCAGCACCCGCACCGGTACCGCCCTGACCGCAGCCTTGGGGATGGCCCGCAAAGCATCAGCGCTCAAGGCAACCAGTGAGACCACCGGCAGTTCCTGGATCTGCGCAGCACTGATCGCCGCACCCTGCTGCGCGCTGAAAGCACGCAGCACCGGACGCTTTAGGCCTTGCAGCGCACTGGGCGTCAACTCCGCGATTGCCTGGGCCGAGATGGCCCGCACCTGATCCGGACTCAACTGCGCCGTCTGTACCGCGGTGAACCCCGAGAACGCCGCGGGAGCCAAGGCCGCAATCTGAGCCGGTGAGATCACCGCGACCACCGACACCGTCAAAGCCGACACATCCGACGCGGAGAACAACGCCAACTGCTCAGGCGTCACCGTGGGAATCCGCTCAGGCGTCAAAGAACCGGCGTCTGGAACCACCACCGACGCAGCCGCCGTTGGCGTCGTAGTCGGAGTCGGAGTCGGTGTCGGCGTAGACGCACCTGCATCCGCACTACCACCGGAACTACCGCCGCCACCGGGCACCGGGGCTGCCGCTGCATCCCCGATTGACAGGCCACCGTTCGTGGCGGCGTAGATCGTGTCTCCGCTGACATACACCCCCTTCACGGTGTTGTTCCCCAGGCCGTCAGTGGTGGTGTAGGTGCTGAAGCTGGTGCCACCGTTAGTGGAGATAGACAGACCAGAGGACGTAGCAGCGTGGATCGAGCCTCCGCTGACATACACCCCGTTCACGCCGTTTGCCCCCAGATTGTTCGTGTTTTTGGTGTAGTTGGTGAAAGTGGTGCCACCGTTAGTGGAGATGGAAAGGCCACCGTACGTGGCGGCATAGACCGTGGAACCGACCGCGTAAACACCCTTGACGTATCTGTTCGACGTCGTCTTTGTGGTCCAGGTAGCGCCGCCGTCGGTGGACTTGGACAAGTACTGCTCGTATGTCGCGGCATAGACCGTGGAACCGACCGCATACACACCCGTCACGAAGTTTTCCCCGAGTCCGTCCACCGTCGTCCTATTGGTGAAGGTGGCACCGCCGTCGGTGGAGATGGACAGGCCGCCGGTCGTGGCGGCATAGATTGTGTCGAGGGTGCCGTCAATGACGTACACCCCCACTACGTAGTCGCTCCCGAGGCCGTCGCTGGTGGTCTTGTTGGTGAAGGTGGTGCCTCCGTCGGTGGAGATGGACAGGCCACCACCTTCCGTCGCGGCATAAATGGTGTCGGGCGTGCCGTCAATGGCAAACACAGCGTTCACGGTGTTGTTCCCGAGGCCGTTGGCGGTGGTTTTGTTGGTGAAGGTGGTGCCGCCGTCAGTGGAGATGGAAAGGCCACCACCAGTAGCGGCATAGACGGTGGATCCCACGACATACACACCGTTCACGGTGTTGCTCCCGATTCCGCTCAATGTAGAGGTGAAGGAAGCGCCGCCGTCGGTGGATCTGGAAAGGCCGCCGGAGGTGGAGGCGTAGACCGTGTCTTGGGCACCGTCAATCACGGACACTCCGAGGACGATGTTGTTTCCGAGGCCGTTGCTGGTGGTCTTGTTGGTGAACGTGGCGCCGTCGTCGGTGGAGATCGCTAGACCGCCCTGCGTTGCGGCGTAGACCGTGTCTTGGGCGCCTTCAATCGCGTATACCCCGCGCACGAAGTTGTTTCCGAGGCCGTCATCGGTGGTTTTGTTGGTGAACGTGGCACCGCCGTCGGTGGAAATGGACAAGCCACCGAACGTGGCGGCGTAGACCGTGTCTTGGGCGCCGTCAATCGCGTACACCCCGAGCACAATGTCGCTCCCGAGGCCGTCGCTAGTGGTCTTGGTGGTGAACGTAGCACCGCCGTCGGTGGAGATGGACAAGCCGCCGCCGGTCGTTGCGGCGTAGACCGTGTCTTGGGCGCCGTCAATCGCGTACACCCCGAGCACGTTGTTGTTTCCGAGGCCGTCGCTTGTGGTTTTGTTGGTGAAGGTGGTGCCGCCGTCGGTGGAGATGGACAAGCCACCGTACGTGGCGGCGTAGACCGTGTCTTGGGCGCCGTCAATGACGTACACCCCATTCACGATGTCGTTCCCGAGGCCGTCGATGGTGGTCTTGTTGGTGAAGGTGGTGCCGCCGTCGGTGGAGATGGAAAGGCCGCCGTTCGTTGCGGCGTAGACCGTGGATCCGATCACCCACACCCCGCGCACGGTGTTGCTCCCGAGTCCAGCTCCGGAATTGGCGGTGGTCTTGTTGGTGAAGTCACCGGGGTCAGCCGAAGCCGTTGTCGCCTGCACGCCAACTGCAGCAATAAGCACAACTAGGGAGACGAGCACCGCTGGCCAGCGACTGATTGCGTGACGGCGGTACCTCCACCTGGACGTGGTGGCATCGGACAAGGAATAGCTCGCGACATGACTCATGCAATTACGGTATGAAGAATGTGGGATCTTCGCTCCGCTACCCCACACGTGTATACGAATTGGTATACACGTGTATCCCAATGACCTCAGGGCCACGACATCAGGAGCAGGATAGATCCGTGCCTCGCGACACTCGGCTGCTCTATGTGGAAAACGATCCCGTGCTGCGATCGCCCTGATCCGAACAGCAGCGAGAACAGGGGCCATCGATTCGCAGTATCGTGAATCTCCTCCACAAAAAGAAAAGACCCAGGGGGACATCCCTGGGCCTTTTCATTTCGTAGCGGGGACAGTGTGGTGTTTCACGACTTAGTTAACCCCTGTCCCACGACATCGTTAACCCTTAGCCATGTCAAAAAACAGGGTTATCGTGGAGGCAGTGTTGGCGGGTCGTTCTCATGCGGCCGTAGCGGAGCAATACGGGATTTCAAAGGTATGGGTGGGCAAACTCATGGCCCGCTGGCGAACCGGCGGCCTAGAAGCAGTTGATAAACGATCCACCCGTCCCAAAAGCAACCCCAACGCCATCGATGCAAACATGACCGCTGTCATCATCTCGCTGCGCCATGAACTCACCCACAACGGGCATGACGCTGGAGCTCGATCCCTTTGGGATTACCTCACACTGCAAGGCCACACACCACCATCGATAACCACCATTTGGCGGATCCTCACACGCGAAGGACTCATCACCCCCGAACCACGTAAACGCCCCCGCCGCACCTACCTACGCTTTGAAGCCGACCTACCCAATGAATGCTGGCAATCAGATTTCACCCACCACAAACTCGCCAACGGGCGCGACATTGAAATCATCACCTGGCTTGATGACCACTCCCGATTCGCCCTCCACATCAGCGCCCACATGCGCATCACCGGAGCAGCCGTTCTCCACACATTCACCACGACCATCAACACCCACGGCATGCCTGCATCCACGTTGACAGACAACGGTTTGGTCTTCACCACCCGCCACAGAGGCGGAGCAAACGCTTTCGAACGCGAGCTCACGATCCTAGGAATCGAACAGAAAAACGGGCGCCCCAACCATCCCCAAACACAAGGAAAAGTCGAACGATTCCAACAAACACTGAAGAAATGGCTCACCCAACAACCCCGAGCCCAAACGCTAGAGATACTCCAACAACAACTCAATGAATTCGCGCAGTATTACAACCATGAACGACCCCACCGCTCCCTCAGCGGAGCAACACCCCACCAGAAATACACCGCCCGTGCTAAAGCACAGCCGCAGAACAACAACGACGGCCACTGGAGAATCCGAACCGACAAAGTCGACATCGCAGGCCACGTCACACTGCGCCACGCATCCCAACTCCACCACATCGGAATCGGACTAGAACATGCAGGAACACGAATCCGAATGCTCATCAACGACCTGAACATCCTGATCATCAACATCGAAACCGGAGAAATACTCCGCGACTTCCAACTCGACCCCACCAGAAAACACCAACCCCGCGGAATCAAACCAGGACCAAAAAAAGGAACACCCCGACAAGGCGGAATGCCCAAAGGCTACAAATTCAAAAAGTAAACAAAGTCCCGGGACAGGGGTTAACGATGTCCCGGGACTTGACACAAGTAGCGGGGACAGGATTTGAACCTGTGACCTCTGGGTTATGAGCCCAGCGAGCTACCGAGCTGCTCCACCCCGCGCTATGTTTTATCTTGGTGAACTATACGTCAGTGCTCACAGTCACT
>FLOH01000746.1_pt1 | contig 60330 bp, 55 predicted proteins | sample 756751 | NCBI WGS metagenome assembly FLOH01 (sample SAMEA4026879, study PRJEB14308) | marine metagenome | biome: coastal water; material: water | depth 74 m
TACGCTTGCATCGAAGACCCTTATGGCGCCGATGCCGATGGCGTGTGGTTCAACCGCGTCCATGCTTTCGAGGTCGGTGAAGGCGCGGAAGGCCGTACCGTGCATTTCCCGCGATCGTGCCTGCATTGCGAAACCCCGGCCTGCGTGACCGTGTGTCCGACCGGGGCGTCGTACAAGCGTGAAGCCGACGGCATCGTGCTGGTGGACGAAGACCTCTGCATCGGGTGCAAGCTGTGTTCCTGGGCCTGTCCTTACGGCGCGCGCGAATACGACCATGACGCGGGCGTGATGAAAAAATGCACCCTGTGCGTCGACCGCATCTACAACGAAAACCTGCCCGAAGCCGAACGCGTCCCCGCCTGCGTTTCCACCTGCCCCGCAGGCGCACGCCATTTCGGCGATTTTGCCGACCCCCAATCCGAGGTCTCAATCCTGACGGCAGCCCGCGGCGGCTATGACCTGATGCCGGAAATGGGCATGCAGCCCACCAACAAATACCTGCCGCCACGCGCCCGCGCCAATACCTGCGCCGCGCCGGTTACGGAAGATGATTCGATCGCGCCGTCTGGCTTCCTCGGTCTCGTCGACCGCGTGTTTTCGCGCTGAAGGGGCCACGATGAATCCCGCCTATTCCGTCATCTTTTTCACTGTTTCCTCAGGCCTCGGCTTCGGCATGCTGATGCTGCTTGGCATCCTTGCTGCCTTTGGTCGTCTGGTCCAAGACCCGTGGCTGGCGGCAGCCGTCATGATCTTTGCCTTGGGCACGGCGGCGGCGGGACTGATGGCCTCGGCGCTGCATCTCGGCCATCCCGAGCGCGCCTGGCGGGCATTCAGCCAGTGGCGCACATCATGGCTGTCGCGCGAAGGCATCGCCGCCATCGCCACCTTCCCCCCGGCGCTGATCTTCGCACTCGGCTGGGTCATCCTTGGCGATGTGCAATTCCCCTATGCCTGCGCCGCGGGCGTCGCCGCCGTGCTGGCCTGCGCGACCGTCGCCTGCACCGGCATGATTTACCAGAGCCTGACCCCGATCCGGGCCTGGGCAACGGGGCTGGTGACGCCGGGCTATATCATCCTGGCGCTGGCCAGCGCGTCACTGTGGCTGGCCTTCGCCTGGCGCATGGCTGGCAACGTCGATCCCGCGGTGACTCACATGCCACTCGGCGCCGTGCTGGCAGCCTGGGCACTGAAAGCTATTTACTGGCGCCGGCTGGATGCGCCATCGCGTGGCCCCACGGTCCAGAGTGCCACCGGCCTGGGCGGTGAAGGCGTTCCTGTACGCCTGCTGGAAAGCCCCCACACCCAGGAAAATTTCGTCATGCGGGAAATGGGCTACCGCGTTGCGCGCCGCCATGCGGTGCAGCTGCGGCGCGTGGCCCAGGGGCTCGCCTTCGCCCTGCCCCTGATCCTCACCCAGGCCGTGTCCCAGATCCCGACACTTGATCCCTGGCTGGCCGGTGCCCTGGTGCTAACGGCGGCCGTGTCGGGCACGCTGGGTTTTTGCGTCGAACGCTGGCTGTTCTTCGCCGAGGCCCGCCACGCCGTCACCCTGTATTATGGCGCCAGCCGGACCTGATCATGGAACAAGCCACCGGATTTGCCATCGGCAGCCTGCCGCTCGCCACCTTCGCGCTGATCGCCGGGGTGACCGTTATTGCCTCCGCCGTGTCGGGAATGAGTGGCTTCGGCGGCGGATTGATTATCGCCGCAGTGCTGGCCCCGATCATCGGGGTCAAGGCACTGGTGCCGGTGATCGGCGTCGTCATGCTGTTCAACAATGCCGGTCGCGTATGGTTTTACCGCAAGGCACTGAACCTGCGCATGGCGGCACTGGTCATTGCGTGCGCGGCACCGTCGGCAGCCATCGGTGCCTATTTCTATTCCCGCCTCGACGACACCATCATTTCGCTGGTGCTGGGCTCGGTACTGATTATCTCCGTGCCGCTCCGGCGCTGGCTGGCCCACAAGAAGGTCCAACTGGAAACCAAGGGTCTTGCCGCCTTCGGGTTCGTCTGGGGGTTCCTCAATTCGACCATGATCGGCACCGGGCTGCTGGTGATACCGGTGCTGATGGGCGCGGGCCTGTTTTCACAGGCGCTGCTGGCAACCGACGCGTTGATCGCCGTCGGCATTAACATCGTCAAGACCATCGCCTTTTCCCGTTTCGACGTGCTGTCACTGGATCTGTTCATTGCCGCTGCGGTGGTGGGGTTGTTCACCTTTCCCGGCACCTGGCTCGCCGCGTGGATCGTCAAGCGCACCAGCGTACGCATCCATACCCTGTTCATGGAAAGCATCATCATGGTGGCGGGAACGAGTTTCCTGTGGCGCTTTTTGCGCGAATCCGGATGGCTGTGAGACGACATGACCAAGCGCCTGAGCACCATCACCTGCCCGCACTGCGGTCACCACCAGAGCGCACGCATGCCGACGGACGCCTGTCTCTATTTCCTTGATTGCGCCAGCTGCGGGGTGACGCTGAAGCCCAAAGCGGGCGATTGCTGCGTCTTCTGTTCCTATGGCGATGTCCCCTGTCCGCCGGTGCAAGCGGCGGGTGGCAAGAAGGGCAACCCCTGCGGCTGAAACCATCGCCCACGGCCAGCCCCATGCTATGATCGCGCCCACAAGGGGGACACCATGACCTATGTCATCATCGGCGCATCCGGCGGACTGGGACGCGCGCTGGCGGACCGGCTGGCTGCCGATGGCAAGCCGCTGATTCTGGTTGCACGCGACGGCGCCGCACTGGAAGCGCTGGCCGGCGCGCTGCGCGACCGGCACGGTATTGAAGCGCAATGCATTGCCGCCGATGTCGGCAAGCAGTCCGACTACCTCGACACCATTCGCGATGCCGTGCACGGATCGGGCGGCATCAAGGGATTGCTGTTTCCCATCGGCCGCGCACTCCGCGATGGGCTGGAAACCCCGGTCGATACGGCCCATGAACTGGCCGAAGTGAATTTCCTGGCACCCGCGACGGCGGCAAATGCGCTCTGGCCCGAACTGGTCGAGGGCGGAGGCACGGTGGTTGGCTTCGGCTCCATCACGGCGGCGCGCGGGCGGGGGCGCAACTTCATCTACGGTGCCATGAAGCGCGCCTTGCAATCGTATTTCGAAAGCCTGCGCCTGACGGCGCGCGGCACGCCGGTCAAGGTGCAGTTCTGGGTGCTGGGCTTTCTCGACAGCGACGCGATGAAAAGCGAACAGACGCCGCTGCCCAAGGCCGACCCCGCGCGCCTCGCCGACAAGGTCGTGGGACGGCTCGATCGCAATACCGGCGTGACCTACTTCCCGTGCTGGTGGCGACCGCTGACCCTCGCACTCCGCCTCATGCCGTGGGGGATTTACGCGCGGCTGGCGGGAAAGTAGACGCGTTCATTTCCCTGATAACAGGGAAAATACAGGGAAATTCTCTTATTTTCCCCTCTCCGAGACTATTTTGGACGGAGAAAACCTATGATTCCCAAAGCTATGGCGCCAAATTCCCTATGATTCAGAACAGGGAATTTTCTGGCCCCTAACAGGGAATTTACAGGAGCAGAACAGGGAATAATTACGTCAGGAACAGGCGGCGGTTTGCGTGCATTCAGGGCGCTGATTTTGATGCTTGAGGGCTCCTAACCGGGGCGATCAGATAGCAGTCATGGCGAAGCGATTCTGCCAGCATCCAGGTCAGCACCTCGCCACGCACTTCGGGGCGGATGCCCTCTCGCAGGCGAGCACAGAGGACGGAGATCTTCATCTCGAGCTCGGTCAGGGTGCGCGCCGGGGTTTGGGCAAGGCAGCGGGTGAACTCGGCCACCTCGTCGAGGCGGCGGTGCATATCGGCATCACTGGCGGGCAGCGAGACCAGGCGCCAGCCTTCGACGATACGCTGGTGCAGATGCGGGATCGGGGGATCGGGGATGTCGTGATCGGGCATGGGATGAAACCTGCGGATTAATTTATTCGGGGGCTGTGCGGGCCGTTGAAGCGGTGTCAGACGGCCCATCCTCTCCATCTCCCCGGAAGCGGCCCCACAGGGCCTCAGCGGCGGCCTTGGGGTCGACCTTGTGGCTCTGCCAGAAGGCAAGTTCGTTCCCCCGGGCGTGGAGTTCGCGGTGATGGGTGGCGCAGAGCGGCACGGTCCACTCATCGCCGACCTTGAGGCTCCAGGCACGGGGCTGGGTGAAGGTGAGATGGTGGGCATGGGCGGGCTGGCGACTGCAGACAAGGCACGGGTGGCTGGCCACGAAGCGGAGGTGCTCACGGTTGCGCACCCGTTTCGGGGCCCCGATGGCGAGCAGACTTTTGTCGACGGGACTTGACCCGGGGGCATCATCCTCGCCAAGCCGCTTTGCCCGGTCCCGGCAGAGATTGGCGAAGACGGCCGTGTAGTGAGTGCCGGCACGATCGACCAGCTCGCGATGACGTTCCCTGAGGGCCTTGAGCATGGTCTCGTTGTGCTGCCATAACTCCTGCACCCGGGCCGGTGTTGTCAGGCTCTCAAGGTGCTTGCGCAACTCGGCGTAAACCTCATGGGGCGTGGCACAGAGGGTCGGGGTCGCCTGGCCGGGCAGGATAATCGACCAGGGTGGGTCTGGATCTTTCTTGCGGGACTGGGTCACACCCCTTTGTTCGCGATCATAGAGAGCCAGACCGAAGCGGTTGCCGAAGGTCACCAGGGCGCGCTTCATCGCGTCGGTCTCGGCCTCCTTGAGAGCTTTCTCATGGGCTTCGCCCGGGTTCGTCCCTGAGCCGCTGCCGAAGCCACTGCCCTCGCGGGTAATTGTTCTTTCCCCGGCATGAACGGTCACCCGTACCCGGGCGCTGTAGCTGCACCCACTCTGGCCCTGGGTGCGGCCCTGCCACAGGCAGGTGAGGTCAACGGTCTCTCGCTTCCAGCCATCGAAGCCGAAGATTCGATTGGCCTCGGCAATGGCGAACCAGCCCTCAATGTAGGAGAGCTCAAACTCTCCCGCCTTGCGGGTGCGGACATGACGCGCGGCAAGCTTGCCCCTGAGCGCCTTGAGTTGCTCTTCGCTGAACCCGGTCATCGGCTGCGCACCGTGATCCCGGGTGCAGCGTTATCAAGGCACGCCCCCATGGTCTGTCCGCCCTGACGCAGGTAGTCGGCCAGCCCCTGGCGGTCGAGCCTGGGGGCGCCGAGCTTCCAGAACTGGTCGGGAATCTCAGCCTCATCGACGATGACCAGGCTGGGGCGGGAGGGGCGCAGCGATACGGTAAAATCTTCGACCTCAAGCCGCCGCAACTCGGCCCGGGACATGGTCTCGCTGACCAGCCGCCGCTTGGTCTCGGCTCTATGGCTCAGGCGTGCCGATCGTTCACGCATCTCGGCCATGCGGCGCTTCAGGGCTTCAACAAGCACCTCGTCGTCGAGCGCCGAGCGGACGATGGCGGCCAGCTGATCGGGGAGATTGCTGATCCCCTCCAGGGTATCGGCCAGGGTCTCCTCATCGGCATCGGGGAACTCTGCCGCCAGGCGCTGGCGCAGGTAGGTGTGAAGGGCGAGCTCGCGCTCAAGAACGGGGTTGCTAGCGGTCATGTTGGGCCTGCCTTTATCAGGGGTTGGTGACAGGTCCAGCACCGCTTCCTGTGCGCAGGAAGTCAACGCAACAGAAGCAAAAAGAACTAAGAATTATGACTTGGTTGTTGTAGTGGCCGGAAATAACGGACATCTCGGGGATAACTAGGGAACTTCTCGGGAACGCTGAAAAACTGTCCCCAAAATGTCCTTAAAACCGCGATGGCACCACTGACCTAAAAGAGAGAGATCCACTCAGGTGTCCACTGGGCAGGAGACCACCAAAAATCAGGCGGAAAATTCAAATTCTCATGCTGCCCTTCCCAATGGCTCTAACACGCTCAAAGGCAGAGGAAATTTGCCTAGGATGAATTCAGCCGCAAACAAATTAAGTGACGGGTAAAAACGACAAGCTACTCACCCTCCAGCTCTTTCGGGGAACAAGGCGGCGAGTCCCGGTTGGGTAGCAGAACAGATGCCACGATCCGTTATCAACGCAGTGACCAGCCGCGCCGGAGTGATGTCGAACCCCGGATTGGCGACCGCTGTGCCGATGGGCGCCACCTGAACACTGGCCAACGCCCCATCAGTGCCCAGACCATGAACCCGCAGCACCTCGCCGCCGTCGCGTTCCTCGATGGGGATATCAGCGCCACCGGCGATGCTGAAATCAATGGTCGGGCCCGGCAGAGCCACATAGAAAGGCACGTCATTATCGAAGGCCGCCAAGGCCTTCAGGTATGTGCCGATCTTGTTGGCGACGTCGCCATTGGCGGCAACGCGGTCGGTGCCGACGATACAGAGATCAACCTGGCCCCGCTGCATCAGGTGGCCACCGGCGTTATCGACGATCAATGTGTGGGGCACGCCGTGCCCACCCAGTTCCCACGCCGTCAGCGCCGCACCCTGGTTGCGCGGGCGCGTTTCATCCACCCACACATGCACATTGACGCCGGCATCATGGGCCATGTAGATGGGCGCCAGGGCCGTGCCCCAATCGACCGTGGCGATCCAGCCCGCGTTGCAATGGGTCAGGATATTCACTGGCTCGCCAGCCGGCTTTTTCTTCGCCACCCCTTCAATCAAGGGCAGGCCGTTGCGCCCGATAGATTCACAGATGGCGACGTCTTCATCACAAATAGCCGCACTTTCTTGGTAGGCAGCATCGACACGCTTGGCCGGCGGCAAGGGAACCAACGTGGCCCGCATGCGGGCCAGGGCCCAACCGAGGTTGACCGCCGTGGGCCGGGTGGCGCCCAGCACGCCGATGGCCGCATCAAGCGCGGCATCAGAGGCATCGGCATGCATCGCCAGCGCGACACCATAGGCCGCCGTCGCCCCGATCAGCGGCGCGCCCCGAACCTTCATGGCGCGAATGGCCTGCGCCGCGTCTTCAAGGGTGCGCATGGTCATGATGAAGAATTCGTGGGGCAGGCGCGTTTGCTCGATGATATCCACCGAATGACCATCATCAGAGAGCCAGATAGAGCGATAGGCAACGCCATTAATTTTCATCATTACCTCTTACGGCTGGGGCCACAGCGTCGCCCGCCGGGATCGGCAACAGTTGCTTTCCGATGTATATATACCCCCAAGCGATGCCAAGTACATGGATCAGGCAGACGGCAGCGAATGGCGCAGCGAAGCCTAAGACCGGCACCAGAACAGCAATGGCTCCAAGCTTGGCGACGACTTCCACAAGCACGATCTGGTTGAGCAACCGGAAACGCTTGAGCGCGTAGCTGAATAGGGCGGGAACGCGCGCCAGAGCCAACCAGAATATGGCCGCACCCGCCAGGATGAAAGCCCAAGGCGGCATCGAGACGTGTTCGGATCCCACCCAAAGCGTCACCAGCCAGTGACCGAATACGGCATAAGATACGCCTGCCATCAAGGCGAGGACGAAAACACCTCGCCACATCGCGCGATACAAACGCAGAATACGGTCGCGATCATTAGCGATGTGGGCCTCGATCAGGTAGGGCTGAAGGCTCTCCGGAATCTTCCATAGCAGCAACGTAATGATCTCGGCGATCTTCCACACCATCACAAATTCGACCACCATCTCCGCGCCACGCAGCACGCCGAGAATCAGGCTATCAGCCTGAAGGATAGTGAACGCAGCTCCGTAGATCGCATAGGGCAGACCGTCGCGACCGACCAGTCCACGCGCCAGCGTGAGGCTCCGTCGCCCCGGCGTGAAGCGGAGACGGCCCAGCCTGACGCGGACAAACACTCTAGCCACCAGCGTACTGATGATCCCGCTCAGGAGAAGGCAGCCCACAGCACCCGCGAGCCCCCCACCGGACAGCAGCCACGGCACGATGGCAGCAGCAAATGCCAAAGCACCGGCGGCCAGGGAAATATTAGCCTCGGCCTGATGCTGGGTGGCAGACAGCGTCCAGTATTCAGAGGTCATATTGCTGAGGAACAAGTAATAAAGCGCAGCAAGGAGCAACGCCAAGGGCACTTCAGAGCTGAATTTAGTACCGGTCTCCCCGAACAGAATATCCGTCGGCAGCAGGGACAAGAGCGCGATGATCACCGCGGCGGCGGCACCATAGGCGAGACAGAGCAGCTTCACCGCACTGTAGGCGTCGCCGAAGTCTATCGTGCCACCGCCCTGACCACGAAAAAATCTCTCTCCGAGGACCCGCAAGGCGCCACCGTGCATCCACGTGATCCCCAGCCCGGCGACGGCAACCAAGGCTAAAACTGTCATTAGAATGCCGGTGCCAATTTTTCCAAGTGTGTCAAGATAGAGCGGCATCAGGACAACCTGTATCAGCACCTGTATCCCGCTGAGGATATAGAAGCTCGATACCGCCCCCCAGTAGCTTCGACTCCCTCGAATTCTGGCGATTAAATTTGCAAACATGCCGGTCGGAGGAACCTTGTCGCCGCTACGGAGATGGTCGGGCTTGTCACGCACCGGTATACGACCGATGACTAATTCCAAGTAACCTGCGACGACGACTGAACACTTGGCCGCATGGACTTGAAATTCGCGAATTCTCGCATCATTATCGGTCTTTAATGCATATCCGTCCCCCCCCTTTTTTTCACGGGTCCCAATGAGGATTCGAGGCATTCTCCCGAAGAATTCATTTATACTGTAATGAATCCTTGAAAACGTATAGTTTTCGGCTATTAGCCGGTCATAGTCAGCGTTGGAAGCTCAAAATATGCAGGTATCCAAAAAACCTTCTGCCGGGTCACTTTCCGCGACCAAGGGGCCGATACGGGAAAAGATTTTCCCCATCGAGCGGATCGGCGAACTCGCTGCAAAGGCCCAGGCCGGGGGCCAGACCGTGGTCCTTGCCCACGGGGTTTTCGACCTGATCCACGTCGGCCACCTTCGTCATCTTGCCGAGGCGGCGAAAATGGGTGATGTCCTCGTGGTTACTCTGACTGAGGACGAATACGTCAACAAGGGACCGGGTCGCCCGGTTTTTACCGAGCAGCTCCGGGCTGAAATGTTGGCAGCGCTGGAAATCGTTGATTATGTGGGTATCAGCCGCCATCCGAGCGCCGAAGAGGTGATCGAAACCATTCGTCCGGACATCTACGTCAAGGGGCCCGACTACGAGCAAGCCGATGACGACGTGACGGGAAAAATCGGCACCGAGCAGAAAACCGCTGAAAAGCACGGCGGGCGCATCGTCATCACCCATGACGTAACCTTCAGTTCGTCAGCGCTGATCAACCGTCACCTTGATGTTCACAATCCCGAACTGCAGGAATTCCTGAAGGAAGCGCGAGCAAACAACGCGCTGGATCGCGTGCAAGCCGCTATTCGTTCAATCGAGAATATGAAGGTTCTGCTGGTCGGCGACACCATCATCGACGACTACCACTACGTAACCCCAATCGGAAAATCCCCGAAAGAAAATATCATCACCACGCTGCATGACGACCGCGAAGCGTTTGCCGGGGGCGTTATAGCGACGGCCAGCCATTTGGCGACCATGTGCCAACAGGTCGACATATTGACCTCGGTCGGCCAAGGTGACAGCCAAGAGGAGCTGATCCGGTCGTCCCTTCCCCCTAGTGTTGGCGTGACTCTTATCAAGCGGCCAGGGGCGCCCACCGTCCGCAAGAGACGGTTCATCGACCCGACCTACATGCGCAAGCTTTTCGAGGTCTATTACATGGAGGATTCATCGCCTCCTCTCGACTTCGAAAAGGAGGTGAACCAGGCCATTGACGAGCGGATCAGCGACTACGATGTGGTTATCGTCAATGACTTCGGGCATGGGATGATCATGCCGTCGAGCATCTCTATCCTATGCCAGAAAGCGAAGTTCCTGGCCATCAACGCCCAAAGCAATAGCGGCAATATGGGTTTCAACCTGGTTACGCGCTATCCGCGTGCCGATTACATTTCGATAGATCTGCCGGAAGCGAGGCTCGCGCTCGCCAACAAATACGACGACCTCGAACATTTGGCCTACGCGCTGATTCCGGAGAGGATCGATTGCGGCCTGATCGCCATCACACACGGCAAGCATGGGTGCCTCACCTATCAGCCGGGCAAGGAACCCATAAAAATCCCTGCTTTCACGAAAACCGTCATAGATACGATGGGTGCGGGCGATGCCTTTCTCGCGGCAACATCGCCGGTCGCCGCTGCGGGCGCGGCGCTCGATATCGTCGGCCTGATCGGCAATGCTGCTGGCGCTCTCAAGGTCGGCATCGTCGGACACCGCAAATCAGTGGATAAGATTTCGTTACTCAAGTTTCTGACGAGCCTTCTCAAATAGACCATTCGATGCGTCTTGATCCCAGATAACCATTTCCTACACAGCTCAGCGCAATGGATTGAGTGACGCATCATTGAATTTACACACTATTTAATCGACAAGAGCGAAACAAACGAATATGGCAACCAACAAGCGTCACGTGATGATTACCGGCGGTGCCGGATATGTCGGCAGCGTCCTCGTCCCCAAGCTTCTCGCCCGCGGACATAATGTTTCAGTCCTCGACCTGTTTATTTACGGGAAGGACGTCCTGGATGAAGCGAGGAAATATCCGGGACTACGCGAAGTCGAAGGAGACATGCGCGACCCGGCGGCGGTCCAAAAAGCCCTTATGGGCTGCGATACAGTCATTCACTTGGCCTGTATTTCCAATGACCCGTCCTATGACCTCGATCCAAATCTCGGCAAGTCGATTAACTTCGACTGTTTCCGTCCGCTCATCAAGGCGGCCAAGAAAGCCGGGGTAAACCGTTTTATCTATGCGTCGTCATCAAGTGTCTACGGCATTAAGGAAGCCGCCAACGTCACTGAAGACCTTCCACTTGAGCCGTTGACGGATTACTCAAAATTCAAGGCTCTGTGCGAAGACGTATTGATCGAGGAGCGCGAACCAGGGTTTGCCACCTTGATTCTGCGTCCGGCGACGGTATGTGGCTATTCGCCGCGTCTTCGCCTCGACCTTGCTGTCAATATTCTGACAAATCTTGCTGTGAACAAGGGCAAGATCACTGTGTTCGGAGGAGCGCAGTTGCGTCCCAACCTTCACATCGAGGACATGACAGACTTGTACGCCAAGGCCGTGGAGGCGCCGGCCGAATCAATTGACAACAAGATCTGGAATGCTGGATACGAGAACCATTCAGTCATGGAAATCGCGCAAATGGTGCGAAATGTCGTCGGCGACACCGTGAAGATAGAAGTCACGCCGACCGACGACAATCGGTCCTATCACGTCTCTTCGGAAAAGATCGCGCGGGAGTTCGGCTTTACCCCACAGCATACGATTGAGGAAGCCGTACGCGACCTGAAGGCCGCATTCGATGCTGGCAAGATTCCCGCCCCCCTGACCGCGTCGCGCTACTTCAACATAAAGCGCATGCAGGAAATCAACCTCCACTGATTTTGGAATATCTGGCATGACAGGAAAAGACGATATAACACCGATCACGAATGGGAGCGGCAACGACCTGCAGGCTATCGCCGCCCGTATTCGCGGGCAATTGGTGCAGATGTCTCACAAAGCAAGGACACCTCACCTCGGGTCATCGCTGTCCTGTACCGACGTAGTAACCGCTGCCTACTGGAATGTGCTGCAAATCGATCCCACGCGCCCCAGCGATCCCAACCGTGATCGTTTTATCCTATCCAAAGGCCATGCTGCGACGACGCTCTATACCGCGCTCTCCTTTAAGGGCTTCTTCCCGCAATCCACACTCGATACCTATAACAAAGAGGGTGGGCGACTGCAGGAACATCCCGGCCCTGGCTGCGCTCCCGGGGTCGAGGCGGCAACTGGCTCGCTCGGTCACGGCTTATCAATCGGTATCGGCATGGCGCTCGCCGCCCGCATTCAGGGGCGCCGCTATAAGGTCTTTGCACTACTGAGCGATGGCGAATGCAACGAAGGTTCCGTCTGGGAAGCCGCAATGTTCGCAGGAAGCCAGAAACTAGATTCCCTCTGCGTCGTCGTCGATTACAACAAGTGGCAGGCGACTGGTCGCAGCAATGAAGTGCTGGCGCTGTCTCCTTTGCGCTCGAAATGGGATGCCTTTGGGTGGCACACCCACGAAATCGACGGACACGACATAGATTCCATTACGGCTGCCATGAAGACCGTGCCTAATAGTGATGGCAGGCCTACAGCAATCATCGCCAACACGGTCAAAGGCAAGGGCGTATCGTTCATGGAAGATGATAATAACTGGCACTATCGCATTCCGACCAAGGAAGAAGTCGAGACCGCCTTTCGCGAGTTGGGCCTGCAATGAGAAACGCATTCGCCAAGGAAGTGACTGAAACCGCCAAACGCGACGAACGTTTCGTTATGCTGTCTGGTGATATCGGCAACATGCTTTTCGACCGGTACAAGGAAGCCGCCCCTGACCGCTTCTTCAACTGTGGCGTTGCCGAAGCAAACATGATTGGACTTGCCGCCGGAATGGCAATGTCGGGCTTGCGGCCCTTCGCCTATACAATTACGCCCTTCATCACAAGCCGCGTCATGGAACAGATACGGGTGGATGTGTGCTATCACAATCTGCCAGTTACCATTGCAGGCGTCGGCTCCGGCCTATCCTATGCCTCACTGGGCGCAACCCATCACTCCTGCGAAGACATAGCCATGCTGCGGGCACTCCCGAATATGACGATTCTATGCCCCGGCGATCCACTCGAAGTCCATGCCTGTATCCGCGCTGCCCTCGCCCACGATGGCCCCGTTTATATTCGCCTTGGCAAGAAGGGAGAGGCGAATATTCATAAGGAAATACCCGATCTCGTCATCGGCAAGCCGATCACCGTGCACCTTGGCAAGGATATTTGCCTTCTGGCGGTAGGAAATATGCTGCCCGATGCCGTCGCAGTGGCAGATATTCTTCAGCAGCAAGGCTTTGAGGCATCGGTGGTCAGCTTTCATACGGTAAAACCGCTCAACACTGATTTTCTCGAAGAAGTTTTCTCTGCCAACCAACTGGTAGTGACCATTGAGGAACACAGCCTGATTGGCGGATTCGGAAGCGCTGTCGCTGAATGGCTGGCCGATAGCGGCCCCCAGCCCGCCAGGCTCAAACGCTTTGGTACCCCAGACGCGTTCTTTCACAAAGCCGGGGAACAGGAATACGCCCGGAAATGTATGGGGCTGGATGCCGAAAGCATAAGTTCATCTATACTCAGTCTGCTTTAAGCTGACGACAAGCCCGCGGCTGGCTCAATTTATTCTGATCAAAAAGGTTGTTGCATTGAAAACCCTCGCTGCCGTACTGGTCGAAACTGGCCACCCCATCGAGCTTGCCATGCTGTCAACCCCCGCACTGAAACCGGGGCAGGTGCTGGTCGAAATAGCCTATAGCGGAGCCTGTCATACACAGGTTCTGGAAGCGCGCGGCCATCGCGGCGCCGACCCATGGGTCCCCCATTGCCTCGGCCACGAGGGCACCGGCACGGTCGTCGAAACGGGGCCCGGCGTTGCCAAGGTCAAGATCGGCGACAAGGTGGTGTTAACCTGGATCAAGGGCAGCGGCATGGAGGCCGGTGGCACCGTCTATGACTGGGATGGGCGTAAGGTCAACTCCGGCGGGGTCACGACCTTTGCCCGCCACTCGATAGCCAGTGAAAACCGCCTGCTACGTCTTCCCACAGGATTAGGAATGGACCAAGCCGTCATGCTCGGCTGCGCGCTACCCACAGGCGCAGGCTCGGTCATAAATTCAGGCCATGCGCGGGCAGGCGAAAGCATTGTCGTGTTTGGCGCTGGCGGCATCGGCAATAGCGCCATCCTCGGCGCCCGGGCCGCCGGGTGCGCACCCATCATTGCCGTCGACCTAAACCCTGCCAAACTTGCCCTCGCTAAGGCCTGTGGCGCCACCCACACGATCGATGCCTCGGTCACCGATCCGCTCGAGGCTATCAAGGGACTCTGTCCCGGCGGTGCAGATCTCGCAATCGAGGCCACCGGCGTACCGACGGTCATGGCCCAGGCGCTGGCCTCCGTACGCAATCAAGGTGGTCGCGCCGTTGTCATCGGCAATGCTCACCACGGTGATACACTTCAGATCAACCCGCGGCTGTTCAACGATGGGAAAAGTCTGCTAGGCAGCTGGGGCGGTGACAGCATTCCCGACCGTGATTACCCAAGACTGGCAAGGTTGATGAGCGAGGGCCGCATTGACGTAAGCCCGATCCTGTCCGAACCGTACCGGCTGGAGGACATCAACCTGGTCCTCAAAGATATTGAAAGCGGCCGCATCGGACGTCCACTGATCGACATGAACCTGGGGTGACCCCATACATGCGGATCGGCATCGACTTCGACAACACGATCGTCTGTTACGACCCGGTATTCTATGTCGCCGCACGGGAACGCGGACTGGTGCCCGAATCGGCCACGCCGAGCAAAAGCGGTGTGCGCGATTACCTGCGCAGCATAGACCGCGAAGCCGACTGGACCGAATTGCAAGGCTACATATACGGCGCTCGGATGGATCTAGCGCAGCCATTCCCGGGGGTGATCGAGTTCATCCGCCAAGCATTGGCTGCGGAGATCGAAGTTTTTATCATAAGCCACAAGACGAAGACCCCCTACATCGGGCCACAATACGATCTGCACGCCGCCGCGTTGGGCTGGCTGGAAAAGCATGGCGTCTACGACGAGGCCCACGTCGGGCTGCCCACCGACCATGCCTTCTTCGAAGTGACCAAGGAACTCAAGCTCGCTCGCATCGGCGCGATGGGCTGCACCCATTTTATCGACGACTTGCCGGAATTTCTGGATGAACCCGCTTTCCCTGTGGGTATCGAGAAACTCCTGTTCGAACCTGGCGAAGAACGCCCGGTTGTCAGCCCAATCTGGCGTGCACGGTCGTGGGACGAAATCGCTACGCACCTGCTGGGCGCAGGGAAGACGGCAGGGTGATCCCCGAGGCGCTGCATCGGGCGGCGGAAACCTTGGCGATTAAAAATGATCTCGGTCGCCTGAGCCGAATCGAGACTCTCTCCGGCGGAGCCAACAACAAAGTTTTCCGCCTGATCTGCGACAGGCGCCCAGCCATTCTCAAATCCTATTTCCGCGACCTCGGCGATAAACGTGACCGCCTCGAAGCTGAATATGCCTTCGTCAACTTCGCCCGGGCTCACGGCCTTGATTGCGTAGCTGAACCGTTGGGGTGCGACAGCGCCGCCGGGATCGCAATCTATTCCGTCCTTCCTGGCCGCACCATGCACGAAGGCGACGTCACCACAGCCACCGTCAACCAGGCACTCGACTTCTTACTCTGCCTTAACGCCAACCGCGCAGCGGCCGATGCGACGCGTCTCGGCACCGGCTCCGAAGCATGCTTCTCTGTTGATGATCATATCGCCACGGTTGAACACCGCCTCAAGAGACTTACCCGCATTCCAGGGGACGATGCCCTTGATCGCGATGCCCGGCGCTTCGTCGCAGGCAACCTGGTCCCACTCTGGCACCGCGTTTCTCAGAGGGTCATCGAAGGTTTTCTGAAATCGGGGCTTGATCCCGCGCAGGTTCTACAGACCGCCGAACGCTGCTTGTCTCCCTCTGACTTCGGTTTTCACAATGCCTTACTCGACGAGGATGGCACCGTCTACTTCATCGATTTTGAGTACGCTGGATGGGACGACCCCGCCAAGGTCGTGGGCGACTTCTTCAATCAGGTCGCCCTACCCGTACCAGCAACACACAGGGCTGCCTTCACCGCTGCGGTTACTGGCCTGAGCCCCGCCCCCGAAATCACCCGGGCACGCATCGATTTGCTGATGCCGGTATACGGCTGCAAATGGATTTGCATCATTCTCAATGAGTTCCTGCCGACCGACGCGCGCCGCCGCCGGTTTGCCTTCGGGGCCACACCCGCGCAGACAGAAGCCCGCCGCCAAGCACAACTGGACAAGGCCCGGAGCAAGCTCGCCGCCCTAGCCGAAGGGTTCGCCTGAACGCCCCCACCGGGGCGCCTCTCATACGTTGGCGAAGCCGCTATTTCGGATCATCGCATAGCCTTTGATCAACTCGGCAATGCCACTATCAAGGCTGTAGGCTGGCGCATAGCCGGTATGCTCGATCTTCTCGTTGGAAACGATGTAATCGCGCTTGTCTGGATCCTGACCGATCTCAGCTTCAACGACAGTGAAGTCGGGCACCTGAGCCTTGATCCGCGTACAAAGTTCCAGTTTGGATAGATTGGCATCCGACAAGCCCAAGTTATAGGGCTCGCCCTTCATCTTCTCGAAATTTTCCAGCCCATGTAGAAACCCGCGAGCCACGTCGCGAATATGGATGTAGTTACGCTTGAAATAGCCCTCGAAAATCACGATAAAACGATCATTTACGGCCCGGTAGACGAAATCATTCACCAGAAGGTCAAGCCGCATGCGCGGCGACATTCCAAATACGGTCGCCAACCGAAAGCTGATGGCATTGCCAAAATCAAGCACCGCCTGCTCGGCCTCGACCTTGGTGCGGCCATAGAGGGAAATGGGTCTGAGCGGACTTTCCTCCGTACATTCCTTGCCCTGCTCCCCAATCCCGTAACCGGAATTGGTAATTGGCATCAAGACGCGCTGTTGCCTGGACAGCATCCCGACTAAAGTTACCACCGCATCTCGGTTGGTGGTAATCGCACCCACAGTATCGCGATCACAAAACGGCGCGCCAACCAGGGCGGCCAGCGGGATCACGACGTCGGCTCTGGCCACCAATGGGCGCAGGGTGTTCTCATCACGGGCATCCCCGCGCAGCAATTCGAAATCAGGATGATGGCAGGCATGAGCCAGGCTCGCCTGATGGAACATGAAATTATCAAGCACGGTGACACCGTAGCCGGCATCAAGAAGAGCCGGCACCAGGGTGGCACCGATATAACCGGCACCACCGGTGACTAGAATTCTGGCTTTTCTGGACATGACGAAATGGGCCCTCTACTTACATGCGCGAGTAAGAACTTCGCGCAGCCGCTCGATCTGCGGCGTCAGGTCGAAAGGATGATTACCAACGAAGAAGCCCTGATCATGGACGAGATTAGCGTTGGGCAGGTCGTCCAGGCAGTCATGATCGAAATAGCGAATCACATCATGACGGGGAAAGCAACCACCGGTAATGATACGGTAACCGATGTCGGCATCCTTCAGCGCCGCCATGACCTCTTGGCGCGAAGGCGTGCAGGCGGGGTTAAGGATAATAGTGAAGCAGAAGCTCGAACTCTTACCGTTTTCACGCTGGATGATAAACCGCTCGTCCCCGGCGAAGAACTTCTGGAACAGGGCCAGGTTGGCACGGCGCTGAGCGGTCATAGCCGGCAGCTTCTTGAGCTGTTCAAGCCCGATGGCGCCAGACAGCTCAATCGGTCGCACGTTGTAGCCCGGCAGGATGAAGCGGTAAGCTTCAAAGAAGTCATTTTCGCGCGTGGTTCGGATGGGGCTGTGCTCGGGGATGTCACGGGTCCAGCCGTGGGCGCGCAGCGACTTGCAGAGGTGAAACAGCTCTTCGTCATCCGTGGTGATCATCCCGCCTTCCATGGTCGAGATGTGATGCGAAAAAAAACTGGAAAAGGTACCAATATCACCGAAGGTGCCCGCTTTCCGACCACCCAGCTCCGCATCCATCGATTCGCAATTGTCTTCAAAAAGATAAAGACCATGTGCGTCGCAGAAAGTACGCATGACATCAAGGGCCGCAGGATTTCCGAGGATACTAACCGCGACGACAGCGCGCGTTTTCGGCGTCAGCGCCTTTTCAAGCTGACTGACGTCCATGTTGATGGTGTCGAGCTCGACATCCACGAACCGCAAGCGCAAGCCGTATTGAAACAACGGGTAATAGGTGGTGGCCCAGGAAACTGCCGGTACGATCACCTCATCGCCCGGACGCAGCGGGCGGTCGCATTTGAAGGTAAGCGCGGCAACACCGACCAGGTTGGCCGACGATCCCGAATTCACCATGACGCAATAACGCCTCCCGTGATACGAGGCAAAGGCTTCCTCGAATTGCGTCACATTTTTGCCAATGGTGAAGCGACCGCTATCGATGACACCTTGAATCGCATCAATCTCTTCCTGCCCCCAGGAACTGGCCGCTAAATCATAAAACATTCCCATCGCCCTGTTTTCTATGTGCCAGTCCAGCAATCAGGCCGTCACGGCACTGGCCTAGAATGGCCCCCGAAATTGCGTTTGGTAGGCAAGCCGGGTCCTTTCCGGGTCCGGCTTCCAATCGTCCTTGCCCCGAATCATACGGTAAGCCGCTTGCGCGATGGTTCCGGGGTTGGGATAGAAGTGCTCCTCCAATACTGGAGTCGTCGGGCACGTCGTGGGCGCATAGCCCATGCGCTGCAACTGCAGCGCCCGGCCGTCCACACTCTCTGCGACCCGTGCCACGATCTCAGCGGACGCCCCGCAGTTGGTCCACGAATTATCCACCACTAGCAGCCGCCCAGTACGCTGGGCCGAAGCTGAGATGGTGGCCGTATCGAGCGGTACCAGACTAACTGGGTCGATGATTTCTGCGTTGATGCCAACGTCCTGCAACAATTCACCCGCTCGAATGCATTCGAGGAACATATTGGAAATGCCGACAATAGTAATGTCATCGCCCACTCGTGCAACCCGCGCCATGCCGAAAGGAATAGCATAGGGTTCTTCTGGCACCTCCGCATCCGTATCGTAAAGCAGCCGATGCTCGACAAAGATGACCGGGTTATTATCACGAATTGCCGCGATCATGCAGCCTTTCGCATCATAGGCATTGGACGGCGCCACGACCTTGAGGCCGGGCACATGCATGAACATGGAATATAGCCCCTGAGAATGCTGCGCGCCCTGCCCCCATGACTTACCTATCATGCTGCGCACAACCATCGGCACCTGGACCTGACCATCGTACATATAATGGGCCTTGGCCGCGATGTTGACCAACTGGTTCATCGCCAGCATCAAAAAATCCATGCGGATGTGTACATGGATCGGTCTGAGGCCAGCCATCGCAGCACCGATGGCGACGCCCGTCATCGCGTCTTCAGAAAGCGGCGTGCCGAATACCCGGTCGGACCCAAATTCCTGAAGTAGCCCTCGCGTCGAACCTTGGATCGCCTTGTGATCGTCGACATCAAGACCAAAAACGAAGACGCGTGGATCGCGCGCCATTTCTTGGGCCACGGCCTCGCGCAGGGCATCGACATACTTCAGGGTGCGGTTGCCAGCATCTTTAGTCTGCAAGGACATGGTCATCCAATGCGCTTAAATCGGGGAAAGGGCTGGTCTCAGCGAAGTCGATGGCCTCAGCAAGCGCCGCCTCCACCTCGTCGTCAATCTGCCGGCGGCGCTCAGAGGGCAGCATCTCAGCAACCCGGGCAACCTCGTCATTGCATAACCAGGGCTCGAGCTCCTCTATGCTGCGATAACCTGCATCATAGTCGCGATTAGGACCGACATGTTCCTGCCAGCGATAAGTCAGACATTCTAGGAAGGCCGGCCCCGCTCCAGCACGCAAGTCGGCAATCATGCTATCGGCTGCACTGCGAATACGAAACACGTCGGAATCCTCGATCCGCATGACCGGCATGCCATAGGTTGCCACCCGTTCGGTCAGACGTTCCGTAGCCCAGCGCCGAGACGACGGCGTATGAATGGCATAGCCGTTGTTTTCGCAAACAAACAGGATAGGAAGATTGTGCAGGGCCGCGAAGTTGAGCGTTTCAGAGAACACTCCTTCCTCGGTGGCGCCGTCACCGAAGAAGGCAGCAACCACACGCCCCTTGCCCTCGCGCTTGTAGGCAAGGGCAAATCCGGCAGCGATGGGCACGGTCGTGCCGACCACCGCCGATGTACCAAGCACGTTATGGCCCATGTCTATCAGATGCATAGATCCGCCCTTACCGCCGGTGATTCCCGTGGCCTTGCCGTACAACTCAGCAAACATACGGTTGAGATCACCGCCTTGGGCAATGTAGGTCGCGTGGCCGCGGTATGTTCCCGAAACAGCGTCCCCAGATTCCAGTACGTCGCAGATACCCACGGCGACGGCTTCCTGACCAATGGAGAGATGGACCGGGCTTTTAATCTTATCGCTGGGATAGATGCGCGCGATTTCTTCTTCGGCGCGCCGGATCAGACGGAGTGAATGGTATATCTTGGAGATGTCCCCGACAGGGTGCCTGGCGACCAAATCAGACGACAACTTCTTACTCCCCCTGAACCGCAAGCTACAGATAATAAAGGGATTTTACCGCCCCCGACCTTCCCGGCCACAGCGGGGAACAAACGCGGGGCCCCGCTTCCCCTGCTTAGCTAATCCGAAGGAGCGGAAAAGTCAATTAATGCCAAAAGCGGCAACGCCTAAATAACCGCTCAGATCCGGGTCGTTGCCGCCATGTTTTTACCAACTGAATGATTGCCGATGTGCCCCCCAGCAAATAGAATCTGGCGGCCCTGAGCAAAAAACACTTTTGCAGCTCTCGGGCCAGCGACAAAGACTGGAGCCGTCTTGAATCCCGAAATCTTCAGAGTCAAACGCGATCGTGCAGTTTTACTGGCGGCATTGCTGTTTTTATACGTGGTAGGTTTTGCGCTCAACTCCACCTACCTTCTGCCGCACACTGCGCAAATAAACCTCTGGGATGAGGTGGTCTACATTGCCGCTGGCAAGGATTTTATCCGCCATCACATTCTTTGGCCTTATCCGCGCGGACCTCTGATCGCGGCCGTATATGGCTTCCTCTACCCATTCACGCCAAACAGTGAGTACTGGCTTATTGCCGCCGACATGCTCGGCCGCATTATCGCTTATACGCTCCTGTTCGTCAGCGCCTGGCTGGTAGGGCGCGAACTCGAACACCGCAAACTCGCGCCCACCCTGCTGCTTGTCACGCTATTCACGGCCCTGCCATTTTATACCATCCTACTGCCTAATCCTAGCTATTGGACCTTCACCGTCTGCGTCAGCCTGACGCTGTGGGCGGTGCTTGTCTATGCCCGGACCCAGCAGTTTTCCGCATTGATTGTCACGGCCGCCATGAGCGCGGCAAGCCTGATGTCGCGTCCGGATCTCGTATTCGGCGTCTCTGCCCTCATTGCCACGGTGCTGGTCACGCGCCCTTGGCGTTCGGAACGAACAGTCGCGGCGGTTGCCCTGATGGCTGGGATTCCGGCAGCCTGCATCGGTATATATATAGTCGCCTTTGGCCTGCAGACCGGATCTTATCTATTTGGCGCCGAATACAAACTCTACGATACTTTCGAAGCTGCAAACCAGGTTCTGCTCAACAAGGACGAAACCAAAAACGAGCTTGATTTTCAAATAGCCGCCAAGGCCAAGGCGGCCAGCTCGAAAGCCTTTGGCACCGCGGCGGAAAATAACTACTCGGTATTTCGTGCAATCGCGCGCAATCCGAGCCGGTTCGCCCTGATGGTCTGGCGCAACACGGTCCGGCGCTCGACGCCGGACCTGCTGTCGGCGTTCGGGATCCGGATTCCACCCGTCGGCTTTTCCACCCAACAAGTCCAGATCAGATATCTTGGATTCGCGGTGTTCTTTTTTGCCATAGTTGGCATCATCCAGTTATGCCGCCAGCGCCAATGGCCCATTCTTCTGGTCCTGCTGGTCTTTCCCGCGGACATGGGCCTTTATCTTCTTACAATCAGTTTTCCGGGCTACTACCTGTTTCACTTCATTATCGTGCTGCTGCTAGCAACGGTCGGCTTATGGGCCGTGACCGCGCGTCTGGATCGCTGGTGGATGCCGATGCTGTTGGGAGCGGTCGCGATATCTATCATCTTGCCGGACTGGAGTGCCTCCATACGGACCGCCCTGTTTGGGGCCGGAATTGCGCTGTTGCTCGTCCTAGCAGCATGGCACCGCAATGTCGTCGGCCGCTATCGGGGCCTGGCGGCGGGACTCCTGGCGGGCAGCCTGCTACTGCTCAACCTGCCGATGGCCTACCGCTTCACCTGGCCGGGCGAAGATGCCGGCTACTTTGCGCAGGCCAAGTACCTGCGCGAGAATTACCTGCCCTTCTCGGCCACTTTTTCCTACCCCGGGCTCGCAGCCACATCCGCTGGCATGTGGTGGATTCAGGTATGGCCCGGCCTTGCCGAAATCCGCTCGAAGGAAAGCTTTCTGGCAACGATGAAACTTGTGGGAAAACCGGTGATCCTGGTAGACCCCTCGCTGAAAAACCACAATATCTACAATTTCTACACATCCTTCGAAAAATACGCCGACGAATATTACCGGACCGTCTGGCGCAGCAAGGATGGGCAATTCGCCGTGCTGGAACCCAAGGACCTGAAGGGGACCAACATCAAGCCGCGTCACCCGCGATAGCGGTGCGCAGCCGCCGCCCTCACACCACGGGGCCGGTAAAAAGCTCCGCGTCACAGGCGACAAACGACATGCCCCAATAGCCCACGGGAACGAACGGGTGAAATTTCAGACGTTTGTGCTTCTCGCAGAATTCATTGAAGGCAAGCGCGGTGCCGAACGACCGGCCGCGCCCCAAGGTTTCCCAAAAATCGTCGATATATAAGATCGTCCCCGTCCGAACCAGGGGAGCGATGAAGTCAAATACACATTGCGCGGATTCGTGCAGGTCGCAATCAACGTTGATCAGCATGGGCGATCGCGGCTTTTTAAGAAATTCCTCCTGCAACTCCTTGGTCAGCGATTTATCGTAAAAACCAGGAAAGGTCGTGACCTTGTGACCTTCGACGCCATCGTTGCGCACCGAGGCGAGGAATAGTTCCTCCGTCATCGCGAGACTGCCATCCGCAGGCATCCCCTGGAAACTGTCGAAGGCATAGAAATCCATGCTGTTGAGATGCCATTTCTTCGCCTTGGAAAGCGCCATGCGCATCGAACCAGCACCGCAACAGCCGAATTCGTAGTAGTCACCGTTATGAGTACAGGCAATCAGTGCCATCGCCAGGTCATAGAAGCGATGCCACTCCCGGTCCTTGAAACACTCGTGCAGCCGCGCCAGATTGCTTTCGTCCCAGGATTCGAAGTCGGCAGCCGAATGGGGAACACGGTCGGCATAGAAGGAGTTCATTTCCAGCGCATGGCCGGTTAAATTTCCGCTGACCGACAGCGAGATGTCCGCGGCGTTGTTCTTCAAAAGGCTGGCGATAGTGGCTTCCAGGCCCTGGATGGTCTTGCCGTAGCTTTCCACCAAACTCTCCAAGCGGACGATCGCCGTAATCGCGCCCTCCAGGTCATGTACTTGCTTTCGCGAAAAGCGGGCAAAAAAGCGGGCAAGGTTGCCAGAGAATCCGAAACTACTCATAACAACGCCTCACTAACTCGTTCGTGCCCGCCCGCTACGAGGCGCTGGGCTAGATTAGAAAATTGGGCCGCCGACGCATGAAACATTTGCCGTCAGTTCCTATTTGTTCCCTCTATGCCGATGGTATCTCTAACGATATACCGCGGCCGGGCGCGGACGTTCTGGTCAATCCGGGTAACGTAAAACCCGATAATCCCCAGAGCTAGGAGAATTGAGGACCACATCAACGCGGTAATGCCCATAATCACAAAGACCGAAACCTTGTCGATCGCCGGGCCCGAAGCAAACAGGGCAGTCAAGGCAGCTAGGACTGCGATCATAAACAGCACACCACCCGCCATAAGAATGAGATAGATCGGCAGCGCCGAGGATGAGGTCAAACCATTAAGAAGCTGGAACAATGCACTCTTGCCATAGAACCGGAAATGCGCATCACCTTTGTGGCGCGGCGCGCGCACATATTCAACGATGCTCTGTCGGAATCCAACCCAACCTATCAGGCCCCGAATGTAGGGCCTCGTCTCCTTCATCGTCAAAAGGTGACCAATGGCACGGCGCGACAACAGCTTGAAATCCCCCGCATCTATCGGCAGGTCAACATCGGAAAACAAACTGATCGCACGATAGGCAAGCGACGTCAGCACCACGCGGGCGCGAGATTCGCCGTCCCGCCGTTGGCGTACGGTATGCACGACATCGGCGCCCGCCCGCCATTCGGCAACCAACTGGGGAATAACCTCGGGCGGATCCTGCAGGTCAGCGTCGAGAAATACCGCCGCTTCGCCGGAGGCGTGCTCCAGACCGGCAATGACGCATTCGGTTACGCCAAAACGGCGCGACATGTTAACGACTTTGATACGGGGATCGCGTTCATGGTGCCGCCTGATAAGATCGAGAGATCCATCCGAGGAATCGTCGTTGACGAAGATGATCTCGAAGCTTTGAACGCAGGATTCCAGTGCCTTTTCCACACGCTCTATCAGGGGCGGAATATTTTCCTGTTCATTACGGAAAGAAAATATGATGGAAAGCTCAACAGAATTTTCCTGCATGTGTCAGCCTGCATCCCTCTCGTCATAAGGCGGGGATATGCCTAACGCCCCCCCCCCGGCACTATCATCCGGAATGTCGATTGCGAATCAAGAATAATTCCACCCTCAACCGTTGGGATTCTTAGGACCGCCCTGGTGGCCTTCCGCAATGGTTTCCATAGGCGGCGTGGCGTTGAAGGTGCGCCGGAACCATTTTTCCAACTTCCAGCGATAGAGCTGCCAGATTCGAACGAACAGCAGCAGGAACCCAACCACACCGTGCTTGCCGTACATCGGGCGCCAGCGCCAGGGCGCGGAATAGATGCTAACAAAACCCTCATTCTGGAGTTCGACCAGGTCACGCGGTGTCAGATCGCCTACGGTCGTGACTGCGGAGCCGTACCGGCGATATTGCGAGAAATCATCGGAATGCAGCTTGATGCCGTGTTCACCGGCCGCCGCCATACGGTGGAACTCGGTGCCAGGATAGGGCACAGCCACGGCCAGATTCGCCTGCTTAATGTCGCGCGAATCGCGCAGAAACTTAAGCAGACTGCGCACCGTGTGCACACTTTCGCCCGGCAGCCCGATCATGACGGAGTTGAGAACCTCCACCCCGTACTTATTCATGATGCGGTTTGCTTCCGTATAATAGCGTAGCGGCACCTTCTTGTTCATGATGTCGCGGATTTCCGGATCCACCGATTCGAGACCAAGCGACAAGCGAATCAGGCCGCATTCCGCCATCCGCTTGATCAGCGGCTCATCCACCAGATTGGCGCGAGTACTGCTTTCCCATGTGAATTTCAGACCTTCCTTCTCGATCAGATCACAGACTTTGAGGATATGCTCCTTCTTGAAAGTCAGGACGTCGTCAACGAAGTAGATATGCTCGATACCATAGTCGTTGATCGCGACCTTGACCTCCTCCACTACTGATTCCGGCGACCGACGCAGGATACGAGTCGTATTGAGTTCCTTGGAAGCACAAAAGATACACTTCCACGGACAGCCGCGGGTCGTTTGGACCAGCGAGAAATGCAGGCGCCCCTGGAGAGTGCCCAGGAAATACTTGTCGTATTTTATGAGCGACCGGTCGGGAACCGGCAAATCATCGAAATTGCCCGTGTACGTAGCCGTCTTATTGACGCGAACCTGATCGCCGTCCCGCCAGATCAGGCCGTCAACCTCCGACAGGTCGCCGCCGTTTTCGAGCCGGTCGAGAAGGCCGGCGAAATGCTGTTCCGCCTCCCCTGCGTAGACATAATCGAAGCAGGGCAACAGCGATTGGTCCTTAACGATGGTCGCATGGGAACCGCCGATAATGATCGGCAGGTCGGGCGCCTTGGCCTTGAGCGCTTTCGCCAGTTCGACCTGGACATGGAAGAATGGTGTGTAGGTGGTCAGGCCAACAATGTCGGGCTTCTGAGCCAGAGTTTCATCGACCAGTTCGTCAACCGACAGGTTGTCGATCGCGCCATCGATGATAAAGGCATCGTGCCCAGCGTTCTTCGCGATGGTTGCCAGCAGGGCTAAGTTCATCGGCGGCCAACTTGAGTTGCGGCGCGCAAAATAACCAAACAAACCGTACGATTTGGTCCAGGCAGGATATAGGAAGCCGATCTTCACGAATTTCCCCTTACGCGCACGAAGCGACACAATCGCCGGACATGTCAGCTAACATCGGTCCGCGGCTCGCTCCAAAGGATTTCTGGATCGTTTTCACCGGTCCCACAGCAACGCTGAAGCCCCCAGCGCCGATTCAGCCAAACCCGATAATTGCGGTCAAGCTATATGATAAAAGGGACGGGTTCAATCGGTTTTTAGATTGGATTTTGGCTGTACTCACGCTCAGAGGGAGCCCCGACGCTGTCGCGGGACCGCAAGCGGAGCTTGGCGCATAATAACCTTCGATTTTGATAGGTCTTTTGGGATCAGCACGCTGAAATGACCATCGGGCGAGCGCCACCCCACCCGATAGTAGCGGTCCGCATACTTCGCGACCGCATCCCCAAGGCCATAAATATTGTGCGCAGGCAACAGAGGATCGGTCACAATCAGCGGCGTGCCGACGAGCCGCATCATCGCGAGAAAATCTTCCTCCGATGCGACCTTGGCTAGGTCCGACCAAGCGCCGATCCACCACATCTTCGCTGAAACAACTGCTATACCCGGGTAGGCAAGAGTCGGCGTTGTCGGTGGAAAATGATCCTTCAGATATTTTGCCTGAGCCAGATATCGGCTATCGGGGCCAGGCCAAGAGAGGCGATAATAGTCGGGTAAATTCACCGCCATCAAACCAGCGATGACGATGCCCGCCACCAGCGGTCGGCGCTCCGACAGCTGATCACGCCGCCACCACATAATCGCCAACAGGAACGTACCCCCCACGGCGAGCGAAAGGCCTCGCCAGCCGGGGGGATTCCAGCCGAGCACGACGACTGCGAATAGGACCACCGCCCACAGTGCCAGCCCATAGCGCCCCGAAAATCGAGCCGGTGCAGCCCACAAGCCGACCGCCGACAACAGCAGCACAATCAGGAAATGCAACGCGAAATAATCCGAGAAACTGATGGTGATGAGATAGAGGGCGATATCCAAAGGCCACATTACCACTACGGCCAACAGGACCCATTCACGGCGCCAGCATAGCTCGATCAATCCGAAAACCGAAAAGAACAGGACGATAAGGGCCAGATACCGGACAGGACGTTCCGCCAGCAAGCGGTTATCCGGCCTCAGCCTCGGGCCATACGCCTCAAGCAGGCTGGGCCCAGTACGCTTGTAGGTATTGTTCCATACCATGAGTGCAAACCGGGTCGGATTGCGCGAAATCGCCCGTAAAACGGAATCACCGTTCTCTTCGCGTGAACCGAAGGCTTGCGCACTCATTTCCCTTGCCTTGGCCGCAGCCTCGAAATCCTGCATCTTTGCAAGTTCATCCTCGTCGAAAAACACCTGATAGGACGAGGCAAAGGTATCGTAGAACTTGCTGCCGCCACCGAACTGGTAGACGCCAGTCTGCAATCCGAAGATGCCGATGTAGATGAGCGAAAACACCGTGGGCACGGCCAACATGACGGCACCGATACGGGTGGCCAGCAGGAAGCGCCAAGGCCGCGTCACCGCAATCGCAGCAAGCGCGGCAGAAACGCCGAAAACCACGTCGGGACGGGCTAACAAGGCAAGGCCGACCATGCCCGCCGCCCCCACCAGAACGATCAACTTCTGACTACGGGCGAATACGAGCATCAGCCATAACGCCAAGCCCGCGAAAAGCGCGAATGTCCAATAACTCGGATTGTTGATGATATTGGAGTAATACGGCATCGCAGTGAACAGACCGAGCAACACCACAGCCGGCACAAGCCCGCGCAGCTGAAGTTCGCGGCCGACTAGCCACACATTGATGAAAAACAGGGTATAGGCCAGCACGCGGCCAGCGGCATTAGCTGCCATCAACCAGTATTCCGTATCCGGAAGAAATCCGTATATGGCGGCATAAATAAACGAGACCAGGGGCCCACGCGGATAGGGCCACAGGGCATGATAATCGAACAGGTCCTTGCCGGACGCGACGTAAACGATCTCATCCCAGTAATTGATCTCATCAACCCAGGGCAAAAGCCACGACGCATTAAGAAAAAGGCCAAGGATATACAATCCCGCGATAAGCCAGACGCTTACCGAAGGACGGATCGAAATTTTCTTAGCCGCGAAGGTCATACCGCCCCCGCTTCGGTCCCAGAGCCATGATTAAGCAGATTTCCACAGCAACCCCAAGATGCCCGGCAAAGTAACAACGATTCCCAATACCCGGAAGGTGAGAAAAATCGACCCATACCCGACGGCGGCGCCAGACGAAGTTAGGAGTGACAGAATCTGATCGAAAGCCGCTTCGCCGATTCCGATGCCGCCTGGTGTCAGCGGTAATACGTTGGCGATCTGCGTCAGCGTGGCGGCAATGCCCATGTCGCCCGTGGACAGAAGGTCAAAGCCGAGTTGGCGTGCGATCACATAAACCGCATAGACGACAAATGCCTGATTGGCCGCGCTCAGCGCGATGGCGCCAATCACCGTCTTAGGATGGGACCGGTATGCCGAAACCGCGTCGAACGCGGATGCAACGATGTGGACCAAGCGGTTGCGAAAACGGTCATGGAGCCATTGAGTGAACCCCGCGCGCCGACGCGATAGAAGCGCCAATGCGATTAACGCCAGGCAACCCGCGAACAGACCAGACACGACGGCGATCAACGCCAGCAGCGCAAACGATCCGGACAGGGCTGCCGGAACATACGGCAACAGCAGCACAAATGCGACGATGAGCACGCCAACCATGGCTATTATGCGGTCGACCAAGACCGAAACCGCCGCGACGACCTTTCGGTCAGAAACCACCCGCACAGTGTAAGCGATACGCATGGCATCGCCGCCAACACCGCCGGGAAACAGCGGCGCGCAAGCCAGTGACAGAAAGTAAATTCGGAACAGCACGGGGAAATGGACCGTGACCCCCTGCGACCGCAGTAGTTCACGCCAACGCCAGGCCGTCACCAAAATCATCGCGATAATACACAGTCCAACCTGAATCAGACTTGCCGGCTGGGCGAGCGCTCGCTGGATATCGGAGACCCGAATAATATCCCAGCGAAACAGCGCAAACAGGATTCCGCCGGCGATGATGCTCTTGAATGCATAACCCAGCCAACCGCGCAGGCCAGCCTTGGGAGGGGCACCTTCCTTATCCACCGCTTCGCTCGCCACCGATCCTCCCCGCCCCCGTTAAATGCCGTGCCGCCTCAGCGCAAGGCCGCAGCGATATTGCCGCCGTCCACCGTCAACACCGCCCCCGTGGTCTTCGGCGACAGCGCAAGATGAACGAATGCCCTTGCGACGTCCCCGGCCGTCACCTCCCGCCCGAGCAAGTTGCCGCTCATGTAGGATTCCGGAGTGAGACCGCGTGCCTTGGCGCGCGACCGGATCATGGTATCTGTCAGCACCCCGCTGCGAATCCGATCGGCATTCACCGCGTTCGAGCAGATGCCTTCGGCACCATGATCGAGCGCGTACTGCCGCATCAGAAACAGGGTCGCCGCCTTGGGCAGACCATAGGGACCGAAATCAGGCCCTGGATTAACTGCCTGTTTGGACGCATTGAACAGCAGCGTGCCACCGCTACCCTGGGCCTGCATAATTCGCACCGCCGCCTGGGCGACCCGCTGATGGCCGTAAAAGTTGAGATCGAAGCTTTTGCGCAGTACACTCTCGTCGACCGAGCCAATACGCCCCTGCCAGGCCCGCCCAGCATTCGAGACGACGATATCAAGGCCGCCGCAGGCCTCGCTGATCGCAGCGAAGGCGCTCTCGACCGATGATGCCCTGGTGACGTCGCAAAATTCCGCGAGGCAGCCCAATTCCTTTGCCGTCTGCCGCAGTTTCGCGCGGTTGCAGTCGAGTAGCACGACCTCTGCCCCCTCGGCCTTAAATGCCTGGGCCGTGGCGCGGCCGATACCGGAAGCCGCCCCGGTTATAGCCACCACCCGACCGACTAGCGGCTTCTCCACTTCCTTGCCGAGTTTCGCCTGCTCCAGCGACCAGTATTCCATGTCGAACATGTCCGCTTCCGACACGCAGTGATAGCGGCCAATCGATTCAGCGGCCGTAATGGTGCCGACAGTGCTTTCGGCGATGTCGGCGGCAATGCGCGCCGCGCCGCGAGTCCAGCCCACACCGAAGAGCCCGAGGCCGGGCACCAGGATCACGCACGGTAGCGGATCCAATTCGGTTTTGATGCCGCCAACCCGGCGATTGTGCCTGCGGAAATAGGCGTGATAGCGCGCCGCGTAATCGTCAACCGCCGCTGCTGCCTGCCTGTGGAACACGTCGAGCCGCCCCGACCGCGGCGCCGGCACGATCACCGGCCAGTTTTTGGTCCGAATGGTGTGATCCGGCGTGACCACGCCGGTCTGCGAGAAACGGGCGAGTTCGCGTCCGTTCACATAGGCCAGAATTTCCCGCCCGCTGCGGAAGTCGAGCACCTTGTGTTTGCCATCGGGGCCGCCCGAAATCAAACCGCGCAGCACAGGCGCGACATCAGCTACCGGCGCAACATCGGAAGGCACCGACGCGGCGGCAAAGACACGGCGCTTACCCTTGCGCAGCCGCGCTTCCGCAAGGGAAACCATCTCGATCATCCGCTCATAAGCTTCACGTGCAGTCGTGCCGAAGGTAAAAATGCCATGTTTGTCGAGAATTAGCCCTTCAACCGAAGGATCGCGCTCAAAAACTTCCAAGGCTTTTTTCGCAAGCGCGAAGCCCGGCATTATGTAAGGCACAACCCCCATGCGCGCACCAAACAGGGCACGGCAGATTTTCACCCCATCAGGCTGGTCGCTGACCGCGAGAATCGCCGTGGAATGCGTATGATCGATATACTTTCCCGGCAGGAACGCATGCAGCAGGGTTTCGACGGAAGGATTGGGGGCTGCGGCATCAAGCAGGGCGCAGCGCTGGGCATTCACCATGTCCTCGTCCGACAAGTGATCGAGGCCGCGCAAATCCCAGATGGCATCGAGCCGCACGGCAGGCAATCCGGCGGGTCCGATGTCGCCCATGTCCCAGCCTGAGCCCTTAACGTGGAGAACATCGACCTCGCGGTCCAGACGGTCATGCGCCGCCGTTTTGACCGACGTATTGCCGCCGCCGTGGAGAACCAGAGCCGGATCCTGTCCGAGCAGCCGCGTCGTGTAGACGCGAAGCGCAAGGTCCTCTCCGACTCCTTGATTTCCATAACGCCTGACGAAGTTACGAGCGTCTCGATTGGACCATTTACTTTTCATCGAACTTCCCTTGTCTCAAAGGCCCATATCCTTTGGAAATCGTATCCGCTGATGGTATGACCCATCAAGGCACCCTCGTCAATCCGCCCGCGATTCGCCCTCCCTCAACGCATGGCAACGCCCGGTAGCCAGTGCTATAAGAAGCATGTCGTTGGACAGGCCGTCACACACAATGGGCAGATGCTATGGACAGTCAGGGTAGGGGCGCGCTCTTTCTCGATCGCGACGGGGTAATTCTCGAACTGGTGGATTATCTTCACCAGCGCGAGGATTTGCGCCTTATGCCCGGGATTGCCGAGGTGCTTGGCTTGCTCAATCGCGCCGAGGTTCCCGTTATCGTCATTACCAACCAATCCGGGGTGGCGCGCGGCATCCTGACCGAGGACGCCCTCGCCGATTTGCACGATCTGATGCGCCGACAACTGGCGGCTGGCGGGGCAGAGGTCGATGCGATCTATTATTGTCCGCACCATCCCGAAGCCGGACAATCGCCCTACCGCCGCGTCTGCGACTGTCGCAAGCCCGCCCCGGGCATGCTCCTGCAGGCCGCTGCGGAATTGGGCATCGACCTTGGCCGCAGCGCCTTCATCGGCGATACTCTTGCCGACATGGAGGCCGCGTGGAACGCTGGCATCGGCACCGCCGTCATGGTGCTGACCGGCCACGGCAAGGCTGAATTCGCAGCGCTGGAACCCGGACACCGGCAACCCGACCGTATCGAAGCAGACGCGCCTGCCGCCGTGCAGGCACTCATATCCGAAGGTTTGTTCGATTGAACGCAGTGGTCGTGTTCCGCCAGCACCCCCGTCAACCGGACCGGCGCAGCCAATCGGCGTAACGATACACGGCGATCAGCGTGGAGGCATCCTGGATCCGCGAAGTTTTCGCCATTTCCTCGGCTTCCTCCAACGTAAACAGCGACAACTGGCCGAGACCGATCTCAGCATGGCCACCGCCCGGTCCTGGACAGCAATGCAGTGCGGCGAAGACCCCGCCCCGGGCACACAACGTACTCGGCTCCGGAAGATAATAGCCGAGCGGCACCACCTCGGCAGCATCGCAGATCAGGCCGGTCTCCTCTTTCAGTTCGCGCAAGGCCGCTTCGGCGGGCTCTTCACCCGGATCGATGAAGCCACGAGGTGCTTCCCACAAAGTTTCCGCCACCGCATGACGGTAATAGCGGAGCAGCCCCACCCGCCCCTCCACCACCGGAAGGACGCAGACGCCAGTCACTAGGTCTTTCCTCGGCACCTGTCCGCTGACCACGATGAAATCACGCACCTCGTTGCCATCGTCATCGGTGATATGGTCCAAATAAATAGTCCACTTACTGTTGCGGCAGCCGACCTCACGTCGGACCAGCCTGACCTTACCCGCCGCGTCGCTTTCAAACATGGTCCAGCCCGCCGGGCTCATAGACGACGATCTTGCTGCCATCGTTATCGATATCGAAATCGACCCAGACCAGCTTGGACAAACGGTCTCGGACGGCCTGCTGCTTTTCGGTCGGAACGATGAATGCCATGAAACCACCGCCGCCCGCGCCTAGCAGCTTGCCGCCAAGCGCTCCGGCGTCACGTGCCGCCTCATAGATATCATCGATCTGCGCATTCGAAACATTGTCGGAGAAATTCTTCTTGTGCAGCCACGATTCGTGCAGCAACAGGCCAAGGTCGCGCACGGAGAAGTTTTCTCCCGACAGTATGGACATGGCTTCGTCCACCATGACCCGAACTTGATGACGGGCGTCTTCGCTGCCTTCAAGGTTGGCCATCTGGGCCTTGGCGACATCCGATGCAAACCGGGAAAATCCCGTGAAGAATAGCATGATCGAACCGACAAAAGCCTGGCGGCGCTCGGCCGGCAAAATCAGCGGGTTAACCGAGAAATCCCCGTCAGCATTGAAGTCGATGCGGTTGAATCCTCCATAGGCGGCCCAAATCTGATCCTGGCAGCCCACGCATTCATTGAGGACTTGCTGCTCGATCCAGGTTGCTTCAAGGCAAAGATCCCGCTTCGAGACCATGCGGCCGCGCAGCGCATGAATGGCGTGCAACAAACCAACCGTGAAGGACGAACTGGAGCCAAGGCCGGAACGTGCCGGGAGATCCGCATTATGATGGATTTCCAGCCCGGACGTCACATTTATCTCGCCAAGGATGCCGCGCACGGCAGGATGCTGAATCTCGGAAATTTCCTTTACCAACTCGACATTGGAATAAACGATCCGATGCTTGTGGTCGAAAAATGGCGGTAGTGAGCGCACGAATAGATAACAGTATTTGTTGATGGCCATGCCGAGAACGGCCCCACGGTGTTCGCGGAACCACTCTGGATAATCCGTTCCCCCACCGAAGAGCGATACCCGGAAAGGTGTTCGACTGATGATCATTATGTGCCATTCCCTTCGTCACCGAGAGTGCCGCCAAACCCCCCTTTGCGGACCACCTCGCCAGCTTCAGCCAAGCTCTCTGGCGTACCGATGTCAAGAAATCTCACGCCTTGCGAAAAGGCGGCAATACTCCCACCCGGCATGGCGCCAAGCACATCACGCTCCAGGGACGGCGCGCTGCTGTCAGGGATGGCGGCGATGGCGGAGCGCGCAAACAGATAGACGCCGGCGCTGACGAAACCAGGCCCCACCTGGGATGCATCCTTCTCATAGAACCCGGCAATTCTGTCACCGTCAATTTCGACCCGCCCGTAACGCGCAGCATCGGATGTGCGGGCACACATCAGCGATACACGGGTTCCCGCCCGACGGTAAAGGTCCAGAAACGCGCACAGATCAGCTTCCAGAAGCGTATCGCCGTTCAGTGCTAGAATCGGATCCGAGTGGCAGGCGTTGGCCGCGAAGCGTAATGCCCCTCCGGTGCCTAGCGGCCTGGGCTCCACCACCGTAACGACATCTAGGCCCGCTGGCGCCCCGGCCGCCACGTGGCGTTCCACCGCATCACTCAAATGGCCGAGTGCAAGCACGACGCGACGCGCACCGAAACCCTGAAGCCAGTCAAACAAGCGGTCGAGCATGGCGCGCCCGGCGATCGGGACAAGAATTTTGGGCAGATCCGAAACGACCGACCGCAGCCGCGTGCCCTGGCCACCGGCAAGGATCACGACATCGGTTTTCTCAAGACACCGCGCCATCGGCCGCAGATCACCCACCGTTTTCACTTCAGCCTACGGGGCTGCGGGATACCGGGGCCTTGCTATCGTCCTCGAGCAGCCGGCGACTCAGACTGTGGTTGTTCATTCGCTCGATATGGTGGCGTGTATCCCAGCCGAATTTCTGCGTGACGGTATCGAGATAACGAGGATTGGAAAAATACTCGACAAAAGCCTGGTCGCGAAAGCGCAAAACCTCGGCGGCGGAAACCTTTTCCGTCGGCAGGGGCTGGCAATCATAGCTGTGCTGGGAGTAACCGGCCCATGACTGAGGCAATTGCCAACCCTTTTCCAGGGCAAGCGTGTAAAGCGGCGAACCGGGATAGGCCATGGCCGAATAAAAATTCGCGAATTCGCAATTTAGGTCCTGCGCCATTTCAAGCGTCTTGCGCATCGATTCCTCATCGTCGTCGGGCAATCCGAAGATGTAATTGCCGATGACGCTGATTCCCGCCTCCTGTATCTGACGTACGATGGCGTAAATGTCATCCTGATCGAACGACTTCTCGGCACCGTCGCGCACATGCTGGCTACCCGATTCGATGCCGAGGGCAAGCCAGCGAATTCCAGCATCGCGCAGACGCGCGAGCATGTGCGGCTTGACCGTATCGACGCGGGCGTAGGCCCAGATATTAAGATCAAGACCAGAATCAATCAGACCGTCGCAGATGGCCAGTACATGGCGTTCGTTGAGCACGAACATTTCATCAATGATCTTGTAGGTGCGCACACCATAGGTGTCGTGTAGATGACGAATCTCCGCAACCACGGAGGCCGCTTTGCGCATTCTATACCGGTTCGCACCGAAGGGCGCATTGATACAGCAGAACACGCATTTGTACGGACAGCCGAGACTGGTATAGATCGAGGCATAAGGTTGCCGCGACGGTAGATCGCCAAAGCACTGCCAGTTATGCGCACGATAACGATCCATGGGCAGCAAATCCCAGACATTGCCATGCAGTTCCGTGTCGACGTCCTTGATGAGTTCGGGCGCGGGAATGCTGCGGATGGCATCACCGTCGCGCAAGACCAACCCTTCGATGTGCGCGAGTCTTTCGACCGAAGGCCGGCCTTCCGCCAACGCTTCAAGGAGATGCAATACCGTCACCGGGCCTTCGGAGTTGCAGGCATAGTCTACCGGCTCCTCGCGCAGGGTCTGCTCGGGCAGGGCCGCGACATGCCCCCCGACGAGGATGATCGGCACTTCCGGCGCTTGAGCCTTGATCGCCGCACAGGCATCCCGGGCGCCCACCATCTGCTGGGTCGAGGCCGAAGGCTGATGTCCGAAGACGACCATGCCGACCAGCCGAGGCTGCAGCGCCGCGACATGTTGGGCCAAGGCTTCCGGCGGCATTTGAAGCGCTTCGGTATCGACGATTTCCACAGTGAAGCCGCGGTCACGGACATAACCGCCAATGAGACGGCACCACAGCGGCGGCTCGATCGCAGTCAAATCACTCCCGAGTTGCTGGTAGATCTTCTCCCTGCCGCCCGGATTGACTAGCACGATATCTACATTAGGGAAGCGCGTCATCATTCATTCCCTCTGAATACGAGCCTAGCCGCCATGCGGCCCGATTGCCCCCGTCAGCAATTCGGGCGACGATTCCTGCACACGTTTCTACACCAATCCGAGCATCCGACCAAGGCACTCGCTCTTTCCCACCGGGCCCTCCCCAGCTTGAGACGAAAATCGCATCACGTGATGGAGACGATGCGGGCCCGATCATTGCCTTTGCGCCACCCAATGATTTCAAGTATACTCGCGGCGGCAATAAAGCGGGCCTAATTGGGCCGTAGGCAAGGGAGAAACAGAGACTTTGGCCAAGTACTGCGTGATCGGCTCGAATGCGTTCTCCGGCCAGGATTTCATAGATCTTCTTCTTGGCGAAACCAACGATCCGGTGATTGGAATCAGCCGCTCCGCCGAAGCTGCCGACTTCATGCTACGCTATAAAGGGCGCGAGGATATCTCCCGCTTCAATTTTCAGAAATTCGACCTGAATGCGGACATGGACGACATGCTCGCTTTTCTGGACCGGGAAGAACCGACCCATATCGTCAACTTCGCTGCCCAAAGCGAGGTCGCGCCGTCGTGGGAATATCCTGATCACTGGTTCCAGACCAATGCCGTCGCCCTAGCGCGCTTCGTCAACCATATGCGCAGCCGGGATTATCTTGAGCGTTATCTCCATATTTCCTCGCCAGAGGCCTACGGCAATTGTACTGGTGTCGTAACCGAAACGACCCCGGATAATCCCTCGACTCCCTATGCGGCCTCTAAGTCCGCCGCAGACATGATCAATAGTGTTTATCAGAAACAGTACGGCTTTCCGATGATGACGATCCGGGCTACGAACGTCTACGGTGCGCGCCAGCAGTTGTTCAAGATTATTCCGCGAACCGTCCTTTACATCCGGCTGGGCAAGAAAATCCAACTTCACGGCGGCGGTGTTGCGGTAAAGTCCTATATTCATGTGCGCGACGTCTCGCGCGGTGAGCTCGCCGTTCTCGAAGGCGGCACCCTTGGGGAGCGCTACCATCTCTCCCCCGATTCCGGCGTTGCCGTCCGCGATGTGGTATCCACGATATGTCAAGCTATGGGCGCGGAATTCGACGACTGCGTGGATGTCGCACCTGAACGTCCAGGCCAGGATGCCGCTTACGTGATCGATTCGACGAAGGCTCGGAAGTCCCTGGGTTGGGCCCCCCGTATTTCACTTGAAGAAGGTATTGCCGAGGTGGTGTCCTGGGTTGATCAGAACTGGGATGCCATTTCCAACAGCCCACTCGACTACATACACAAACCGTGACCGCGCCAAACGTCAGGATAACGAAAATATGGCACACGTCGATTTCATTTCGAAAATCCACAAATCTACAAAACGCGACTACGTCCAGCGTGTCGTCGAGCACGACAAGGCTGAATGTGCGGAGATCGCCTGTCGCTTTGACAAGGACTATTGGGATGGTGCGCGTCATGTCGGCTACGGTGGCTACCGTTACGATGGGCGGTGGCGCGTGGTGGCCGAGGATATGGCCCGCCATTATGGCTTGGGGCCGGGTAGCCGCATTCTCGACGTTGGCTGTGGCAAGGGATTCCTTCTCTACGAATTTACCCAGGTGATCCCCGACTGTCAGGTTACGGGCATCGACATTTCCCGCTATGCGATCGAAAACGCCAAGGAGGAGGTCCGCCCATTCCTGCAGGTCGGCTCGGCAGATAAGTTACCGTTCGACACGAATGCCTTCGACTTTGTGTTCACCATCAATACCCTACACAACCTTTACATCTATGAACTCTGGTCGGCACTTCAGGAAATCGAACGCGTCGGCAAGGGGAACAAGAAGCATATTATCATCGAGGCTTATCGCAATGAACGCGAGAAGGTAAATCTGATGTACTGGCAATTGACCTGCCGCGCCTTTCATACTCCGCAGGAGTGGGAGTGGCTGTTCGAGAAAACCGGCTACAGCGGCGACTATTCCTACATTACCTTCGAATAGTCCGAATACGTGACCGCCGGCCCATGCCGAATAACGAGAGCCCCGCCCGATGTCTCATGGCAAAACCTACTTCGACGAAGTCGTAGAAATCGCCCGTTCCATAGATTCGGCAATGATCGACGGCCTTGCCCGTGAACTGGCAGCGCTGCGTCAAGCAAAAGGACGCCTTTTCGTGCTCGGAGTTGGCGGCAGTGCGGCGAATGCCAGTCATGCCGTCAACGACTTTCGCAAACTGTGCGGCATCGAAGCCTATGCGCCCACGGACAACGTGTCGGAACTTACGGCACGAACCAACGATGACGGATGGGAATCGGTGTTTGCGGAGTGGCTCAAGATCAGCCGCGCGGCTCCTCACGACGCCCTGTTTGTCCTTTCCGTTGGCGGCGGGAACCTGGAGAAAAATGTCAGCCCGAATTTGGTCTCCGCGGTCAAGCTCGCCAAGGAGCGGGGCCTCAAGGTTTACGGCGTCGTAGGCCGCGACGGCGGCTATGCTAAGCAGGCGGGCGACAGTGTAATCGTCATACCAACTGTTGCCGCCGACCGGGTGACACCACATGCGGAGGCCTTTCAGGCCGTGGTCTGGCATTGCCTGGTATCCCATCCGGACCTTCAGATTCAGGCCACCAAGTGGTAGCTTTCCAGCAATGGCTTGAATCGGGGGCCACAGCGTAGGACAATCCCGCCAGCCCGGCGTGTTACTCCCCGGGCCAGATTTTGAACCCGCGAACGGACACAGGGGACAGGGCACAGCCATGGAGCGCATCACCAGCCTCAAGGTAAAAATCTTCGCCGATGGCGCCGACCTTGACGGCATGCTCAAGATGTATGCCAATCCGCTGATTAAGGGCTTCACGACAAACCCCACCTTGATGCGCGCGGCCGGGGTCACCCGTTATGGGGATTTCGCCAGCAAGGTACTTGAAGCGATACCCGACCGACCGGTGTCCTTCGAGGTATTCGCCGACGAACCTGTCGAGATGCGGGAGCAGGCCCTTCAAATCGCGTCGTGGGGGCCGAACGTCAATGTCAAGATTCCGGTAACAACGACCTCCGGCGAATTTCTCGGCCCCCTCATCAAGGACCTTTCCGATTCCGGCGTTATGGTCAACGTCACGGCCGTGTTTACCTTGCGCCAGGTCGAGGCTATCGCCAAGGCACTCAACCCGGAAACGCCCGCTATCGTCTCAGTATTTGCCGGGCGGGTAGCCGATTCCGGAATCGACCCCCTGCCCCTGATGACGGAAGCCGCGAATATCCTAAAATCTTGCCCCAAGGCAGACCTGCTTTGGGCAAGCCCCCGCGAACTGTTGAACATCTTCCACGCAGAACAGGCCGGCTGCGGCATCATCACCGTTACCAATGACCTGTTGAAGAAGCTTGTTTTGATAGACAAGGATCAGGACGAATATTCCCTCGAAACCGTCAAGATGTTTTACAACGACGCCCGGAACGCGGGCTATTCGATCAAGCTCAGCGAAGTCTCCGACTGAACTTCGTTATTTGCGGCATCCCCTGATGCGCCAGCCGGTCACATTACTGAGGAAAGCTACTTACACATGACCAAGAACAATCTTGCTGTGGTTACCGGCGGCGCCGGATTCATCGGTAGTCATATGGTCGACCTTCTGGTCGAGAGAGGTTTTCGGGTTCATGTGATCGACAATCTAGTCGGTGGGCGCGAACAGAACATCGCCCATCACGCCGACAATGAAATGGTATCCTTTAGCCGGGCCGACATCCGCGATGTTTCCCTGGAAGATTCCTATTTCGCCAATGCGCGCTATGTCTTTCACTTCGCGGGGATCGGCGACATCGTGCCGTCCATTGAAAAACCGGTCGAGTACATGTCGGCCAACGTCCAGGGTACGGTACGCATGCTGGAATGCGCCCGCGGGGCCAATGGTGGTCGTGGGGTCGAAAAGTTCGTCTATGCAGCCTCTTCATCGTGCTATGGCCTGGCTCAGACCCCGACGCGGGAAGATCACCCGATTAACCCCCAGTACCCCTACGCCCTCAGCAAATACCAGGGCGAAGAAGCGGTGCTGCACTGGCACAATGTGTATGGGCTGCCGGTCAACTCCATCCGAATTTTCAATGCCTACGGCACGAGATCGCGGACCTCAGGCGCCTATGGCGCGGTATTCGGAGTTTTCCTCCGTCAAAAGCTCGCGGGAGCGCCGTTCACTGTGGTCGGCGATGGCACCCAGCGCCGGGACTTTCTCTACGTCACCGATGTCGCCCGGGCGTTCCTGGCTGCGGCTGAGACCGAAATTTCAGGCGAGGCATTCAACGTCGGTGCGGGCAACCCGCATTCCGTCAACCGGCTGGTCGAGCTCCTCGGCGGTGAGGTGACACACATCCCCAAACGTCCCGGGGAACCTGACTGTACCCACGCGGACATCGGCAAAATCACCACCCGTCTCAGCTGGCGACCGGAAATCAGCCTTGAGGAAGGTGTCGCCAAGGTCGTTGAGAATATTGAATACTGGCGTGAAGCGCCGCTCTGGGATCCAGCCAACATTGCCGAAGCGACGAAGACATGGTTCAAATACCTTGGCGGCGGGTCGAACCAGGGCCAGGCCTAAACCGGACACCCCCGATGCGCGTCAACCACGCCCCGGCCGAGCCGGAAAATTACGGGCTTAGAATTTTTCTGCCTTACAGGCAGGCTCGGGAAACCCTCCCATGCTGAACCTTCATTGGCCTAAAACCAATACACCGGCGCGCGTCGTCATGCTCGGTGCGAATGGCTTTCTCGCGCATCATCTTGAGCAGCGGCTTGATGCGTCCGGTATCTCTTTACGCGCGGTAGGTTCCGGAGAAATCGACCTGACCAAACCACAGGCCGATGACAAACTGGCGGGCCTCCTCAAGGCTACCGACTGCCTGCTCATCCTGAGCGCAATCACCCCCGACAAGGGCCGCAACATTACTGCCTTCATGGCCAATATCGCCATGGGCCATACCATATGCCGGGCTCTGGCGGCGCAACCGGTGGCCCATCTCGTCTACGTCAGTTCCGATGCCGTCTACCCCTTTACCAACGCTCCCGTGACAGAGGCCAGCCCCGCCGCGCCGAGCGATCTCTACAGCGCCATGCACCGCGCCCGGGAGATCATGCTGGCAACCGCAGCCCCGGAAACCCCTCTCGCTATACTGCGTCCGACAATGATACTGGGGGCAGACGATACCCATAACTCCTACGGTCCGAATCGCTTCAGGCGCCAGGCGCGGGCCGAAGGCCGTATCGTACTCGGTGGCGAAGGTGAAGAGACCCGCGATCATATCTACATCGACGACGCTGTTGCCCTGATCGAACTCACCCTGAATCACCGAGCGACAGGCATTCTCAATCTCGCAACGGGTCGATCGACCTCCTTCCGCGATATCGCGGGAATGGTGGCTACGTGTTTTGACTCACATTTAAAGATTGAAACGACCGAACGACGACTGCCCATAACCCACCGTCAATTTGACACAACCTGTGTCCATACGGCCTTTCCTGAATTCCGGTTCACGCCCCTTGAGCGGGCCTTGGAACTTTCCCATCAGGTGGAAGGAAAGCAGGCCCGACCGTGACACCATCTCCCCAAGCGTTGCAGGATGCAGCTCACCGGACCGCGGTTTTCCTCCCTAATTATAATCACGGTCAATTTCTTGCTGCCGCACTGAACGGATTGGTGACTCAGTCCTTCGTACCCGGGGAAATTTGCGTGGTCGATGATGCATCGACAGACGAAAGCCGCGCCATCATTGCCGGTTATTCGGCGCGCTATCCGGTCATCAAACCCGTATTACTTGATAAACGCCGGGGCGTTATCGCCAACATGAATACCTTCCTGCAGGGCAGCAAAGCGGATTTCCTTTATTTCGCCGCGTCCGACGATATCGTCATGCCGACACTGATCGAACGCAGCCTCACCTGCCTGCTGACACACCCCAAAGCCGGGCTATGCTCTTCCTTGGTCCGTCTGATGGACGAAAACGGCAAGGATATCGGCCCATTTCTGAGTTTCGTCCCCAAGACACGACAGGGATTCATCTCACCAAAAGATGCAGGCCGCATCCTTCTCAAGTTCGATAGCTGGATTATGGGCAACACGTCCGTATATCGGCGGCAAGCACTGCTTGATGCCGGTGGCTTCGACCCTACCCTGAAGGGATTTACTGACGGCTTCGCCCAACGCGTGATCGCCCTTAAATACGGCGTATGTTTTCTCGATGAGGAACTTGCTTATTGGCGGCGGCTAGACACGGGTTTTTCGTCAACCACTTCCAAGGTGCCCAAGACTGTCCACGACGTCGCCCACCATGCACTCGCCCACATGCATGCCGAGGGGCAAGCCGTGTTCCCCCCCGCCTACCCGGCGCGGTGGCGGCGGCGCTGGATATACGGCGCCGCCTCTCGGTGCCTCCAGACAACCCCTCAGGTGCCGTGGGAAGACATTGCGGCGATCTGTGCGCCTCTGTCGACAGTAGACCGCACCGCTATCACCCTGTGCAGGAAAATGGGCAAAACCGGACAAAGCCTATTCAAGGTATATCTGGCGTTACGTCTTCGGTCGGCAGACGCCCTGAGGTTTTTTGGACCGTGCCGCCTTGCCAGCCATATCCGACGGCGGCGCATTGCCGCCCGCTGGACGCCCTCGGCGCGTCAAAACTCAGTTGACGGGGGATAAACGTAATTTCCCCGGAAACCGGCCAGGCGCGGCGCAAGGTGACTGACACTAATTGTTTCCAGGGGCACATAGATAGTAGCTCCCTCGCGCACCTCTGCCGGAGAAATGATGGGGATGCCCTCGATGTCGCGACCGATCCGGCTCGGGTCCTCGTCAACGAAGAATTTCACCCGAGGCCCGAGAATGCCGTAAAGCCATTGACTGGCAATCGAACTGCCGAACAACCCAAAATCCTCGGCCCCACTTGCAGCTTGCGCCTTTTCTAAATTGGACGCCAGCCAGCGTAAAATGCGCTGCACCGTATCTTTTTCGTGCGCGGGGGAGGGCCTTACATGAGCCGGGCTTCCAAGGCGTGCGAGAAGCGTTAATTCCTTACGCAGCACCTGATCAGAATGGTCTTCTACTTTAAAGCCGGCCCGAGAAACGAGATAAGAAAGACTGCTTCGCGAAAAATGCAGCAGATGATCGGCTACAACCAAATCAAACGGGGACGCCTCAATGTTAGGGACTTCAATCAATAAATAACCATCATCCTCCAGCAGCCGCGCCGTATCGGTGAGAGCCCCACAGGGATCAACAAAATGCTCAAGGGTATGAATAATGGTGACAATATTGTAGCGAGTGGGAATCTCCGGAATCGGGCAGGTGAAAAGACGACGAAATCCTGGAATCGTGCGCAGGCTATCAAGGGTTTTATCGGACAACTCACTACCGTCAAGAAGCCACCCCGGAAGTGCCTTTGAAAACCTGGAAAGCGCCACGCCATTTCCACATCCGATATCGATCAATCTGCCATTGCCAATATGCCGGCAACACCGCTCGACGATAAAGTCCACCAATGCCGATGAGCGCGATACCGACGACCCGTCCGCAAAGAAAACCTGCTGCTCGCCGCCCGCAGACTGATGATAAATGTGGTAGTCGTCGTAGATCTTGGAGATCTCAGCCAGCCATTCATCATCGGCAAGCTTCTGGATCCCGCCACAAGCACTGCAGACGGCGATTTTACCTCCCGCAGGCCAAGGGCGGCAATCCGAGGTCACACGGGGCAGAGTTTCGTATCCGTCCAGAACCTCAAGAGCGTCCGCACCACAAACCTTACAAATAGAAACCGGCATGATATCGATCCGGCACGGAAAAATACGTGCAATGAAACATATTGATGACAGGCCCAAAACATGGCCAACAGAACTTACACCCCATTCTTCCAGTGGGGTTCCTGATCATAAATAGTATTTGACGTTCAGCCCAAGGCCCTTGCCCTGAAACTCAGGATCGAGACCGAGATCAGATGAATTCGGCTCACGGCCCTGCCACTTGACATTTGCATAAAGCCCCTGCTGCGGCACGCGATCAAAGGTCGATTGGGCTGTTTTGGTGGCGACCACAATCACCCCGTATATCCCGTCATCGAGCCCACCGAGACTGACGCGAACCAAGCCCCCGGGCACATAATCGCTTATGGCCCATTTGCCGCCGTAAATATTGTCAGACGAATATCGAAAAACCTGACAAACATCGACACTGAAATTATTGGCATGATAATAATCCCAGAATAACGTGGGAGAGAACATATAAAAACCGTGATCAATATGATTTGAACTCGGTGCGATATGAATTATCCGTCCACCCACTTTCAGCATGCGAGCAATATTTGCCAGGGCATTCGGTACATTAAAGACGTGCTCGACAGTGCCCCCATCGAAAATGACATCCCAGGAATCGGTTAGCTGCGACGGAGTTTCAGTCTGATTGAGATCGAAGACGAAGTCAGCCTGCTCGTATTCAGAAGCATCAAGAGCCCGGCACTCGGAAAACCCAAGCGCCGAAAACAGGTATTCGTCACTTATGAGACCCTCTGCGGCGGCCTCTGGCTTGCGCGCCAGTCTTGGCACATCTGGGGGAACAGCTACGCCTACGCCGTTACAATAAAAAGTAGCTTCCAGTTCCTTGCCGGTAACAAAAACATCCTGTCTGCCGAGGGTAAGGATTCTTCCGCTGAATCCGGCACGCGCCGCTTCGCGCAGAAAAACATTGATGGCACTTACGTTAATACCCATCCGCCCACCCTAATGCGATGTTTCACGCACCCTTCCATTTTTATCGAGGATATCGATCATCGCATCAAACTCGCGCCGAATGACATCATAGGAATCATCTTCCCATATCCATTTCTGAGTCTTCATTGCATAACTGGGGGATTTGCCAAGCTTGAAGCCCAGCATTTTTATGAATTCCGGGTCGGTCGTCGGCGTATTGGGCACCACGAGCTTGAACATCAGATAATTGATTCTCTTATCAAGACTGGCCGCAACCGAGGGGCCGTTGTTAACGAACATATTGAGATAGGCTTGCTCGTAAAGTGCAAACCGCAAATCAATATCAAAACAGGCTGGTTCGAACACTGGGTATTTCCCTAGAACCGATGAATGAAATTCACCAATAGCATCCGTATCGGGCACGATGACGACTGCATAGGCGTCGGAGTCCAGTTCACCTAAGAACCGCTCCCACGCGTCGAGATTATTGTTGCGCTCCGTGTTCACCTTATATTGGCGGAGCGTCAAAACGATCACACGGCGACCGCGGGCGATCGGGTCTAGCCACTTGCCAATATAACGATGGGCTTCGGCGCTTGCTTCAAACCCCGGGACGAGCGCCGGATTTTCATTCACGAGCTTGTAATATTCACAATGATGAGGAATACCGTTTTCCGGATAATGCAGTACCTTGGTGTCGTCCATTCTCAATTCGAAAGGGTCTAGATGCCGCCCCTTCAAGTGCAGTACGTCGGTCGTCCGCATCAGGTCTGACATCTGGACCAGGATATGGGCCATACGGAAGCTGCGCGCGAAACCGTCCACGACCTCGTTCACTTCATCCGACACGCCTGGCTGGTTGTGAATATTTTCCGGCGGGACCAAGGCAATCATCAGCCGGTCGCAATTGAGCTGACGGCGGCGAATTTCCGCCGCCTGAAGAAAAAAGGCAATATCGTATGAAATCGGCTGACCCTGGGTATCGTATTTGGCAACTAGCAACCGATTTTGGCGCGACCCAGCGCCACCGGGGCTGATACCTCTCATGGTAGCAAGCATCTTGATCTGCTTGGTGATAACCTCACAGCGCTTCTCTACCGTATGATCCGCCAGACAACGGCGCTGGCCAGCGGCGGCGATACGTTCCCGCTCCTCCTCATGGGAGAGCAGATACTGGACCTTTTCCACGAGTTCATCGGCCCCCTCGAAAGCTGCAATTTCAACTCCCGACTCGAACCGATCCTTGAGAAGCTCGCCACGATCCGTCAGTAGGCAGGCGCCAACACCCGTCGCCTCATAAACCCGGATATTTCCCACATCGGCTATTTCGTCCCGATGAATATTGAGAACAATTTTCGCGCGTGTCAGCAGCGAAAGGTAATCTGACCCATTGATCAACGGCTTACGGAAAGCCCTGGGAAAGAGAGAACGAAGAGGCTTGAGGAAATCAAACAGGCCGATATTAGGGTGGGCACTACTCTCGAGACAAATCCAGGGCCCAAGGCCCGTGATCTTCGCATTGACGTACATGTCCGCAAGCCTGATCCGCCGCCCCATGATAAAGTGGCAAACCCGACTTGCCGCCACCATCGACGCTACACGCCAGAATGCCCGGGGCAGGATCATACCCAGTTTAAGGACATTGATCTTGCGTCGTGTCCACCAGGAGGTTCCGACATCGTTACCGTAAATCTTGATGTTGATCTGGGGAATAATCTTGCGCAGGGTGTTATAGCGGTTGAGATGCTCTGGCATCCCGTAGCCGGTGGAACCGCAAAACAGAACGTCGATATCCTTTTTCTGGGCTGGGGTGTGCTGGATCTTCGAATCGAATGCATTCCCGATATTGCGGTTCATGAGCCCGACGCTATCGAATATCTGTGAATAGCGTTCGGAGCTGGTGAAAACGAAATCGAGATCGCCAAAATATGGGCCGTATTTATAGAGCTTCTCGCAAAGCTCATCGCCCCAATAACCGATTATCAGAATGTCATTCTTAGAAAGCGAACGAAGCTCTTCCCGCATTGCACGGGTGATCCAGTACAAGGCACCGGCATATATGAAAATCACGTCAGGCTTGAATTCGATTACCATCGCCTTGAGGATTGCAAACGGCTTCGGCTCCAGCGCGAGATCACGGTACCCATTCTCGCGCGCCCAACGGCTGAGCAAACCAAGATCGGGATACAGCACATCGAGAACTTCGAATCCGTGCGACGTCATCTCATCAGCCCAGCTACCCGGCAGCATGAGGTTTTCCTGCTGAAGGGCCCTCACTTGCTCGGCAAAGGGCTTCTTATTCAACTGGTGCTTCCGCCGAAACTCCATGAGGTGTCCGGGCGCAGGCGTAACCCTCAAAATTTTCAAAGTATTTCCCCCCAATCTATCTCGGTTGCCGCGAGGCTCGTCCGCCCCGTTCGCTACCGGTCACAGGAAATTATGACTAATCTGAGCTTTTCGCAATATCTCGGCAATCGACTTGCAGCGCACCCCCACAGTATGCCGAGACAGGGTCGCACGCTGACCACGGGCGGCGATGCGTTCGATTTCCTCAGGATGCGCTAGAAGGTGCGATATTTTCTCTAGGCACTGCTCGATAGTGTCAAAAGTGACAATATCGTTCTCGACATCGAAGAACTCTGCCAGCGATCCCGCACGGTCGGTCACTAGGCAGGCGCCGAGCCCCGTGGCCTCAAAGCACCGGATATTGCCGAAATCGGCATCTTCGTCGCGATGGATGTTGAGCACCAGCTTCGATCCTGACAGCAGGGCATAGTAATCACTGCATTTCAGCAGCGGATCATGAATGCGGCCAGGAAAAAGTTTCCCCAAGGGCGGACGCGTAAAAAAATAGTTTTTGCGAGGATGGGCCAGGCTGCCCAGTACGACCGCCATGGCCGTTCGGTTACCGTTGACTTCCCTTGCTAGCGCCATGACACGACCAAGCCTTTTCGCGCCAAAACGCCGCGCCAGCCCCTCCAGATGGCCAAGGATTTTGCGGGGAAGACGGCCCAAAAACGTCAGCACGGGGCGCGCAAAAAGTACCGCACCGTAAGAGATTTTGGGCTCCTGCGCCCACACGGCAAGTCCGGTTCGTGCCATCAGAAGCCGCAACTGTTCGTAACGGCGGATATGGTCGGGATAACCGAATCCCGTCGTGCCGGTAAAAACAAGGTCCTCGTGCCTGGCAGCGGCAGGGCTATAGGCGATGGTATCGTCGAAACAGTTGCCCAGGACGACCGATGGGACGCCTGCGCCCCGCAGTTTTTCCTGATAAGCGGAGTTGGCGCAAAAGACCAGATCGAGGTCTCCCAGAAACTCGCGATAATCCGAAAATCCCGACGGCAATTCGTCGCCCCACAGGCCGGTAACGAATACCCGTCCCCGGCACACGGCACGCAATTCGTCGCGGACGGCCCTCGACAGATGCGCGAATGCCCCAGCATAGATAAAAATCACCTCGGGCTGAAATGCCCGGACCTGTTCGATCAGAATCTCGGAAGACGTGCCCCCTTCCGCGATACCCCGTTCCCGCACCCAACTTTTCTGCAGAGCAGCGTCGCTCGGGATCGTTTCGAGCACGTCATAACCTTCGGCTGTCATGGCGGCGGCCCACCCGCCCGGCAACAGAAGGTTTTCCGCACGCAACTGATCAATTTGCGCGTCAAATGACAGGCCGTCAAGGCCGAAGGTCTCCCGAAACGGCCCTAGGTGGGGAGGTGCGGGACAAAGCCGGAGAAGCCTGGTAGGGGATGCGTTCATCGCTGGACCGACCCGAATAGTGGCACTTACTAGATCGATCTACGCATTTTTTGCTAGATCGATCTACGCATTTTTTGCCTGAAACGATCAGTTTCTCATCCCAATTTACCGCAATGTTTATATCACCCACGGCGCAGAGGGCGCAAGCGACCACCGACCGCCAGCCAAGGCCCTTCAGGCAAGCCGCCGGGCCAGATGGGTCTCTAGGTCGGCGATGCCGGCACGAGAGCCAATCTCGTAAAAACGCTGCATCGTTTCAAACCCGCCCACCCGACCGGCACCCACAAGACTCTCCAATACCGCAGCTAGGTCGAAGGACTCTTCATCATGCCAAGCATCGAAGGCATCGGGGCGCATGGCGAGCAAACCAAAGTCAATGTAATGCATCCTCCGCGTAAGAGCGGTCTTGCTGTACGTAACTATTTTTCCATCAGAGAACTCAACATTGCTGGTATCCCAGGCTCCCTCATTCCTGTAGACCGTCATCAGAGCTGGCAGGCGGACTGCACGAAAGGCTCGGGCCACCGGCTCATAAGGGATATCGAGATAGCTGTCGCCGTAGGTGACAAAAAATTCCCCCCCCAGAGATGGTAGAGCACGCAGTACTGCACCACCGGTACCGCGCAAACGATCACCATCATGCAAAAATTCAACGGCGATGCCGAAACGATCACCGTCCCCGACGAACGCCTGTATCTGCTCGCCAAGGTAACCAACACAATAAACAGCACGACGGATTCCGCGACGCGCAAAGAGTTCGAGCTGGTGGGTAATAAAGGGCCGCCCCGCAACCTCGATCAGAGATTTCGGTAGATTCCTCGTTTCCGGATAAAGCCGGGTTCCGAGTCCACCGGCAAGGACCACCACGGGAGGCATAAACTCGGTCACCACGGCTTCAACTCCAAAAAACCTTGGCGCCCTCAAAGTCGAAGCGGAAGCGGACTTCATTCAGGCCAAGTTCGGCCATCGCATGACGCAGACGCATCCGATCCTCCGTATAAAACATCAAGAACCCACCACCGCCTGCCCCCACCAGCTTGCCGCCGAGGGCACCGTTGCGCATTGCACACTCGTACCATCCGTCAACCTCAGGATTGCTCATGTTGGGCGCCCGCTTCTTTTTGTGCAACCAGTGTTCGTGCATGAGCCGACCAAAATCGGTGAGATCTCCCGATTCCAGAGCCTTCAGACTTTTCAGGCCAAGCTGCTTTACGTAATGCAGATTGTCGATCATATCCTTGTCCTTGTCCCGGCTTGCGCTATCCTGAACTTGGAGGATTGACGACGCACGGCGGGAATATCCCGTAAAGAACATCAGCAAATTATCCTCGAGATTATGAAGCGTCTCGCTGTCACAGCGCAGCGGCGTAACCTTCACCGCATCGTCCTTGGCAAAGACATAGCTATTGACCCCACCGAAAGCAGCGACGTACTGATCTTGCTTGCCAACTGGTTCCTTTAGGCGATCAATCTCGATTTCGCACGCCATCTCAGCGAGTCGAGGGGCTGTTACAGGGTTCTTGACGTATTGGTGCAGGGCCCGCAGCAACGCCGTTCCGAAACTGCCCGAAGAACCGAGCCCCGTACCCGCAGGAATATCGGCCATGCTGGTCACTTCCATGTAGCGACCGTCCAGGCCCATCATGGCGAAGGCTTCACGCATAATTGGGTGTTCAAGCTCCCTAGCTGAAGGGACGCGTTCGAGATGGGAATATTTCACGATCAACTCTTCAACAAAGGTTGGATGGATCGTGATGTATACATATTTGTCGATCGCCGCGGCGATGAGAAATCCTTCATGGTCGCGGTAGTAGGATGGCAGGTCCGTGCCGCCCCCGCCCAAAGTTATCCTCAGTGGCGAACGGGCAATGATCATACCTGGCTCCCGCCATTGATACGGTCGACGAGTTTCAGCATTTCATAAGCATCCTCAATTGTGCCGCCCGCAGTCTCCGGACGACCGGCAATGGCGGCAGCGAACTCCTGGAATTCCCGATCCCAGGACCTGTCCGGGAACGGAAATTCCCAGATCGTCGTTTCCGGTGGCCCCATCTCGGGGAGCATGCGGTAGAAGGTCAGCCGTTCGGTGCCGTAACTGCCGCCAAGGCCATCGATCTGGAGTTTCCCCGAGCGCCCAAAGATTTCGAAGCTGAACATGTTTTTCCACTCGGTCCAACTGGCGTGAAGCCAGGCCATCTGTCCGCTTACGGACCGCAAAGCGATGAAACAGTTGTCATCGGCAGTCATGTCCCAAAACAGGGTCGGCGTATGACCGTATTCCAGGCTCAGATCGCCGAGAAACCAACGCGACAGATCGATCAAGTGCGGTGCCTGGTCGATCAATTCTCCGCCGCCCGATAGCTCGGGCCGGCACCGCCACTCGTTTTCCATGCCGAGCCGCCCGCCATGACCATAGCGCCCGCGGATGTACATCAACGGCCCCGTCTCGCCCGCATCCACCAACTCGCGGGCCTTGAGCATTGCCGGATGAAAACGATGATTAAAGCCAACACGTACCACGCGCCCTCTCGACCGTGCCGCATCTACGATGGGCCGCACTTCGGCCGAGATACGGCCTGCTGGTTTTTCGACCAGGACATGACAGCCCGCCTTCACGGCCTCAAACGTCAGGCCGGCAAGCGAATCATGTGTCGTTGCAATGACAACGGCATCAAGGTTTAGCTCCAACATGCCTCTGAGATCGGCACAGACGACCGCGCCGTGGCGCGCTGCCAGCGCTTCCGCACGGTTGGTATCAACGTCACTGACAGCAACAATTTCATGGCCGCGCGCAGATTCTGCGCGCTTGCCCCCGATCAATCCGCACCCGACGATTCCGATCCGCATCAGTCGCCCCAGTCCTTGCCCCTGTCCTTTGGCACGATACGCCGCAGGGTGTAGATGTCACTATCCATGATCTCGGTCTTGTGACGGGCAAGGTCGGGCCAAGGATCCCAAAGCGCGGCGATCAACCGGCCGGAAATGCCATCGCTTTGTGCCGAACAGAGGTAAGCACAAAGCCTAGCGCTACGCTCCATGGCGTCACCCCCCTCACCGGCCATCTTTTGGACCCGCGTGTAAAGATCTGCCCCCACCGCATCCGGCCCCGCCTCCAGCAATTGATCGGTCAGACGCGTATCCAGAACACCAGGCGCGATGGCATTGATATCGATTCCTGCGCCCCTGACCTCCTCCGCCAGAGTCTCGGTCATGCGGACCACCGCCACTTTGGACGCCGCATAGGCAGTGATGCGCGGCAATGGGCTGGTGGCGCCACCGCCCGACAGGTTGACAATCTTGCCATATCCCCGCGCCCTGAAATGCGGGATCAGCGCCCGGCAAAAATAGATTGTCCCGAAAAGGTTGGTGAACAGGGCGCTCTTCCAATCATCCCAATCAACGCTTTCAATTGGCCCCATGGGGCCGTAGGTCCCAGCGTTGTTGACCAAGGCGTCGATGTGGGGAAAGGTTTTCAGCGCACGTGCAACCAGGCCATCAATGTCGCCCTCTCGCGTAACGTCGCAGACCATCGCCGCGACCGTCTGGTCCGCGCCTGCGATCGCACAGAGCTTTTCCGCATTTTCCTCAAGCGCCTCGGCGCTACGGGCACAAATCAGTACGGAAGCACCCTGTCGGACGAATTCGGTCGCAATCTGCGCACCCAGTCCGATGCTGCCTCCCGTGACGATGGCGTAACGTCCCTTCAAGATCACCGGATCACCTTACCCAAGCCTCATGAACGACCGCTCGTCGCGCGGCCGACCGCAATGTGACGGATTCGGGCATCACCGGCGAGATGATCCAGAAAACCGTTCTGATCTAGAATGATAGGCACCCTCATGTTGGCAATCAACCGCTCGGCAGTAAGCGCCGAAAATTCCGGCCATTCGGTCATGACCACCGCCGCATCCGCGTCTTTCAGGGCGGTGTCCAGGTCAACGGCTACGCTAACACCAACGGGGGCCTCGGGCAGCGCCGAAACGACTGGATCGAAAGCTGTGACCCGAGTGCCCGCAGCGGCCAGATCGCGGCACAGCGCCACGGCAAGCGAGCGGCGTAGCGTATCGGTGCCGGGCTTGTAGGTCAGGCCAAGGACCGTCACATTTCGCCCCGCGAGCTCGCCCAGTTCCTCCCGCAGACGACGCAGCGGCCAGCTGCTATGAAACCGGTTGCTGGCAAGGATGCTGCCGATCATGTCCAGCGGCAGGCCGTAACGATGGGCGATCTCCGCCAGGAAATTGACATCCCGCGCAAGTGTTCCCCCAGCAAAGGCCCCACCGGGACGGATGTAGGCCTTCGCGCCAATACGGGGTTCGGAGCGCAAGGCGCGCTCCACTTCCCGAACATCCGCGTCGTATTTCTCACAGATCATTGCGATTTCATTGATGAAGGTGATCGAGGTCGCAAGGAAAGCATTGAGAGCATGCTTGCTAATCTCCGCCGCCTCCATACCAACCCAGATGATATTTTCGCTGAACGGCGCAAAAAGCGTCTCCAGCAAGCCCCGCCCCGCGACGTCGGACAGGCCGACAACCACGCGCTCGGGGTTGCGGAAGACCTCTATGGCCCGGCCCAGACGCAGGTTCTCCGGCGAATACGCGAACACAACCTTACGTCCGATGGCTCCGGCGGCAAATTGCCGTTCGATCTCTCGCATGGTTCCTACAGGCATTTGCGAAGACACCAGCACGACCGCACCATCCCGCAAATAGGGAAACAGGCTGCGAATCTGACCGACGACGAAATCCACATCAGCACGGTCATCTTCATCCACCGGCGTATCGAAGGCGACCCAGACCACATCGGCATCGCGTACCGTGGCCAATTCGCTGCTGAAGGACAACGCTCCGCCCGCCAGACCACTGTTGACCAGATCTTCGAGCCCTGGTTCGAACAGCGGTGGCTTTCCCTTGGCGAGAGCTGAGATGCGTTCCGCGTCGGGATCCAGGCCGACGGTTTCGAAGCCGGCGGCGGCGAGACAGGCGGCGGTGATGCTGCCGAGGTGCCAGAGACCGAAGACGCAAACCTTCATCACCGCTCCCCGAAGACCCACTGGTTCCCCACGAGCCAGTCAAGCGTCCGGAGAATGCCGTCGTCTATGGAAAGTTTTGGCTGCCAGCCATGCCCACGAATACGCGAACAATCCAGATGAATGAACGGGCTGTCGCCAACCCAGCCGCGACTGCCGCCGGCATAGGTGATTTCAGGCGCAATCCCGAGGCGGCCAAGAATGAGGGCCAGGGAATCGCGGACCTGGATGGTGGCATCCGTGCCAAGATTGAGCATGTTCACCGGCTCGGACGCCTTCGCGATGCCGAGCAGCATGCCATCGATACAATCTCCGACATACATATAGGACTTGGTCTGGTTACCGTCGCCGAGCACTTCTATCTTTGCCGGGTCGGCGCGCAGCTTGCGATAAAAATCGATGACGTGCCCGTGGGTATACCTTTCGCCCAGAACCGAAACGAAGCGATAAATCCACGACTGGAATCCGAAGCCCTCACAGAAAGCCGCAATCAGTCCTTCGCAGGCCAGTTTGGAGGCACCGTAAAAAGATGTCTGCACCGGGAAGGGCGCATCTTCGGGGGTCGGAAAGACCTCGGGTTCCCCGTAAATCGACCCGGTCGAAGAGAAAGCGATCCTGCGCGAGCCGTGGGTCCGCATGGCATCGAGGACATTGTAGGTAACGATCGTGTTCTGCTCGAGATCGCGGCGCGGATGCAACGTTCCTTGGCTCACGTCGGCATTCGCCGCGAGATGGAAAACCAGATCCACCCCCTCCCCCTTGAAACCGCGTTCCAGAGTTGCCGGGTCGAGCATATCCCCCTCCACCAGGGTAAAGCCCGGTGCGTCAAACGCATTGGCCAGGAATTCCCGGCGACCGGTGGAGAAATTATCTAGACCCACCACTTGATGCCCTTGCGACAGCAGACGGTCCGTCAGGTTGCTGCCGATAAAACCTGCGCAACCGGTCACTAGACAGCGGCTCATGAAAAAATTCCCGAGTTGAAAATTAACCGTATGCGTACGGGGGCAGGTGTTCCTATGCTCAGGGTCGAATATATACTATTAAAATAACGAACTAAAGCTACACTGGCGGTCGACAAGGGCGCCTTCGAGAGTGCACAATTTTCTGCCGGCACGCCTGGTCCGATGACCACGATAAGGCGGCGGCCCCCGCAATCTCAGATCACAAATTTGGTTTCTTACTCATGACCACCCAGCCTACCCCCCTTCAAGTCGGCGGCCACCATATGCCAAAGGCACGGATCCTGTTTTCCTCATGTCTTCTGGGGGTAACAGTACTGCCGATCATACTGATCCTGGGTTCACCTTATTTTGTGCCTATGGCCTGGGGGGTCGACTTCTTCCTGGCCGTAGCCTCCGCACATGTGTTCGCAACCCTGTACCTGCTGACCGATCGGGTGAACTTGCGCTTCATGACGGACCATCCTTTTCAGATGATCGCGATTCCGCTTCTGCTTATCGCAATCTGCATCGCGGTATTTATGGTGCCCGGCAACCCGCTTTTTGTGCCGGCACTCATGCTGTTCCTGCTCTACCAGACCTGGCACTTCGGCGCACAGAATATCGGCGTTGCCATGTTCGTTTCTCTATCCGAACGCGAAGTCCCCATAGACGCCCACGAAAAAGCCATTATTCGTATCGGCACAATCTGCGGCATGGTCGGCGTGTTAAGCGCCCTCTATCCCAGTTTCATGATCGGCAGTCAGCATGTCCCCATAGACGAAACGTTTCTTCATGTATTGCGCTGGGGACACCGGATCGGCGCCGTAGCCGCGGTCGGCATTACCGCATGGGCCTTCTTTCTTCTTCTAAAGAACTGGCGGCAGAAACAGTTTGTATTCGGCATCGCCATCTTCCTGAGTGCCGTGTTCCTGTTTCCCATGTATCTTTCCAGCAACTACATGGTCGCAGTGGCATCTTTCACGATCGCCCACGGCCTGCAATACATCATTTTTCTGGCGGCACACAGCCTTTCGCCGTTTAGCTCCGTGGATCGGCGCCAACGCCGCTACTCGGCACTGCTTTTGCCTCCAATCGTGCTGTTGGCAATTATCGGCATCGGACATTTGATCTGGACTCGGGCGCCGATGATCGATTCAGGCAAATTTCCGCTCGTCGGACTTTCCATTCTGCTTGGCCTCACCCTTGCCCATTTCTGGGTGGACCAGTTCATGTGGAAGATGAGAAACCCGGATCGCGCGCGCTGGATCAAGGGTAATTATGGATTCGTATTCAAATCCAGATAACGCTTCTCCGGGGGCCCATGCCCAAACTGGCTATGCGGCACAGCTTCACGAGACACGAAAAGCGCCTGACGCACGGTAATGATTGAAATGGAACCTCATATAGAGTAATGACCGCAACACAGCTTCCAGAACCCAAAGAAATCGGTGCTTAATGAGTCTAACCCGAGGACAGATCGCCGCCGGTATCCGTGACTTGACGGAAATGATCGCTCAGTGGCGCCTCTGGCATATGCTGGCGTGGCGCGACATCAAGCAACGTTACCGCCGTTCCACGCTTGGGCCCCTTTGGCTGACCATCAGCATGGCCGTCCAGATGCTTGTGATTGGCCTGCTGTTCACCACATTGTTTCAGTTGCGTATCGAAAGGTTTCTGCCCTTTCTCGCTGTTGGCCTGGTGTTCTGGGGGCTGATTCACGGTGTGATTAATGAGGGCGCCGGCGCCATCCTTGGCGCCCAGGGGTTCATCGTCCAGATCCACCGCCCGCTATCGATTTACGTCGCCCAAACCGTATGGCGGAACACCATCGTACTGTGGCACAATTTCGTCATCGTCATCGTCATCGTCATCATCTTCAAGGTTGCGCCCAACACAACCAGCATATGGCTATGGCCCATCGGCCTCATTCTTGTGCTGTTGTGCCTGTCGTGGATAGCACTCGTTGCCGCGGTTATTTCGGTGCGTTTCCGTGATTTTCCGATGATATTGCAGAATATGTTCACCGCGCTGTTCTGGCTCACCCCGGTGATGTACACACCTGATTTGTTGCGCGATAAGAAGTATTTACTCGACTTCAACCCGTTTACACATTTGCTCGCACTGGTGCGCGATCCTCTGCTGGGGAATATCCCACCCACGCTGAGCTGGGTCGTCGTCATTACATTGACAATCGTCGGCTGGGCGGGAACGCTGCTTTTCTTCTCGCGTTTCCGGTCCCGTGTCGTTTACTGGCTGTGACCCCCCGCCATGATATCCATCCACGCCGATAATATCCGGGTCGAGTTTCCCATATACGATAACTATATGCGGTCACTGCGCCACCAGTTCGGGCTAGGTCGCATTGCCAATAATTTAAATAAGATGCTCTACAAGGTGCATTCGGTCGGCGGCAATATTTCTATAAGTGGTGCGGGCCAGACCACCATCACGGCACTCAACGGCATCAGCTTCGACATCGCCGAGGGAGACCGCGTCGGCATTCTCGGTCACAATGGATCGGGCAAGACGACCCTGCTCCGCACTATCGCGGGCATTTATGAGCCGGTGGCAGGACGCTTCAGCACCAATGGACGGGTTACGCCCCTGTTTGATATCCAGTTCGGCATGGATTCGGATGCGACCGGCATCGAGAATATTTTCCTGCGCGGGCGCATGCTCGACCTTTCCGACGCTCAAATCCAGGAGGCGATAGATGACATCATCGAATTCACCGAGCTCGGTGACTACCTGAATATACCCATCCGCACCTATTCAACGGGCATGATGGTGCGGCTCGCCTTTGCGGTTTCCACGGCTATTAAGCCGGAAATTCTAGTTCTCGACGAGATGATCGGTGCCGGCGATGAGGCCTTCATTACCCGCGCCCAGGAGCGCCTGCACCGTTTCTTCGAACAAACGGGCATACTGGTCATTGCCAGCCACAGCCTGCCGATGCTGCGCCAATGGTGCAACAAGGGCATACTTCTGCAACATGGAAACCTGCTGGGCTTTGGCCCAATTGACGAAATCATCAGTCGTTACGAAGCTGGCGAAGGCACCGTCGGCTGAGCAATATACGGGCCAACACTTCTTATTTTTTTCCGCAGCAAAGTGCGAAAATGTAATGGGCCATTTTATGATGGCCCGTATGAACGACTTCATCATTCATGCAAAACATGTAAACGTTTTGAAAGAAACGCCGCATACCATCGCGCAATTGCGGCAGGGACTGGCAGTTAACGTGCCCCGCCTTACTTATGGCGGATGCATATACCTGGCTTTCCAGCGTCGGCATGCCGACAATCATCGTACCCAATGGATCAAGTGCGGCCACGAGATTGGTAAGGAAGGTTTTCTCATCATCCGGCTCAATGTGCTCAAGCACATCAAGCAGGTAGATGCCATCGTAGCGCCCGGGCATCGGTGCCTCCAGAAGGTCATGGGTAAAAATTTCACTGTGGGCCCACTTGTCGACCTGACGAGACTTGATCTCCTCAACAAACACGGCATCGAAGTCAGTCACGGAAAGCCGGTCAACTTCCTGCAACACGATTCTGCTGGCGAAAGCATCGCCGCAGCCCACTTCCAGAACACTCCCGCAGCCTGACAGCATCTTGGCGACAAACTTATAGCGCGAGAATGTAAAAGCCAGGCGCTTTGGGTCGTCATACCAGGACTGGCTGGACATCAGGCCAAGGGACTCAAGTCCCCGCTCAGCCCGATATTGCAGCAGCTTTTCGTATTGGGATTCTCGGGTTTTTTCGCTCATCAATCGTCACGCTAGCTCAGTTAATATCTGCGGCGGCCGCACGCCGACGCAATTCCTTGAGAATAAAAGACAGGGAATCGGCGAGAGACGTGGAAACGTAATCAGCCCCATCCGGGCGGGATTCGTCATAGTTATAGTCGATAAATACCGTGGCACAGCCTACCGCTTTGCCCGCCTCAACATCGCGCCAGCGATCCCCCACCATGACCGAGCGCGACAAGTCTATATCCCATTTATGCCCCGCTGCCACAAGCATACCGGGCCGCGGCTTCCGACAATCACATCCGTCCTCTGACGAATGTGGGCACACGAATATATCGTCAACGTCCAGCGCCGCCCGCAATATCTCATGCATTTGCGCAAGTGCCGCGGGGGTTTGCTTTCCAGTCGCGATATCCGGTTGGTTGGTGACAACGATGGACAGGTAGCCTTCCTCCTGGATGCGACTGACAGCCTCACTGGCACCAGGGACAAGCTTGAAATCCTCAAGACACTCAGGTGCGAAGGGACGACCGTCGCGGACAAGACTTCTGTTAAGCACGCCGTCGCGATCTAAGAACACAGCCTGTCGCTTCATCTAACGTCCTCAGCTGGAACTACCGATCAACTGGAAATCAGAACTTCAGACCGGGAATTTTCGCTTCTTCGATATGCGCCTGACGGATGAACTGCGCAAGAATGTGCATCAGCCCCTGATGGACGTCCTCGACAACGCCATAGTTATCGCCCTGAACATGCAGGTTAACATCAGCAATTTTTGCCGACCGGCCACCATCGAAACCCGTCATGGCAATTGTCCGCATGCCGTTTTCGCGGCCCCAGGAAACTGCCCGCACTATGTTTTCCGAATCGCCCGAGGAAGAAATCGTGATCAGAACATCCCCGGGACGGGCAAGAGACTGGAGTTGATAGATGTAAATATCTTCGTAGCTCATATCATTGGCGATAGCGGTCAGCATCGAAGCATTGGATGCAAGGCTCATGATTCGAGGCGACAACTCAGTGTCTGCCCGCACACATTTGAGATGGTCGCACATCAAATGGTCGGAAATAGCCGCCGATCCGCCGTTCCCACAAGCGTAGATCCAGTTCCCGTCGCCATAGGCCGATTGAAGGATATCGGCTGCGCGGCCCAGTGCTTCACGCGAAACGCTTTCTGTGGCACTCCGATGGCAGTCGAAGTAATCATCTGCATAACGAGCGATCGAGTTATAGGATTTTTCTGGGAATTTCGTCATTTGTACCGTTTTAGATCCTGGAAATATGCCGTCTACAAAACCCACGCAACGAGCTGGCACCCTCTATTTTCATAGAGAAGCGTGATTCTATTGCTTCTCCTTTTTTAAGTATATTTAATTCAGTCTTATGATCATAAAAGCGTGCCTCACGGCCAGATCCTCATCGGGAACGTGCGCCAGGTCGATACCGAGACAGCCTCGTGCAAGCGGAATTTTCGGCCATAATGCGGCATCTGTGATCCGTACGTCGAAGCCGGCAGCCTGGATGCAGGCCGTCATCTCCGAAAGCCGCAGCCTGTTGGTGTAGAACCCGGAGCGCCGGGCAAACCACGGCGCCTCCCAGAGGCTTTCGGAAAACCGCAGGTTATTCAATCCACCCCCCAGGTGATCGCGAAAATCGATTTGGTGCGTGCTGACCCCGCCGAGCTTCAGGATACGGTGAAACTCGGCAAGCGTCGCCGCGAACTCATCCCGCGGCACGTGTTCCAGCACCGCCTGGGAAAAGATCATGTCACAGCTGGCATCAGGCACCATGCGCAGTCCGGCCAGACCGGTTTCCAGATAGAGCACCGAAAGGCGCTCCAGCATGTCCGCGCTGTCCGATGCGTCGGCAACGGTGGAAAGATCCGCAGCCGGATAATCTTCCGCCAGCCGCGCCGCCAGGCGGCGATACAAATCCATGTCGCGCGCCGCATAGGCCCCGGCATCGACCAGCCAGCCCTGCGCCGCACCATATGCCCGGCCAATGACAGCCGAAGCCAGAGAATCCCCCGGCCCCAGTTCAAGATAGGCAAAGCCCGGGCCCGGCGATCCCGCCGCCCGGTAATGGCGGTCGAAAACACCAATGGCGTAATCCGGATCATCCATTTCACCGGGCGAAAACAGGCCCAGGCTTTGCCAGGTTCGCCCACCTACGGGAAGACGCGCCAGTACAACCTTGGCCGCGATCTTGGCCCACCACGGCAGACCTGCCTTGATCCGAGCCAGTGCCCCCATCAGTCCCGCGCCCCATCGGAAAGAATTTCGGCATA